>Ga0102901_1000249_pt1 | contig 22114 bp, 9 predicted proteins | sample Colrivmet1555A02_FD_78456 | JGI IMG/M metagenome (GOLD analysis project Ga0102901, IMG submission 78456) | Estuarine microbial communities from the Columbia River estuary - metaG 1555A-02 | ecosystem: Environmental > Aquatic > Marine > Intertidal zone > Estuary | place: USA: Columbia River... | reverse complement strand
TAGACGGCTACGGAGGGGGCGGTACTCGCGTGGGCAATCATGATGACCAAATGCTTATCGGGGCCGCAGGCTACACCTGGAACCTGACCAAGGCCCAAAGCCGCACGCAACGTGAACTGGCTCAAGCAAAGAAGGTTGCGGAATCGGTTCCGACCCTAAAGCGCAGCAACGAAGAGCTCAAAGTAGCCCAGGCAGAACTTGAAGATGAACTCGAGGTAGTTAAAATTCAAAAAGAAAAAGCAATCCAACGCCTGGATAGCGTCGAGCAAGGATTTCGATCTGTAAATTCTGGCACGGCAACTATGGCTGCCGGTGGCGTGAGTCGCATTTCAAACGGAACCCGCTATGTCGTAGTTGTCGGTAGTTTCCGTAGTGACCGCCTTGCTGCTCAATACGTTGGACGACTAAAGACCGCAGGCGTCACATGCTCTACCACAGAGGGGGCGAATGGCTTTGTGCGAGTATACACCGGGCCATACACTTCAGAAGCAGTGGCGCTGAGCACTTTAGACAAGGTTCGCATTGAAACACCAGGGGCTTGGTTGCTGCGTCTGTAACATCCTTGGCTCCTGGCTACTTCTTTCTGGTTTATTCTGGCAATCAGTTCAGAATGAACAGCAAGTAGCAGGCAACAGTAACGCACTGGTATGAAATGAAAAACCCGGACCTCACGGTCCGGGTTTTTTCGTGGTGCGCGAAGGGGGACTCGAACCCCCACATCCTTTCGGACACTAGATCCTGAGTCTAGCCTGTCTACCAATTTCAGCACTCGCGCATGCTCGGCCCTGGTAAAGGAGCCGTTTTTGCCTCTAGAGCCACTCATGGGACTCGAACCCACGACCCTCGCATTACGAATGCGATGCTCTACCAACTGAGCTAAAGTGGCAAAATGGGGTGCAAATATAAGGGCGTGGCTTCGTAAGAAACCACGCCCTTAAAATTCGTTGACTACTATTTAAGACCGTTGAGCGGAACCAAGTAATTGATTCCGATTGCAGGCCCAGCATATGCTGAAAAGTCCAAACTCACAGTCAGGCCCTTGTACGCGTTGTACGTAGCGCCAATCGTTTTCCGGCCTGATCCAATGGTGCCGCCTTGACCTACACTTCTAAAGAAACCGTTCTTAGAAAACATGTCCATACCGGCATATGCTCCGAACTTACCAAAAGAATATTGGAGTCCAAGCATGTGGCGAAAGTATGAATTGGCCCAAGTAGATGGATCATTCGGATCCGAGCTATTGTCAGCAAACGGGGCATCTGCAGACGCAAACTCTACTGCAGCAAATAATCCGAAGTTTTTGTAAAGACGGGTACCCATTGCCTGAATCCGAATCGGCGTAGAGGTAAATCCATCACGGCGAAGCTGATGGCTGGGTAGCAACCCAACGCCAATCAATAGGCCTGGAGCTGACGCAGCTTCCTCACCTGTTGTTGCCTCGGCTTTCGGCTTTTCAGCCTTAGGCTTTTCTACAGTTCCGTCTTGTGCCGCTGCACTAAAGCTCAGGATTGCCAATGTTAAGAGGACATACTTCTTCATGATCGTTTCAAATTTGAATCAAATCTACGCCATATTACACAAAACGGCGCAATCCACCTTTGACCTCACGTGTCAATTTAACCATCGTTTGATGCACCCCACCATTTGAACGCACATAAGCCAAATAGGTCCGCTCCAAGTCCTCGATGCTTTTGGTCGAGAGATATCTCACCGCATAATCTTCAGGATCTAGTGCCATGTATAAGAACCACAGAAAAAACATTAGCTCTTTAGAAAGCACCGTTCCAAAAAGACTTCGCTTCTTGTGCACCAAATAACCGAGCTCGGCATACATCCGGTTCGCTGAAAGTGCATCAAATCTAAATTTTAAAGAGACCGAAAGTGGTACATCCGTAGTGCCCTGAAGTTCCATGAGTTTTTGAACGACATGAATGGGGCGATTCGTGAACTTCCGCTCTGCGAGCAATTTCATGCCTTCATCACCATAGAGCTGATGCAATTCCATGGATCGAACCAAATAGGACTGATGCTGATGCTTTAACGTAAATTGTTCAAATGCATCTAGTTCACGCTTCACTTCAGCCAAATAGCGCAAGACCAACTTTGACGCTTCGTCCTTTTTCAAGTCAAAATCTGAACAAGCAATTACCTCCAAAATGGACAAATACTTTTGATCTGAAATTCGAGACTCTTTTATCAAGAATTCGGCAAAAACAAAAAACTCTAATGACCGCCAGTTTGCCATCTTTGGCAAGTTGACAAGCTCACCTTGAGCAAAACGATGGTGAATAAACTTTGGATTCATTAGTAAAATATCTTTAATCTTTGCCAACCCGTTCTCACACGAAAAGTGCCATTTTTAGAGTTCTTCCGGATTGCCTTGGCAAATTCCAGAAAGCTGCTCCTTTTGAAGAGTCTCGTCTTTGAGTCTTCAAATGAATACCCTCTCAATTCTTTCGAGTAGATCAACTTTGGGAACCCTGGGAGCAATAAAGGCTGGCGATCCCGATGGCATTCTGTCACAAAGCATAAAAGGTAGTTATTGAAGTAGTCGAGGTCACGTCGAGACGAGAAGTGTAGTTCCAAACGAGGCATCAATGAATCAAATTGGACCAAATAAACACAACCTATAAAGTTTCGGTCTGGCTGTTCATGATTCTCAATTATAAAATTGGGATTCACCATCGTCGAGGTAAAATTGGAAACGACGAGTTGCGCACGCCCCACTAGCGGCAAAGACATTATAAGTATTGCGACAATCCTATTCACAGCTCTTCACCCTTGTAAAGACCAAATGATAAGCCAACTGAAAGTGAAAAGCCCGTGAAATTCTCCGGCACCAAAATCGCTGATCCGCTTCCAATTCTCGGCAGTAAAAATGGGTTACTCATGCCCACTGTTAACCGGGTATAAGGAGCCAAAAGTAGTCGCCCAGCCAGTGAGACATCAACTGAGTTATTGTTCGTCCACCAGTTGAGGCCGTACGAAATGTGAAACAATTTATTGGATCGGGAATAGATGTAAAACGATGTCCACAGATCATTTCCATAGATTGACGGACGCGAGGTCAATGCGAGCGAAAGGATACTCTCTTCACTGAGGTACCGATGACCATAAATCCGCAGTATTGGATTCAACGGAATTTTAATTTGAGCATTGTTGTTTTCAGTGATTTGCGGTAGTAAACTATCCAAATCAAAATTCACCAACTGACCCAAAACCGCAGACAAGGAATCTCTACCAATGGTGAACTGAGGGCCCGTGTATGAAACCGATCCGCTCAACGTAGTCTGTGCGGCCCCTTCAAAACGCGTGCTACCTGGCATGCCCTTCACCAGAACGCCAAGTTTGAGTTTATTACTTAACTCCTGCTCTATCCCCAAATCAAAAAGAAGGGACGTATTTTTTGAAACGAGATCCGAGGGCGAAAAATTGATCGCCTGTATGTTTTGCGGATCAAAGCCATAATACGAACTCACGAACTCATAAGACAATGCAAGTTCATTCGCACTTCCGTTGTTGGTACGCGTCAATTTGAACTCTGGAGTGGTCAATTGAGCGCCCGCTATTGGTGTAACCAATCGGACTCTGTAGCCAAAATTGGTCCTGCCCAATGTTCGGACCTTATGAACGTACACCTCTGAAAAGACATGGGCATTGACATCAATTCCTTTTGAATCAACAACTTCTTCGCCAAAGCCCTCGGGAAGGATACCTTCAGTTGCGATCCTCAGAAAATCTCGATCCAGTTTGGCGGATACCAAAACGTTTACTTTGGCACCAAAGCCGGTTCTTTGGCCTTTTTTTGTCTTCCAAACTACAGAAAAGACATCAAGATCCGTTTCACTCGATGCACCAAGATACAGGCGAGATGAAACAAGATTCTTCACGTTTACCGAAGGATCTCCGATTAAAAGCTGTCCCGCAGAAAAGTTGAGACTTAATTGGGGATTAAGATTCGCAACCGAAACGAAACTATTTGGAAGATAGGTTGTGGCCGTAAACGAACTAAGGCGTCTGCTCGGCGAAAGCAATGAATGTGCTGATTCTTGGGCAAGTACGAAGGGCCCAAGAACTAATGGTACATACCTCAACCATCGCCACATCACAGTACTTCGATCTTAATTCGCCCACCTAAACTCAACTCAAGCTCAAGGGTATCACTAGCATTGAGTAGGTTGTTCCCCACAGAACTATCAAAACGAACATTCCAAACAAGCTTATCTAATTGGGACAGTTTACTAATGTCCACCGAATCCAGATCCACTTTGCTTTCTCCTTCAGTACCGATAATCATAATGGACTTATCGAACAACAGAATGCCATTTTCATCGAGGGCAAACAAATCCAGTTCTATATCTAAGGGAAGTCCATTCTTGTACTGCACACCCCAGAACGCTTCCAAGAGATTCGAAACTACAGTAGAATCGGGTCCTTGAACTTGCACAGTGTCGCGGTACCTGAGGTTCGAAACGCCAAATCTACTCTCTTGAATCAGACTGATTCCCACGTTCATGTCTTCTCCTAATTGAACGAAGTGCGGAGGGTTAGGACTTCCGCTCGATCGCACTTTTGCCTCAATAGAAACCTTGAGGTCTTGATTGGGGAGCACAATAAATGGGACGGTAGAATCCGGTTGTACTACCAATGCGCCCTCACGAAGCAGCGGGAACGTATTCTCATCAGGAAAAGGCACGGGGAAATTTGATACCGATTCTTTGTGATTCCCAAACTTATTGGAACTCTCAAGATCTAGATCTACAAATACAGGGATGCCAATACTGTTGCTAAAATCGATTTGAAGTTTGGGATGATAAAAAACAAGTTCATCAAATTCCAATCCGACTTGAAGGTCATCTAAACCAAACTCTTCAGTCAACGAAAGTTCATAATTGCCGAATTGACCAACAACCGCGTCCAATTCAACACTGTCCAATGCAAAAATGTAGCGCAACTCATCATTCGCATTAAAGCCAACACAGCTCGTCGATCCCACAATGTTCGACTCAATTTCGAACGGTAGTCGATTGTATGGATTACCAGGAGACTTCGAAAGATCAATTCGAACATTTTGGAGAACCGCACGACCTGAATTGGGAGTGCCTGGTGCACTGTTTATGCTAAAGCCAAACGGACTACCGAAATTATCCGAGTAGGGAATCGTAATATCTGTCATTACTAACCCATTAAGTGGCATTGCCAAATCGTATCGCAGAACAGCCCTTTTCACCACAATTTCCTGGAGGCGCACACCATTAGGTAATCCGAAATCAAAAAAATCAGAGCTGGCAAATAATTGACTTTGAGGAAAGACGACACTGCCTGAGCTCACGTCCAAATTATTTGACTGGATTAAAAATGTAATCTGATCATTCGGGGTATACGGGACCGGACTTCCACTCGAACCAGGACTTTGAACATTGACGATTTCAAAGGACATGTTGTTGCTGAATGACTTGCCCACCAAGCTTTTGGTTTGACTCGCAGAGCCACCTGGCAAGATCAGAGGAAAGACAAAGTTCGTAACGGTAGATCCGTTCGAATTATTTACCAAAGCAACACTTAATTGTACAGGGACAGGCCATGAATTTCCTACCGTGAGTGATACACTACCCTGACTAATTACTGCGGTACATACTGGCGAGTTACCCTGTAGCGCCTGGCTACCACCATACACAGGGCCTAATGGGGGAAACACGAACAATCCACCTGTCAAGGTCGACGTAGGTCCGAATTCACTTAACGTAAGATCAGCACTTTGGCTAAAGTTTGGGAGCGAGACGTTTGAGATATCTGTACTATCACTAAACTCAATTGACGGAATTTCTGGCAGTAGTGAGTCCGCGTAAATAGTCAGGGCGGTATCCAAGGTGTAGGACACGTAGAACCGGTTGGAATCGATTGAGACTAATCCCGTATCAGGCACTACATCGCCTAAAGTAAGACTGATCTTTCCGACGGGCACATTGAGATACGGCGAGATGGACAAGTCCGTATCGAGAACATTGATGAAATCACCGCTGCATCCAATCACCCCAAAGAGTGCCAGAAATTGAATGATGCAACGGCGCCAAAAACTCCTCATTTCAAACTATACAAGAAAATATCGCTGTTGCCGTTTCGTTTAGAAACGCGCGCTAACACAATGTTCCGCTTATCGATAACACTAAAGTTGAAATCATCACCAACGGTATTGAATGGCCCCGGCAGAGCCACCGGAATTCGCGCCCCATTGGGCAGGCAAAAAATTTCTAAGCCTCTTGCATCTACAGGCCTAGAAAAATAGAGATTGCTTTCACTGTCAAGAGTTGGAAACAAATCATCATAAGGAGAATTCGCAAACTCTAAATTTTGAACTGCAGACCATCCAAACTTCCCAATCCTTCGGGTAAAGTAAATGTCATAGCCGCCCTTGCCTCCTGGCATGTTACTGACAAAAAATAATGTCTCTGTCTTTGTATCGTAGTACGGTTGCTGGTAGGAATAGTCACTGTTCACAAATGACATGATGGAACATTCAGAGTTTTGCTCCTCGATGTCCACTTGTACTAGTTCGAACGGGATGTATCCCTCATAATTCTTCAAATCGCGATTTCTCGAAAGAAATACATTCTTCAAATCTGAAGAAAATGAAATAGAGCCAATATTGTATTTTGATTTCTCGATATCGCACAACCCTGATTTATCGAAGGGCGAAACTTTATTCGTATTCAAATCATACAAAAACAAATCCACTTTTGGTTTTGAAAAAAGTCGCGAAAATCCCTTGCGCCCATTCGAGCAAAAGACAAAGTACCCTTTGGCTAATCGCGTTACACCAAAGTCATCGGAACTCGTTTTGATGATGCGCCGCTCTATATAGTTTGAGCGTAAAAAGACGGGGACGTCTTGACCAGCTAGATTTAAAGCGGTAAAGAAAAGCAAGAGTGCCCAAAGTGCTCTCATGTTAGTTGAGGAAGAAAACTGGGGATTCAACACGACGCTTTTCTTTTACAAAATCATAGGAAAACCCAAACGTGTGAGATTGCTTCGAGAAGAACCTCAACATATTGGTTGGATAGGAGTACTTATAAAAAATCTTGAGTCCCCGATTTTCAAAAAGTGCATTAAAACCATAATCTCGATCATGACGATGTAACCCAAGGCGAAGTTCTGGCCTCAAAAAATATTGAGCGTACAGATTAAGGACTAGCGGTTTTCCAGCAGTTGCAAAAAGTGCTCCGGAATAAGCAAGCTTTACATTTCTGTTAAATTGGTTTTGCCCTCCTCCGAAAATGCCCAGACTCCTTGCTGTGTAATTGTCAATCAAGAATTGACCATTCACCACGTTGAATAAACTTGCTCCAAAGTACGTTTCATCATTGTAGTACAATCCTGAAAGATCCAGATTGTAGTACATCGTATTATAGATCGATGTATTGATGCTTACATCCACCAAATCAATGAATCGTTCATTATTCAAATTCATTAGGAATGTGTGAAGCCCATGCCGCATCCCAAATGAAAAGTATTCCTCTCTAGAGATTTGTAAGTGATACGCGGTCGACAAATGAAAGGAGTTGTTTTGAACAGGACCAATTTGGTCCGACGTCCAAGACCCCGCTAGACCCAAGTTCTTTTCGACCAACTTGTATTCAAATGTTGAAATTGACGTACGAGGCGCTCCTTCGATTCCCACAAAGCGATAATCCGATAGCACCGACAACGTACCTGAATTGATGCCCGCAAACGACGGAGCAATAACCAAAGGGTTATGCACATATGCGTAGAGCGACGGATTCTCTTGCCCACTCAAAGAACCACACATAGCGATAAGCAAGAATAAAATGATCCGTCTCATACTTATCGTTGAATGTAGAAATATCCGATTTCACGAATGTCCAAACTTGGGATACTCAGAACATAGTAATACGTACCTGTTGGCAATAATCCATCACGACTGGTCAAGAATGTGGTCCCGTTGGTCATTCCGTCAAAATCATTCTTGTACGGAGCCTTGTTAAATACAAGGTTTCCATTCCGGTCATAAATCATAAGCGTATTATCCTCATATTCTTCAATACCTGGAATTACAAACATATCGTTCGCTCCATCCCCGTTCGGCGTAAATACCGACGGAATAAACACGGTGCAATAATCTATATCCAAGAAATTCGGCATGCCATCATCATCGCAATCGTCATAGACCACGCCATCTCTGTTCAGGTCGCGCTCAATGAGGTCTGGAAGCAGATCACCATCTGAATCTTCATCTCTGAAATTGGGCAATCCATCACCATCAAAATCATCGAATCCATCATCAAAATCTGGAATGGAGTCGCAGTCGGCATCAGTAGTCGGGATCTTTACTGACCCAGTATAACTGCACAAATGAGAATCTACTACAGTGAAACTGTATTCAAACCCTTGCAATCCAGATGCAACGAAGTTCGTGTCTCCGTTATCCCACGATATGGAGTACGGTGAAACTCCCCCGTTGGGTTGGACCTCAGCAGAACCTCCATTCTCAATTTCACATTTAACACCTTGAAGAACTAAGGCATTGGCTTGCAGCAATGTGGGTTCCGTGAGTACGATACTATTATTGGTAGTGCCCACTCCAATACATCCTGCACTATCTCTTACGCTCAGCGTATATGGTCCCGCGGGCAAACTATCAAATAGGGGCTCTAGCTGCCATGTGCTACCACCGTCAATGCTGTACTCAAGTAAGTTGCCTCCCGATGCTTGTATTGAAATACTTCCAGTTTCGTTTCCAAAACAGTCGATATCCTTTAATACACTACCACTTACATAGAATGAGTCGGGCTCTGTGATGATAACCTGGAACGGCCCATTGGGATATGAGATGCAATTATTCGCATCAGTCACTCGAACTTGGTAGATACCTGTATCCAAACCACTAAACAGCGAAGGGATTTGAAGTGTCGTTCCGCCGTCGATACTATACAATAGGCCACTACCACCGGTAGAGCTAACCACAATTTCTGCGTCTTGTGAACGGTAGCACCGTGCGTTTTTACTTGCAACACCGTTTACTTTGATCGAATCGGGTTGATCAATAAACGCTTGAGACTGCAGCAAACACTGATTGTCGTCTCGAATCTCAACGGAATACAAGCCCGAAGCAACAGAATCCAATAAGTTTTGAAACCCAACTGTATTTTGATTGGAGTCCTTCCATCGGACTTGATACGAACTGCCGGTAGCAAGGGTGCCTCCAGTAATGCTTACCTCTGCACTTCCATCGAGTGCTCCGTGGCACAATGCGTCAACCACAGTCATTGCACTCGCCAATGGCAAGGGGTTCGTAATGTCAACGGTATACGTTGTCACCGACTGTGCCGTATTCACCACTGGACAGTTCTTTGAATCTGTGGCCTTTATCGAATAAATTCCATCTGAAAGTCCAGTGTATACGTTTGCAAATCCATACGCAAGTCCTGCATTTAATGAATACCTCAACGGTGCGTTTCCTCCGGTTGCATTGATGGTAATGGATCCGTCATTAAAGTTGTTGCATGATATATCGTTACTCTTTATCTCATAAATCACCAATGGATTCGGCTGTGCAATGGTTAACTGAGCAAACATTCCCGGTGCTAATTCCATTGGGCAACTATTTGAATCGCTCACCGCGAAGGTGTACAATCCCGGAAGCAGCGAATCCAGAACAGATCCGGCTTGGGTAAAGGATGTGTCGCCGCTCAACGAATACTCCAATGGCGCATTACCCCCGATTGCATTAATTAGAACGCTTCCGTTTTTAAAGTTGTAGCACGAAACATCATTCGCTTGCACCGACTGCACTTGAATTTTTGCGGGTTCGGTAATGGCGAAACTTAGTGCAGTCTTTGTGTACGACGGACAACTATTGGCGTCACTTAACGAAGCAACATAACTACCAGGCTCAAGTCCCGTAAACTGATTGTTATCTTGAGAAGAAGGCACGCCATTCCAATCCAAAGAGAAAATATGCGGCTGGGTTCCGCCAGTAGACGTGAATGTCACTGAACCATCCGTATATCCATTGCACGTGACGGGGGTTACCACCTTGGTTCGAATAAAGAGCGAGTCAGGTTCAGTTACTTGGAACGCCCTTGGCATGCGGTAAAAGACTTGACAATTGTTATTGTCTGAAACGGTCAAGAAGTAATTGGCCGGAGTTACGTTTTCAAATAACGGACTTGGTTGCGCCGTAGCGATGTTTCGAATCTTGTACGACTTATTGTTTCAGCCCGTTGCCGTGACTTCCACTTCACCATCTGCGAAATTTTTACAGCTAACTGGGTCAATTTCTAATTGATGCACGATCAAACTATCGGGCTCAGTGATCGTAACATTTCGATTGACGAGGTACTTGGGCGTACACAACTTTGAATCGCGAACGGAAACCTCATACGTGTTGGGCGCCAAGCCGTTGAACAACGAGGAATTCTGGAAGTTCGATGACGCTGCGATCACCTTGTACGTCTTCACGTTTCCGCCCGTTGCCGTTATGGATATAGTGCCATTTTGGCCATTCTTACAAAGAACATCAGACTTCACTACTGCGGTAACCTTCAACGAATCTGGCTCCGTCAGTGTGACATTCTGGGATGTATTGTAGATGACCGGACAATTTTTTACATCGCTCACCGTCACGGTTTTCAACCCCGCCGACAAACCTGTAAACGTCGGATTCGTCTGGACGTTGGTGCCCCCAGTTAGGCTGTATCGTTTTGAATTTCCGCCGGAGGCCGCCACGACAATTTGACCATCTTGAGCGTTTTTGCAACTCAAATCGGTTTTGGTAATTGATGTAACCACGAGCTGTAAAGGCTGACCAACTTGCTTAGCTTGGGTCAATCCCGCAACGTAGGTAGCCGGACAGGACTTATCGTCTGAAACGCTCACAGTATAGTTGCCTGCACTGAGATTGGCAAACGTAGAAGTGGCAACAAAACTGATTCCGTTATTGATAGAGTACTTTTTCAGGTTTCCACCAGACGCAAAAATCTGAATGGATCCGTCGGTGTAGTTTCGGCACGACACAGAATCAACATCGATCGACTCGACAATTAACTGATCTGGCTGCGTCAATTGAATCGTTCTGGCAACTTGATAGTTAACGTCACAATTTTTGTTATCCGAAACGGTTACCGTGTATTCACCCGCCGCGAGGCTATTGAATGTACTGTTGGAGCCCGCTGTACTCGTATTCAAACGGTAACTCAGGGTATTACCTCCTGTTGCGGATACGGTAATTCGACCCGAACTATTACCAAAACACGTCAAGTCAAGCTTGCTGATTTGCGTCACCTTGATTGCCTTAGGTGTTCCGACCTGTTGGGTAAAGGATCTGTTGCACCCGAACTGGTCGTATACGGTAACGGTATAGGTTCCGCTATCAAGTCCCGAAGCAATCTTTGTAGTCTGAAGGTTGTCGTCGTTCCATAAATACTGATAAACAGGAGCGCCATTGACGATGGTCGGACTGCCACCAGAAGGGTTCACGGTAAGCGTTCCGTCCGATGAACCCCAGCAGCTCACATTGGCAGCTGTAATCGTTGCAGCGATCGCCGTGGCCTGCTGAAGGACTACCGGATTGGACGCAAATGCTTTTTCACATCCGTTGGCATCTTTGACCTTAATTCGGTATGATCCAAAAGGAAGAGACTTCGACGTACCCACCTGATATGTCACACCGTTATCAAACGAATATTGATAGCCAGGTGTTCCACCTGAAGCAAGCACGGTAATGGTTCCGTTGTCTCCAAAGCACTGCGGATTTTGAGGCGTAACCTGAACGGCAATATCTGTCGGCTGTGAAAGAGTCCTGCTGTCGGTGGTGAAGCATCCTCGAGCATCTTCAACGCGAACTTGATACACTCCCGTGGATTGGCCCGCAATCGACGATTGGGTAGCGCCAGCAATTGCAGTTCCGCCCTTAGACCATTGGTAGGAATATGGAGTAAGGCCGGCAGTAGCAGAAACACTTATTTGTCCATTTGCACCACCAAAGCAACTAATGTTCTGGTTCACCGTCATCGTCAACTCTGGGCGGTACACCACCGCGCGAGTTTGAGACTGAGGACTGGTGCAGCCAAACACATCCGTTTCAGACACATAATACGTTTTCTGAAGAGCGGCCGAAGTATTCGGCACGGGAGCCGAAGTCAACCTAGTAATTCCATCGCTGTCAAACCAATTCAATGAGTTGGCCGAAGTGTTCTTCGTTGCGGTCAACGCGGAAGGGTTCGTTTGACCTACACAATAGAATTGGTCCGCTGGGACAATGGGCGCATTAGGCAAGGCGCGCGTAGTAATCGTGATCTTTTTGCGTGGACTTTCACACCCTGTGGTGGTATTGACCTGTGAAACAAAGTAGTCGTTCACTCCAACAAGAGCAGCCGAGAAGATCGGTGAATTGACATCCGCAACACCACCGGCGCCCGTAGAATACCAACGCAACGTATGTCCGGATGATGCTCCGACTCTGGTTGAAACCAAGACCGTAGTGTTCGACGACTGACAATAGGTGGTGTCCCTAGTCGTCGGTGAGCTTGGTACCGGCGAAATAGTAACGGTTACTTCGTTTGAGTACGCCACAATTGTCATGTCCGTAACCTTACGACGGTACGTAGTGGTAGTTTGAAGCACAGAAGGGATTAACGTGGTTCCAGTGGCACCCTGAATGTCTGCAAATGACGTTTGACCCTGAGCCTTTTGCTGCCATTGGTAGGCATAGGTGCCCGAACCACCTGTTGCTGGCGAAGTGCTCGTAAAGGCCGAAGCTTGGGCACCCGAACAAATAAACTGATCGCTTCCGATTCGTCCACCTAGAAGCGGAGTCACGATGATCTGAATGGTGTCCGTATTCGAACAACTGGTGGAGTTGTCAAGGCCTTCAACCGTCAAGACGGAAGTCGCATACAATGTTGCTGTAACCTGAGTACCTGTTGACCCGCTTGTAAAGCTGGATGACGGTGTCCACGTATAGGTACTAGCTCCAGTTCCGGTCAAATTAATTAACGCTCCAGGTGGCACTCTGCGCGTTGAAGTATTCGCAACCACGTTGGGCAACGGGTTTACTGCGATTGACACGGTATTTGAGTATGCCGCGACCCCATTGTCCAAGGTCTTTCTTCTGAAGTAGGTACGTGAGTTTAATGCCTGGGTATAGTTCATTGACGCCCCGCTCTGACCGGCGATTTGAACGAACGTAATGTTGTCCGTACTCCGTTCCCATGAGTAGGAATACACCGAAGACCCACCGGTCGCAGGTGTAGCATTGTTTAATACCACGCCCCCATTGCCAATACAGACTGAATTCGTGGTAGAGTTAATGCTACCGCCGTCCAACGGCACGACTGTAATCACGATCGTATCTTGATTGATGCACCCTTGGGAATTGGTGCCTTCCAAAATGTACGACGTAGTAATTGACGGAGTAACGGACAGAGTCGTTGATGTGCTGACCTGCGAGCCTTGTACCTGCCATGAGTACGATCCTCCAACCCCGGCTCCGTTGGCCTGAAGTGTTGAGGTTGCCCCTGGAGGAATCACCGGAAGCGCCGTAGATGCTACAATAGTCGGCTTAGATATCGTATTTATTGTCAGAACGTTGGATGGCTGAGACACTCCCATATCCACCGTCAATCGGCGATAGAATGTCGTCGCGTTCACCGGGGCAATAGGCACAAATGAAGGGCTCACCGCACCTTGAATTGTGTTCCAAAGCACCCCGTCGATTGATGATTGCCACTGGAACGTATAGTTACCTGAACCACCAGTTGGTGCAATCGCGGCGCTCATTTGTCCGGGTACGGCACCTTGACACACCGAATTGCTTGCGATAGTAATCGAGCCGGCAACCAAGGGAACAACTGAAATCTGAATCACACCCGTGTCCTGACATGAAGTTGTCGAGTTTGTGCCCGTAACTGTGTAGGTTGTGGTGGTAAACGGTGTCGAGTTAATTGCTGCCGAATTCGCACCAACCGCAGTAAATGAAGTGGAATTGGTTGCGGACCAACTGTAGGTGTTGGCACCTGTAGCCGTGACGGTAATCGAAGCTCCCGGCGGCACCACTCGAATCGACGAACTTGCCCGAACATTGGGCCTAGAATTCACCACCATAACCAAAGTTGCCGTGGTCGTGTCGACACCTGAGTCCGAAACCTTACGTCGGAGGTACAGGGTGGCAGGTTGAATTCCAGGTGAGAAATTCAACTGAGTAGCTCCGGCTACGTCTGTCCAATTCAATTGATCCGAAGAGCGCTGCCACTGGTAGGTATACGAACCGCTACCTCCACTTGGTGAGGCGGTGTTTTGAACAGAATTAAAACTGCTTCCTTCGCAAATAGTTTGAGCTGGCCCGATGGTTCCCGGTATCAATCTTAGTACTTGCACCGACGTAAATCCAGTATCTATGCACCCGTTTGCATCTCTGCCGACCACCGAATAGTTCGAATTCGAAAAAATCTGCTGCGAAACTGGGTTTGAAGTGCCCACTATTCCCAAGGCATTTCTGAAGGTGTACGTCGTCGCTCCCGATGCTGTGAGTTGCACGTTGCCTCCAATCGGAACCGTCGACTTATTGGGCGTCACTAAGACCGTGGGTCGGCTTCTTGGCTGAACGACGCACACATTAGAGTATGCTGAAACTCCCAAATTGGTAGACTTCCGACGCAAACTAATCGATTGCAGCACTCTTGTCGACCCTAACACCACTGTCGGTGAATTTGAATTCGGAATCACCGTCCACGTTAGATTATCGGTAGACTGCTCCCACTGGTAGTTGTATCCTGACCCCGTACCGCCTGTGGTGGCCGCTACTTGACGAACTGTGCCGAGGGTATCACCTTGGCAAACGAGTTTCGAAGTTTGAATGCTTCCGCCACTTAAAGGAACCACTTGAATGAGTACACTCGAAGTGTCTGAACAGCCCGAGGCAGTTCCTGTCACGGTATAGCGAATGGTCGAAGTGGGCGTAGCTGTGACACTTGCCGTATTGGTCCCGCTCAAACCAATACTTGGGGCCCACGAATAGGTTGTCGCACCCGTTGCCGTTAGGTTCACCTGCGCAGTTGGAGGTACCTGGGAATAGTTTGACGAAGCCAAGACGACAGGTGCCGGATTGACGAACACGGTCGTGGTCGTACCAGAATTTTGGCATCCCTGTGCCGAGGTCCCCACTACGGTGTATGCTGTAGTAGAGTTAGGTGATTGCGTCAGCACGGACTGAGTTCCAACTTGTACCGTACCAATTCTCCAGATGTAGGTTGATGCTCCAAGCGCCGTAAGGGTAATGGAATTGCCTTGACAAATTGTGTTGGACGGCGCATTGGTGGTGACCGTGACAATGGGGAGTGGATTGACCGTGATGGTTACCGTATTGGAGAACGCCTGTACCTGTTGGTCCGTAGTGATGCGTCGGTAGTACGTCGTGGCAGTTGCTGGACTGCTGAACACCAGATTTTGAGACGTTTCGCCCGTAATATTGGCAAAAGTGAGGTTGTCGCTCGACGATTGCCATTGGTAGGTAAAGACTCCGCTACCACCACTTGACGCCGTTCCCGTTAGGATAGCTGGCGCGACACCTTCACATACGGTCTGATTAGTAGAAATCGCACCAGGAACAATTGCCCGGACATAAACCTCAATCGTGTCACTACCCTGACAGTTATTATTGTCGACACCCAGAGCTGTATACGTGGTTTTGCCTACACCTGAGCCCTGAACGCGCACTTGGCTGTTTGATTGATTCAAGGACGTAACGCTTGGAGACCAAGTGTAGGAACTAGCACCATTGGCAGTTAACGTGGCCGTTCCGTTGGGCGGCATGTACCGATTTGCTGCAGATGCAGAAATTACCGGATTCGGAACAATGCTTACCGAAACAGGCGCCGTGAACTTATCGATTCCCGAATCCGAAACCTTGCGTCTGAAGTACGTTGTCGTAGTAATGTTACCCGGTGTGTACGATGCCTGATTCGCATTGGCGATATCCGTGTAGGTTGAATTCAAATCCGTCGTAGACTGCCATGTATAGGTGTAGGTTCCGCTTCCACCGCTCGCTGGGGCCACACTGTTTAACGTGGTAGGAGTTCCACCCGAACAAAGCGTTTGGCTGGGCCCTACACTGCCTTCAGCGAGCGCAACGGTAGTTAAGATCAATGCTGCTGAGTCCCCACAACCATTCGCGCCAGTCGTGTAGGCCACATACCTGCTCGTGCTCGGAACCGTCACGGTAATACTTTGACTTGCTCCGATTTGAACTTGTTTGTTGTACCAACGGTAGGTAGAAACTCCACCTGTCGCTGTAAGTGTGGCGGACCCTCCAGGCGGAACCGTCGATTTATTCGCCGAAACCGACACGGCAGGGTTGGGCAGCATCGAAACCACAATGGCATTGGATGCCGACTGTACCCCCATATCGACCGCGACGCGACGGTAGTATCTCAGAGACCTCAGGGTATCATTCGTGCCTGGCTCATAGTTCGCATTGTTCGCCGTGGCATTAAAATTCAACGCGATATCCTGCCAAGTCTGGTTGTCTCTGCTTCGCTGCCATTTGTAGGTATACGTGCCGGAACCTCCTGATGCAGCGACACTCTGATTGAATGCTCCCGGATAACTTCCGCGGCACACACTGACCGCAGCATTACTTGTGGTCGCGGCGACTACGGAACCTGAATTCAAGTCCGAAACATTTACGATTATTTGACCAGTAGCGTTGCAATTGGACGAAGATGTTCCGGTAACCACATAGGTGGTATTCGTAACTGGACTCGCCGAAGTTGCTGGAGAATTCGTGGAACTCAAAGCCGTTGTGGGCGACCAGCTCCATGTTTGTATTGGTTGACCCGCAGGGGCAGTAGCATTTAATTGGATGCTTGCACCTCGTGGAATCGCCACTGTGGACCCCGGCTGACCTGTAGCCGCCACGGTGATCACTGGCTTGCTCACGTACGAGTAGGTTACCACATTAGTCGAGTCCTTGACGCCCCTGTTCGTTACCACTCGTACATATTGTGTAGTGGTAGTAAACCCACTCGGGAAGGTCGGCTGGTAGGTCTCTTGGGTAGCACCAACAATTGCTGACCACGCTCCTGTTCCTACTTTTCTCTTCCACTGGTATCCGTAGCTACTTCCGCTGCCGCCCGATGCAGATGTTGAAGAAGTTAACTGCGCCACACTCGTAGAGCCCTCGCAAATGTTTTGACTCGTGCCGATCGTACCCGGTATGATGGGCGCTACCGTAATCGTTTTTGAATACGTGTTTTCACATCCTGCGGCCGATGTTCCTTTCGCGATATAGGTTACTTGTCCGGTTTGAACTCCTAAACCAATTGTATAGGTTGGCGTAGTGTTGGATTCGGGTGACGCACTTGTCGATCCGATGTACCACGTATACGTACCTGTACCACCACTTGCAGTAAGCACGTTCGTGCCACCGGGCGGAATCACGTCGCTTTCAGCCGTAATCAACACATTTGGCAAGGCATTAACCGACACAAACACCGAAGCACTTGGTTTGGTCACCCCAGTGTTGGTCGCTTTCCTACGGTAGTAGCGTGTTGCGCTAACCAAATCAAAAGTTCCGTTAAAAGTATACGTTGCAGAAAGGGCAGACGCATTTTGTGCGGGTGTAATAGACTGCCACGTCAATTGATCTTGGCTATATTCCCATTGATAGGTATATGGTGATGTGCCCCCGGTCGGCAGAGCCGTTGACCGAATTTCTTTATTCGATGGCGCCGCGCCGGAACACACCTGGATCGAACCTGAAGTGGACCCCTGTCCACCGGCATCCCCGATCGCTATCGTACCTGGGGTTAATTCGTCAACTGTAACTGTGATGGTCGAAGTATTGATGCATCCGGGAGTGGCCGTTGTTGTTCCGTTGACAGTGTACGTCACTGTAGACGAGGGTGCGGCCTGAGTACTTCCACCCGAGGTAGCAGATAATCCTGTGGACGGACTCCACTGATAGGTCACACCTGACTGGACGTTGGAACCAGTTGCACTCGCTGTTAGCGTAATACTTGCTCCATTTGGTATGGTTGGTGCCGAAGTGCTCAAGCTCGAATTACTTGATGCTGAAGAACTTGCAGTAATGCTCGGCTTGGCAATTCGGTTGAGGGTCACCACATTCGTATAGTCGCTTATTCCCGCATTTGTGACTTTACGCCGGTAGTATAAATTACCACTAAGGGCCGTGAATTGTGGCGTATATGACGGCAATGTCGCACCGGAAATTGCAGTAAATCCGCTGTTCTGGCTCGAGCTAGATTCCCATTGGTACTGATAGGATCCTTGGGTTCCGCCTGAGGCTGGTTGCACTGATGAGAACGCGGAAGCGCTCGTGGCACCGTCGCACACATTTTGATCCGTACCAATGCTTCCTGAAGACAACGGCGAAATGTAAATGGTCTTACTAACCTGGGTTGAGCATGTTCCGTCGAAGTACTTCAGCCAATAGGTGGTTTGATTTGATAAGCTCGAAATACTGCGAGATGAAACTGCACTAGCATCGCTTTGCCCGCTAACTGTTCCGGTATACCATTCATAAGAAGATTGGTAGGTGGTTACAACGTTGAGCACGTTGGGCCCTCCTCCCGGAGGCACCGTATCAAATGTCGCATTGATTTGAAGAACTGCTGGTGTGGCCACAGTGTATTTAACTGGCTGCGTAACCTTAAGTACCCCTCCGTCATTAACAACCGCTCGGTACCACGTGGATACCGAAATACCATTTGAAGGTGTGTACGTTGAGAACGTCGCCCCAGCAATCGTGGTGTACGCGATATTGTCGGTGGATACTTGCCATTGACGTGAATATGTACCACTACCTCCTGTGGGACTCACATTAAAATTCACAGGAGCCGGAATGGCACCAGGACATATGGTCGTACTGCCGGTTGACGACAAACTTCCCGGAACTAGTTCGGAAGCATTAACGGTAATCGTAGCCGTACTCGTACAACCGTTTGACGTGCCCGTTACCGTGAAGGTTGTGGTCACGAGTGGCTTAACATTGGCGACACCCGTTGCACTATTTGGAGTTGCCAGGACATACTGCGCGGGTGACCAAGAATAGGTGGCTGCGCCGCTTGCCACTAAATAAGCGGTATCGCCAATAGCTATGTTTAAATTCGAACCGGAGACTTGTGTTTGCGGCCCTTGGGTAACAGTGATCAGGATTGACGTCGTTGGACTCGTAACGGATCCTGATGTAGCCAGTCGACGGTAGTATTGATCAAAATTTAGGGCCGGGGGGCTATATGCCTTAGCTGTAGCACCGCTGATACCGCTCCAACTCGATCCATCATTTGAAGATTGCCATTGGTATGTAATGGTACCTGACCCACCAGATGCATCCGTAATTGACGTCAAGCCGGCAGGTGTTTGACCAGAACAAATGGTTTGCGCTGTTCCAATGCTACCCGCATTAAACGGTTGAACAGTAATTACAGACTGCGCTGTATTCTGACAACCATTTTGGTCGGTACCTGTAACGGTATACGTCGTAGTTTGGGTTGGATATACGTCAACGTAGGTTTGATTAGAGAAGCTGCTCGTCCCGTCAGACCAACTGTACGAAGTGGCCCCAACCGCTGAAATCCGAACAAAACTATTCGGAGCAACCGTTTGAGATGTGGGCGTTACCGTAACTGTTGGATTAACCGCTACCGTGACTGTCGAAGTCGCCGACTTGCTTACATTAAGGTCGATGATGTTACGCTTAAAGTACGTGGTTTGTGTTAGGTTCGAAGGCGTATATGTAGCCGCCGTTGCACCCGAAATGGTTGACCACGTTGCATTATCCGTACTACTTTCCCAAGTATATGTGTACCCAGAACCCGAACCACCACCTGCACCTGTCGCTGAAATCACAACGGGATTGGCTCCACTGCACACAGATTGGTTACTAAGCGTCCCTGGACGCAGCGGGTCAATTGTAATTAGTCGCGATGCGGAATTCGAACATGCTAAATTGTTTGCCGTCTCGGTGACGGTGACCGTGTAGGTCACTGTGGCTTGCGGAAGCACCGTGATGGAACTCGTCGTCGCGTTACCAGGGGTCCAAGAATACGTATAACCAGCAGCGGTAGGCGCAGTCAATGTCACTGATGCTCCGTCGGGCAGCGCTCCAGATGATGGATTCCGGTTTGAACTTATTGAAGCGGTAGGTTTCGCGCGAACAATTACTTGAACGGGTTGCGTATAATATCCATCACCTTGATCAATTGTTTTACGGCGGAACCAAATTGACTGGTTCAGTGGCAATTGGTAGTTCAAATCCACGCTATTCGCATTGGAAATTGGTGTTTCTACTGATGAATTGGTTGAACCCCACAGCCATTGATAGGTATATGATCCCGAGCCTCCAGTACTTGCGGTCGCGGTAATTGGTTGTGAAAGGGTTCCACCCTCACACAGATCACCATTTGGATTCGTAACAGTACCTGGAGTGAGTCCTACTACCCGAATGGCAACGGTATCGTTCGCTTCACAACCATTGGTGCGACCGTACACGGTGATGATAGATGTTCCAGCAATTGCCGGTTGGTATAAGTACACTGGTTGGGTACTCCACCCTTGTAATTGGTTATTTGCTCCCTCAACAAATCGGTATTCACTTGCGCCAGAACCTCTAATCTGAACAATGGAAGTAAGCGCCATGGGGGACGTTTTGTTGCGAACCGCAGTTACTGTAGGCACCGACTGAACAGTTTGAACTAATGATGCCGAATAACTGAATGCACTGGGGTTGTTCGCATCAGAGACTTTTACTCTGTAGTACTTGGTGGTAGTCTGGTTCCCCGCAGGCGTATACGTTGTTGATGTTTCCTGAGCAACGTCCGTAAAGGTGACATTGTCAGAACTCACCTGCCACTGATACGTGAACTGACTTGATCCGCCAGATGCACCTGAAACTTGCATAGCCCGGTGCGGAGATCCTGAACAGAATGTCACCGGAGTCGATCCGGTAGTGGGTGAAACGGAACCTGGCGTTACGGAGGTAACGGTAACTACGGCGTTGGCAGTTGCCGTACAACTTCGAGCATCTGTAGTCGTAACCGTATAGGTTATTGTCGAGGATGGAGCTACAGTAATTGCCGCTGTGGTTGCTCCACCAGGACTCCAGAGGTATGTCATGTTTCCACTTGGCGTAGACAGTCCTGTTGCCGTTAATGTGACACTTGTTCCTGAGGATACCGTAGTGGCACCCGGAGCAATACTCACGGTAGGTGCGGTAGCAATGCCCACTGAAACATCAGCTCCCGTATTCGACTCAACTCCAGAGTTAACAACAGTCCTACGGTAGATTGTAGTATTGGTAATTGGTGACGTTGGTGTATAGTTCGCCCCCGTGGCATTCGGGACTAGTGTGTAACTACCCGTTCCGGTCTTAATGTACCATTTGTAGGTGTATCCCGAGCCCGTGCCTCCGCTAGGTCCGCCTCCGCTGGCTTGAGTAACTGCCCCGGGAACTGTTCCGGTACATACGCTTGCCGAAGTTATCTGAATGGTCCCTGGGTTAAGCGGTGAAACGGTTACACTTTCACTTGCGGTTTGCGTACAACCATATTGATCCGTTCCAGTGACGGTTACTGTTTGCGTTGAATTTATTACCGAGTTAGCTGGATTTGAAGTCGAGCCAAATGTCCATGAGTAGCTACTTGAGCCAACCGCTTCAAACGTTACAGTGTCTCCAGGTGGCACGCTTCCGGATGGATTACGGCTAATTGTAATTGCACCCGGGGTCCTCAGGGTTTTTGTGACTGCACTTGAGTATATGTAGTTTGTTGATGCGCTTTGATCTGCAACGCCCCTTCGGTATTCCGTTGTTTCGGTCAGAACGCTATTTATTAACAGTCCAGCATTGTTGGCTCCAGTAATATCCTGCCATTGGTTGCTTGTACTCGTCGCCTTTTTTTGCCATTGATATAGGTACCCGCTTCCACTTCCGCCCGTGGCTGCTGTCCCTGTAATCGCTGACGGCGTCGCTCCCGCACACACATCCTGGGTGCCGCTGATCGTGCCGGCTAATAAGGGCTGCACATTGACCGTCACCGTAGCGGTATTCACACAGCCATTGGCATCCGTACCCGTCACCGTA
>Ga0102901_1000233_pt1 | contig 23145 bp, 23 predicted proteins | sample Colrivmet1555A02_FD_78456 | JGI IMG/M metagenome (GOLD analysis project Ga0102901, IMG submission 78456) | Estuarine microbial communities from the Columbia River estuary - metaG 1555A-02 | ecosystem: Environmental > Aquatic > Marine > Intertidal zone > Estuary | place: USA: Columbia River... | reverse complement strand
TTTACGCTTACGCCCTGATTACATGAAACTCGACCGCGCATTGGTCGCGGGCATTCACGCAGATCCCGCACGTCAAGCATTGGCAGCAGCTATGGTCAATTTTGCCTCTGAAATTGGCGCGACTCTTATCGCCGAAGGCGTAGAGCACCCAGAGGAACGAGATATGTTGCAAAAAATTGGCGTGCCACTCGTGCAGGGGTTCCTCTTTGCGCGCCCTGCACCACTTGAAACAATCTGGCTAAGCCAGCGGATCAAAGCCACAGGATAACAAAAAAGACGTCAAAAGCGCTCATGCAACAAGCGTTTTAATTCCCAAACTTCTTCAACCGCGCATCCCGCAGACGGGCAAAATCATCGCCCGCGTGATAGCTAGACCGCGTCAGCGGCGACGCAGACACCATCAAGAACCCTTTATTATACGCGGTCTTCTCGTAGGTCGCGAATTCTTCGGGGGTGACAAAACGGTCCACAGCATGGTGTTTTGGCGTTGGCTGCAAGTACTGGCCAATCGTCAGAAAATCGATGTCCGCGGCGCGCATATCTTCCATGACTTGGGTCACGGCCTGCTTGTCCTCGCCCAAACCAACCATGATGCCCGATTTGGTGAACATCGTTGGATCAAGCTCTTTGACACGCTGTAACAGGCGCAAAGAATGGAAATACCGAGCACCGGGGCGGACCTCTGGATAAAGGCCGGGAACCGTTTCAAGGTTGTGGTTAAACACGTCAGGTTTGGCCTCGACCACAATCCGTAGCACGTCAGGGTGACAGCGGATAAAGTCAGGCGTCAGAATTTCAATCGTTGTGTCTGGCGACTGCTTACGCACGGCGCGAATCGTTTGAGCAAAATGCGCAGCACCACCATCTTCGACATCGTCACGGTCCACGGATGTAATCACAACGTGCTTAAGACCCAGCTTTTTCACAGCATCGGCCACACGACCGGGCTCGAATACGTCCAGATCTTCAGGCGGCTTGCCCGTGGCGATATTACAAAACGTACAAGCCCGCGTGCAGACTTCGCCCATAATCATCATGGTGGCATGGCCTTGCGACCAACATTCACCAACGTTGGGACAGCCAGCCTCTTCACAAACTGTGACGAGCTTGTGTTCACGCATAATGTCGCGCGTGATCTTATAGCCCTCGGACGTCGGCGCCTTTACCCTGATCCAGTCAGGTTTCTTGGGTTGTACATTGTCAGGACGCTTGGCCTTTTCAGGATGGCGCTGAGCGGGGATTTTAAGGTCACGCACGGAAATTTCCCATTTTCTAGTTAGGTCAAACGTAGTGCCTTAATCCTACGACAACAACAGTTCAGTCAGCAATTCCGCTATGCAAATTTACCCGCAGCAGCTGCACAATAAAAAATGGGTAATTTATTGAGCAAAATCTTCTCAGTCTAAGCACTCAGCCCCCTCATCCTCGTCTACTTTGGATGTGGCTCCGCTGTCTTTTAGGGCGCACAATTGGTCCGCGCAACGGATGCTCCGTTAGGCTTCATGATCATCGCACAAGATAACGCAGACGACACAGTCGCTAAAAACCGTCTTGGTTAAAATGGCTATGGCGCGGGTTATTTGGGTGAGAACAGCGTCCGATCAGCGTTCATCTTTGCGCTGATTGCAATATTCTTGCTTGTGACCGTCATCTTAGGCGCGACCCAACTCTGGCTGTTCATCTTGGCACCAAGCGTTGGCGGCGCAATCGCTGGCTTGCTGTTCAACATGGGACACACGCATCGACGATCACACATGGCGCCATTTATTCATCCAATCATCGGACCAAATTTACCCTGCTCTTCGTAATGTCGCTTGAGGCGCTGCAAAGCAATCCGCAACACGATCTTGCCCGATCGCGCAGAACACCCCATCGCCTTTTCAGTGACCTCCAACCCTTCCAAAAGGCAGCAGCAGTGATAGGCCACGTCCGCCAAGCCAGGGCCAAGATCCCTTAAAGCAGACTGTACTCTTTCATGGGCAGAAGCAGCATTGCGTGGGGCCGCCTCGTTTGGAGGTTGCTTCATAAAGGCCGCGATATCTTTGGGCAAAGCAGATCCCATTTTAGCGAGTTCAAAGTCCTCGCGGAGCCGTTCACCGACGGCAACAAACTCACGCATAAGAAACATCTGACCGTCTCTGTCGCGACGGCGTGCAAGCCCGACCAACGGGCTTTCAGTCATGTACTGCCTTGAAACTTGACCAACCATATTGCTTTCGAAGGCGCCAGTATCCCAAGTTCCCTTGGCATCGAACTTTGTCACATTGTCGCGAAACCCAGAGGCTGTATTTTCCACGCGTGCCATCAGTTTCTGAAGCGCAGTGCGCCCCGCTTCGGAAATCGTGTACCGTGTGACCCGCGTGGCCGTGTCAGAACAAGAAATCCACCCCTTCAAGGCCAATGCCTGCGCGATGTCGCGATCAACAACTGCCGTGCGCATTGCTTCATGCTCAGAGTTCTCTCGCACAATAACAGCCGTTTCCATATCGCGGGCAACCGCAAGCACGGCCCCGGGCTCACATAAGCGTAAAAGAATACGGCGCGACTCTTGATCGATACGGTCTTGTGTAAGCCCGTCATATGGGCCCTCCGACTTGCGTGGAGTGACTGTCGGCATTGTCTTGGCTTCCTCTTTGGGGCGTGAAAATTGATCTGAACTCTTTGTGCAAAGCGCACGCAAAGCGTCGTCAACCAAAGGATCGTCGCGGCGTTGCTCTAGTTTCCGGACTTGGCGCAATATCGTTGAGGGGTGGCACTCCTGGGACCGCGCAAGTTCACGAATCGAACATCCACTTTCCGTATGAGCAAGGTAATGCTGAACTGATTTCGGCACCCAAGCTGGCAAGTCATTAGCCGCATCGCTCTTATTACATTCACCCATTTCGCTCTCCTTAGTCGCAGATTTCAAGGAGCCACACTGACCCATCGGACGGAATCAACTTTCACAAATACAACCTTGACGGTCTTTAGTTACTCAATGGTTAATTGTTTCCGTTAACGACCACTATTGTTTCCAAAATATAAATAGTCCTTGACCCACCGTTCGGTGATTTTGAAGGTCGCGCAACACGCCAAATTCATGTGCCAATATCCAATTCGAAACTGCTCGCAAAAGGATAAGAACATGCTTGATATTGCCACAAGAATTGCTCGCCTTCGTCGCCCAAAACTCCTCGTGAACGCTGCCAGATTTGGCCTTGATGACTACGTCAGAAGCCAACATTTGAAACGATTATTGAAAACCGAAATCCTGCCGCGCCCTGCCCCCGCGGTCATGCAACTCCTTGATATCGAATCGATAATGGACGAGGCACGCAAAACAAAACAGGCCACCTATTCGGTGGCCTGTCATGTTGAAGTTTTGATTGCATTGATGGCAGAGACGCAGAATCTGCGCGCCTCTAGCTACCCTACATAAAGGCGTCAGGCATGCTCGCCTTTTTCTCTGCCACATAGGCCCGCAAACGCGCCTCTATCTCAGGGTCGAGGGTCGGCTGCTGGTAGGTGTCGATCATGCGCTGGACACGGATTGAAGCAAGGGTTTGCGTATCGCGCGCACCCTCTTCGTCCCATGTCTCAAACGGCTTATAATCGAACAGATCAGAGCGCCAGAAAGCGGACTTAAAGTTGGCTTGGGTATGCTCACACCCAAGGTAGTGACCACCTGGTCCGACCTCGGCAATGGCACCCATCGCCTGACCATTCTCATCCATATTCACACCGCGTGCAAAGTGGTGCAGCGTGCCAAGTTGATCCGCGTCCATCACGAATTTTTCAAATGAGGCGACCAATCCGCCCTCAAGCCAACCGCAGGCGTGCAACATAAAGTTCACGCCAGACAAAAGACCCATCTGAAGGCTGTTGGATGTCTCGTAAGCCGCCTGCGCATCAGGAAGCTTTGATCCACAGAACGAGCCCGCAGAACGATAAGGCACACCCAAACGACGCGCCAACTGGCCCACGCCGTAAGTGATATGCGCAGCCTCAGGCGTCCCAAACGTCGGCGCACCAGAGTTCATATCAATCGAGGTCACAAATGCCCCCATAATCACAGGCGCTCCAGGACGGATCAGCTGTGAATAGGCGATACCTGCAAGGCACTCGGCCATAACTTGGGTCAATGTGCCCGCAACCGACACAGGCGCCATCGCACCACCCACGATAAACGGCGAAATGATCGAGGCTTGGTTGTTTTTTGCGAACACTTCCAAAGCACCCATCATGATACTGTCGAATGTCATCGGGCTGTTGATGTTAATGAGCGAGGTCATCACGGTGTTGTTCTGCACGAACTCCTCACCAAAGAGGATGCCACACATATCAACAGAATCCTGCGCACGGGACGGCTCTGTCACAGACCCCATGAACGGCTTATCCGACAAGGTCATGTGCGCGAGCAACATATCCAAGTGACGCTTGTTTACTGGCACATCAGTTGGCTCGCAGACCGTACCACCAGAATGGTGCAGCCATTTCGACATATAGCCAAGCTTCACGAACTTCTCAAAATCGGCCATTGTTGCATAACGACGGCCACCCTCGGCATCACGCACAAATGGCGGGCCGTAGACTGGCGCCAGAACAAGGTTCTTGCCACCAATCACAACGTTCCGTTCAGGGTTGCGGGCATGCTGGGTAAACGTCGCAGGGGCAGTTGCGCACAGCTTGCGTGCAAGCCCACGCGGAATACGCACCCGCTCGCCCTCAATCTCAGCACCAGCAGCACGCCAACGCTCAAGCGCCTCAGGGCTATCGACAAAGTTCACGCCAATTTCGGCCAAAACTGTTTCGGCATTGCGCTCGATGATCTCCAACGCGGCCTCGTCCAGAACTTCATAGTTCGGAATGTTACGCTCGATATATTTTGCTGTCTCTACGCTGACGGCTGTACGCTCTGCACGACGGGCAGCACCACCGCCACCACGCGCGCGACGACCAGAATTTTCTTGTGCCTCAGACATACGACTTCCCCTAATATCAATTGCTTGGGGTTGTCATACGACGAGACCGTGCCGCGCCTTGCGAAATTAACGCCACTTCGGGCGCAAAAGCGACATTGCACACTCTTGCACACCTGCCCTGTCCCCGTCTAAAACGCCTCATGGATATACAATCGCACGAACGCCTCCTTATCATCGACTTCGGTAGCCAAGTGACGCAGCTTATTGCGCGTCGTTTGCGTGAGCTGAACGTCTATTGTGAAATTCACCCCTATCAGAAGGTCACCGACGCCTTTTTGGCCGAATTCGCGCCAAAGGCTGTGATCCTGTCTGGCGGTCCAGATAGCGTGACGCGCGAGGGATCGCCCCGCGCAGCCCCTGCGGTTTTCACCTTGGGCGTGCCTGTTTTGGGCATCTGCTACGGTCAACAAACCATGATGCAGCAGCTTGGCGGACAGGTTGATCGCGGACACGGCACCGCCGAATTTGGCCGCGCCTTTGTGACGCCACAGAATGAGCTTCAGCTTCTAAACGGTTGGTTTGAAGGCGAAAAAGAACAAGTCTGGATGAGCCACGGCGACCACGTCTCCGCCATCGCCCCCGGCTTTGAGGTTTATGGCACTTCGCCAAACGCGCCTTTCGCGATCACCGCTGACGTGTCGCGCAATTTCTACGCCGTGCAGTTCCACCCGGAGGTCCACCACACACCCAACGGCGCCAAGCTCTATGAGAACTTCGTCAAATTGGCGGGCTTTAAGGGCGACTGGACAATGGGCGCCTACCGCGAACAAGCGATCGCTGCGATCCGCGCCCAAGTCGGCGACAAGAAAGTCATCTGCGGCCTGTCTGGCGGCGTCGATTCGTCTGTTGCTGCGGTCCTGATCCACGAAGCGATTGGCGACCAATTGACCTGCGTTTTCGTGAACAACGGCCTTTTGCGCCAAAACGAGGCCGAAGAAGTCCTCAAAATGTTCCGTGAAAACTACAACATCCCGCTGATCTATGCCGACGAGCAAGACCTGTTCATGGGCGAACTTGAGGGCCAATCCGACCCCGAAACCAAGCGCAAGATCATTGGCCGCCTCTTCATCGACGTGTTCCAGAAACACGCGAATACCATTGAAGGCGCAGAATTCCTTGCCCAAGGGACGCTCTATCCAGACGTGATCGAATCTGTGTCGTTTTCTGGCGGACCTTCCGTGACCATTAAAAGCCACCACAACGTCGGTGGCCTACCCGAAAAGATGGGCCTCAAACTTGTTGAACCCCTGCGCGAACTCTTCAAAGACGAAGTCCGCGCGCTGGGCGTAGAACTTGGCTTGCCGCCGTCCTTCATTGGGCGTCACCCGTTCCCTGGCCCAGGTTTAGCCATCCGTTGCCCCGGTGAGATCACGTCAGAAAAGCTTGCAATTTTGCGCAAGGCCGACGCGGTCTACATCGATCAAATCCGCAAACACGGGCTTTACGATGAAATCTGGCAAGCTTTCGTCGCGATCCTGCCTGTGCGCACTGTTGGCGTGATGGGTGACGGTCGGACCTACGACTTCGCCTGTGCGCTACGTGCTGTCACTTCCGTCGATGGCATGACCGCCGACTATTACCCCTTCACCCATGAATTCTTGGGCGAAACGGCGACGCGGATCATCAACGAAGTCCAAGGCATCAACAGAGTGACCTACGACATCACCTCCAAACCTCCAGGAACGATTGAGTGGGAATAAGACCCATCGCTCGTATTTTCGGGCGATGGATCAAGCTTTGCATTGCGGCTTATGTCGCTATGTCGCTTGCGATGGTTTGCTGGACGTTCCTTTGGCCTGAACCGGAGCTCAACAAGATTGTCCCTGCCGACGCGATTATCTGCCTTGGCGGCGGCATGGATAAATATGGCGTTTTGGCCGAATCCACCCTCAATCGCGTAGATCGTTGCGTGGAACTCTACCGCGCAGGCCTCGCGCCTGTAATCCTATTCACTGGTGGGACCTCTACTTTTGACGGTCCCAGTGCCGCGGGGCAAATGAGCCGCTACGCAATTGCATTTGGCCTGCCCGCCTAAGCAATTCTGACCGAAAACCGCGCCCATTCCACTTTACAAAACGCGCTTTTCTCGTTGCCACTAATCCCAGATGCCGCATCCCTGATCGTCGTGACGGAGGCGTTCCACTTGCCACGCTCTTGGACCTCAATCAAATGGGCGGTGTGGGAATTGGACGCGCAGTCCCCCAGCATTGCGCTCGTCATGTCCGAAAAAGTGCGTCGCAATCGAGATGGAAGCTTCAACAAGACCGCCTTATTTCGCGAAAGTATTGCCATTTGGTTCAATGCCTTACGCGCCATAGCTTATAGTGCAGCCAAGCAAAGCGGTTGGGCCGAACATCGCCTTGAAGGCTTGCTGCATTAGCGATTACCCCAAGTGTCATGACAAGCTGCAATCCACCCAGCATCAAGTGTGACACCAGAAAGGATGCGAAAATAATGATGCAGCCCGAAATCTCATTTCAAGGCACTGGCTTCACCCATGTGAACGAAGCCCTTAACCTGCCGCACAACTGCATCTTTATCGCGGTTCCAAAAACAGGCTCGAACTCGATCCGTTCCCAATTGCGCCAAAAAGGCAAACCGATGGTGCCCGGTCCGCATTTGAATATTTGCCAGATTCGCGACCTGATTTATCCCGCCTTCCTGCGCGCGTCGCTTGGAAAAAACCGCTCCTTTCCATCCACCCTGCCTTTGACTGATCAAGTTCTCAGGGAAGCGGCCGACAGAACCTTTACAGCGGCGTTCAAATTCGCATGTGTCCGTAATCCGTGGGCGCGCGCTGTGTCGCTTTATGCCCGCCGCGAAGGCATCCTGCTCCAAGAGCACATCCCCTTCGAGACCTTTGTCGAACACCATCTCTTTGCAAGCGACACCTGCGTTTACCCGACCCTTCATAAGACCCAATCAGAATGGCTTTGTGATCCGAACGGCAATCTTCTGATGGATTACGTCTTTAAGCTTGAGGATTTTGACAGGGCAATCCGAGACATCGCCGAAATGACCGAAGGGCGCTTGGTCTTGGAAAGTGTGCATGAAAACAGAAACGTGACCTACCAAAGCGACGCCTACCGTGACCTTTACACCGGCCACACCCGCACCCTTATTTCCAAGCACTTTGAGGCCGATATTGATCGTTTCAAATTCACCTTTTGATATACATCATGCCGCAGCAGACGTATATGTGCTAACCTGACAGCATCAAAACCGTTGAAAGGATCCGCTATGTTCAATTTCACACCTATGATGACACGTTCCGCGTTGGCAAAAGGGCTCGGTTTCTTGGTCGGTTTGTTTGGTTTTTTTGGGACACGCGTCATCAGCCCAAATGCCGATCCACTTTTTGCATGGGGTATCTTTGCCCTCTTCATTTCGATTGGCGGCATTGTCGGGGTCATCGGGATCATCAAACGCGTTCCACTTCTCAACTTTCCACTCCCGCCAGTTCTGCGCGGCGGTGCTATGGGCGCTTGGTTTACCTTCCTCTGTGTGATCTTTGGCTACGATATGATCAATGTCGCTATGCAAGACATCAGTTATCTCCCTGATTTCATGCGCAATCCGTTTTGGATGGTGCTTGACGGGTTTTTCCTCGGGGCCGCAATTGATATGATCGTCAGTAGAGTCGTCAAAGATGTGCCAGATCTGTTTAATGCGTAATTCCGCTTTATCTCTCCCGCGCCTGCGTGAAGTGTTTGGAGCATGAACAACACTCTCAAAGCTGCCCTCTGGATGATCGGTGCGATCACCGCGTTCACGTCCATGGCCGTGGCTGGGCGTGTGGCAGCAAGCAATCTCGATACCTTTGAAATCATGCTGTATCGCTCTTTGGTTGGGCTGGCGATTGTGCTGTCTGTGGCATCCTTCGCAGGCACACTTGGACAAATCCGCCGCGATAAACTGCCGCTTCATATCATGCGAAACGCAGCCCATTTCACAGGGCAAAACCTGTGGTTCTTTGCCATTACGGTGATTCCGCTGGCCCAAGTCTTTGCCCTCGAATTCACCACGCCAATTTGGGTCATTCTCCTTTCGCCAATCTTAATCGGCGAGCGGATCACTAAAATCGGTGCCATTGCCGCCGCTATCGGGTTTATCGGCATCTTAATCGTGGCGCGTCCTGACCCCGAGGCGATAAATGCAGGCCTCATCTCGGCTGCCCTTTGCGCGATTGCTTTTGCCCTGACTGCAATCGCCACGCGCAAACTGACCCAGACCGAAACCATCACTTGCATCATGTTCTTCCTCACCGCGATCCAGGCCTGCCTTGGCCTGATCTTCGCAGGCTTTGACGGTGACATCGCCTTGCCAAATGCGCAAACCTTGCCGTGGGTCTGTCTGATCGGAGTTGCGGGGCTAACAGCACATTTCTGTATGACCAAAGCGCTGTCCATCGCGCCCGCCTCGGTGGTCATGCCGATTGATTTTGCACGACTGCCGATCATCGCTGTGGTGGGAATCATGCTCTATGACGAGCCTGTGGATGCGTTGATATTTCTTGGGGGTGCGCTCATATTTGGCGCAAATTACCTCAACATCCGGTTTGGACAGGCAAAAGCAGCCCGATAGCAGTGTATTTTTGTGACGCTTGGTCAGTGGAGTTTTGCTGACGTGGCGTCATTAATTGACCGTTAGCGGTTTACCTTTCTGACGTCACTCCAACTGAAATTTCATGACAGGGATGGAGACATGAAAAATATTCTTACAGTCGGCGCAGCACTGATGCTGACGACAACCGCAGCAACCGCAGGTGGCATTGATCGCTCGGGCTAAAGCATCGGCGCAATCTTTGAAGACGGCAAATATGTTGAGCTTAGCTACGGCTATGTGACACCTTCCGTATCCGGTAGCATTGCTGGCGGCGCATTGGGTTCTGGCAATATGTTAAATGCCTATGGCAACGCAGGTTTGGCATTTAAAACAGACATTGATGACAAAGTGTCGCTCGCGCTGATCATCGACCAACCATTCGGCGCAGATGTTGCATATACCAACACCGATCCTGGCTACCCGCTGGGTGGAACAGTTGCGACGGTCAATACGACAGCAATCACTGCTGTTGGCCGCTATAAGTTCAATGAAAATATGAGCATTCACTTCGGCCCACGCTACCTGACTGCAAGCGGCAACTACGGTCTCGTGCTTGGTGCGCCCGTATATGCATCAACCTACTCTTCCGGCTCAGGTACAGGCTATGTTGCCGGTGTTGCATACGAACGCAAAGACATCGCGATGCGCGTTGCACTGACATATAGCAGCGCTATCGACCTTGAACTCGACGGCACATTTGGCGACCTCGCAGCAGAAATGCCAGAAACTTGGAACTTGGATTTTCAATCTGGCGTTGCCGCTAACACGCTCGTGTTCGGTTCGGTCCATTGGGCTGGCTGGAAAGAAGCACATATTACAGACACGTTGTTCGGCCCTCTCGTCGATTGGTCCGAAGACACTGTAACCTACACACTTGGTGTTGGTCGCAAGTTCTCTGACAGCTTCTCTGGTGCGTTCTCGGTCGGTTACGAAGAAGCACAAGGCGGCATCGCGACCAACCTCGCTCCAACCGACGGTTACACGTCGGTTTCTCTTGGCGGTACATACACAATGGCCAACGGCGTAGAGCTAACTGGTGGCATGCGCTACATCATGGCCGGTGACGCGACAACAAACGTGCCAACATCGGCCACGACAGTGACACCCTCCGATTTCAGCGACAACTCCGCTGTCGCGATCGGTCTGAAAGTTGCTTACACTTACTAAGTGAGCCGCAAGACTTACCTCAAAAGCCCCGCCAATTTGGTTGGGGCTTTTTTGTTGCGCAAGTTACGGGTTGCCCTTGCCGCGAACCCAGCCCACTACTCCCAAATGACCCAAATTCAAAAAACCATCTCTGGCCATTCATGGCTTCTTATCGCGATCCTGTCCTTGATCTGGGGCGGCTCTTTCCTCTCTGTGCATGTGGCACTCAATGAACTTGGTCCCCTAACAGCCGTGGCCCATCGCACAGGCTGGGCCATGCTGATTCTCTGGGGTTACATCGCCTTCAAACGGCTCCCAATCCCACGTGAACCGCGCATCTGGGCCGCGTTCCTTGTGATGGGCATTCTGAACAATGTGATTCCCTTCTCGCTTATGGCGTGGGGGCAACTCCACATCGAGACAGGTCTCACCGCGATTCTTAACGCCTCCACCGCGATCTTTGGCGTTATAGCTGCCGCGATTTTCTTTGCTGACGAGAAACTCAGCTGGCGCAAGGCAATCGGTGTCACTACCGGGTTCTTTGGGGTGGCCACCGCGATTGGCCTCGCGAACCTGACCCATTTCGACCTTCGCAGCATCGCCCAACTCGCCGTTGTCGGCGGCACTCTGTCTTATGCGCTGGCTGGCGTCTGGGCGCGCAAAACCATTGGGCATCTCAAACCCCAAGTCGCCGCCGCGGGCATGGTCACGGGCGCAAGCCTCGTCATGATCCCGCTCGCGTGGATCATAGAAGGCCCCATCACCCTCAACCTCGCCCCCGCGACATGGCTCGCGATTGGCTATTACGCCATCATCGCCACCGCTGTGGCCTACCTGCTGTATTACCGTGTGTTGGCTTTGGCGGGTTCTGGCAACTTGATGCTCGTGACCCTCACCGTGGCCCCAGTCGCGATTATTCTTGGTGCCGTAACCCTAGGCGAGGCCTTGCCGCTGAATGCCTACGTTGGCTTTGGCATCTTAGCACTTGGGCTCATCATCCTCGACGGCCGCCTTTTATCCCGTCTAAAACGGCCTTAGCAGCCCGCACTCCCGGTGCCTCGCCACCACGGCCTAAGCGGTCCATCGTCAGAGCCATAGCGTCACGTTGACGGATCGGATCGGCGAGCACATCAAGCACCGCCGCCGCAATCGGCGCAGGCTGACAGTTCTTTCCAATAAATTCTGGGACAACCCGTGTGTCACTGACCAAATTCACCAGCGTCACCGTATCCACAAGCAACATCCGACTGATGATAATCCGACTAAGCCACGACATGTCATAAGCAATCACCATCGGTGTATCGTTGGCCGCAAGCTCTAATGACACCGTCCCAGACGCCGCCAAAGCCACATCTGCGGCCGCGAATAGACCGCGCTTTAACGCTTTATCATCACTAGATAATACCTGCACGGAGACAGGCCACGTCTCGGCTTTTTCTTTCACCAACGCGGTCACATTCGGAGTCGTCGGGATCACAAACCGCGCTGCGGGATGGGCCTGCGCGACAGTCCCCGCAACCTCGCCAAAGCGATCCATCAAGCGGGACACCTCGCCGCGTCTGCTCCCTGGTAAAACCAAAACCAACGGCCCATCACCACCCCACGTAGCCGCCTCGGCCTCAGTGGCAATATGATCCATCACCACAGGATGTCCGACAAAATCGCACCGCATGCCCGCCGCTTCCATCAGTGGCGGCTCGAACGGGAACAGCGCCAAGACATGATCAATATGAGCGGCCATTTTCTCCGCCCGTTTTGGACGCCACGCCCAAACCGTCGGCGCGACATAGTGCACGCAACGCACATTCGATTTTGCCTTCACCAACTTGGCAACCCGCAGGCAGAAATCGGGGCTATCAATCGTAATCAACACATCAGGCTGGCTCGCAAGGACGGCCTCGGCCATTTGCACAACGCGGGCCTTCAGGCTGCGGTATTTCGGCAAAATCTCGGCCAGCCCCATGACCGACAACTCATCCATCGGGAAACGGCTCTCTAGCCCCTCGGCCTGCATCAACGGCCCGCCGACACCGTCAAACGTCACGTCGGTCAGCGACTTGAGCCCCGCCATCAGCGCCGCCCCCAGCTTATCGCCAGAAGCTTCGCCTGCGATTACAAAGACCCGCATCAGGTTTCCGTCCTTGGGCGCACCCAAAGCACTTTATCGGCCCCGTTTAAGATTTCTAAGACCTCGGGCAGGTCCAAAACCATCACGCCGCCCGCTTCGATCACAATTCCGTCGAGACCAGCAGCCACAACGCCCTGCGCCGTCCCAACGCCAATCACAGGCAAATCCGCGCGGCGGTCTTGGTTGGGCTTTGGCCCTTTGAACAAAATACCGCCCTTGGCTTTGACCTCTGCAATCATGGCATCAGTGCCCTCAGGCCCCTCCTCAACCAGCAACATTCCGTGAGAGATCACACAGGCCTGCCCACGGTCCATCTCGCCTAACTTCACCAACACGCGATCCCCAAGAACCGCCTCTGCCATCATATCGGCGTCTGGCTTGCGCTTGGTCGGCACTCCCGCAACGGGCAGCAACTCACGTGCGAGCTCATGGGCGGCCCGCACGACAAAGCCAGCATTCTCAAATATCCCGATGACCGCCCGCAAGGCTCCGTCATCACCAGCCGCAATCGCAGCCTGAATGATAGGTACCAAAGGCCGGGTCGCGGCATCAATGGCGCTTGGGTCAATCCTGGGTCGTTTCACAGCGCCCGCAAAGCAAACCTCCGTAACGCCCTGCCCTTTGAGATGCGCCAAAATACTGCCCAAATGCTCAATGCGAAACGTGATATCAACGGGGACGTCGGGCACAAACCCGACCATCGCGCAAACATAGGCCTCGCGCCCCTTCAGGATCGCGGCAGGCAAACCGCCCGTCCCTGCAATCAGCGCCAACATCAGCTAGGCGTCAGGAAATTACGGTCGGTTTCGCCCAAAATAAACGCCACCATTTGCTGCACATAGGCGCTGTCGCTTTCGCCTGCCAGTCGCTCAGCACGGTCATAGAACGTGCCCTCGCCATCTTTGAGCATCTGAAACGCAGCACGCAGCGCGGTAATATCTGCACGTGCGACGCCCTTGCGCTTAAGCCCCACAAGGTTCAGCCCATCAAGCTTACCTCGAGGACCCATGACCAATCCATGCGGCACCACGTCATTGGTGACCATCGAGAGCGCGCCGATAATGGCACCCTGTCCGATACGCACAAATTGATGGATGCCACAAAGGCCACCGACAATCACATCGTCTTCGATAATACAGTGCCCGGCAACAGCGCTCGAATTCACGATAATCACGCAGTTTCCAAGCTGTGCATCATGGGCAATATGACAGCCCGCCATGAACAAACCGTCATCGCCAACGCGGGTCTCTCCACCACCGCCAGCCGTGCCTGTGTTCATCGTCACATGCTCGCGGATGCGGTTGCGTTTGCCGATGCGCAGGCGCGTTTTCTCGCCGCCGAATTTCAAATCCTGTGGAATTTCACCAATCACGGCAAAAGGGAAAACAACCGTTTCGTCGCCAATATGAGTATCCCCTGTGACAACCACATGGGATTTCAACACAACGCCTTGGCCCAAAACAACATCAGGACCCACAAGGCAAAACGGTCCAATCACACAGCCATCGCCGATCACAGCACCGTTTTCAATCACCGCCGAGGGGTGAACGCCAGACATCAGGCTTTGAGGTCCATCATCGCAGTGAACTCGGCTTCTGCCGCCAATTCACCCTCGACCGTTGCCACACCCTTAAAGCGCCAAACCTTGCCGCCCGCCTTGCCGCGTGTCGTCTCAAGATGCATCTCAAGCACATCACCCGGAACAACCATGCGGCGGAATTTGCAGTTATCAATCGCCATGAAATAGACGTTCAGATTGCCGTCCGTCAGGCCAAGGCTGGTGCCGATCATCACGGCTGCGGTCTGCGCCATCGCCTCAACAATCGTGACACCGGGCATAATCGGATTACCAGGGAAATGGCCCTGAAAATGCGGCTCGTTCATTGTGACGTTCTTGATACCAACAGCGGACTTCAACCCGTCAATATCGCGGACCTTATCGACCAACAAAAACGGATAGCGATGCGGAATAATCTTTTGGATCAGCTTAATATCTGCGGTGGTTGGCGTGTCGGTCATAGGGTCCGTCCATTCTAAATCGTTTGGCTACACCTACCAAAGCGGTAAACGGCTCGCAAGCAAAGCCTATTGCTCTGGAACTGCCTCGGGTGTCGGCTCTGTAATTGGATCAACATTGGGGCTAACGCCCTCAGCGGGCGCGGCCCCATCCCCCAAGACAAGATCAATCCGCGCAACTGCGTCGTTCGTGATGTCCGCACTGCCCAAACTCAGGAAAACAATCCGCTGGTCCAATACGGCGACAGCACCGCGCTCCAGCATCAAATCCCCAACGATCCGGCGAATTTTCTCTAGGAACGCCCGTGGTGCCGCATCGCGTTCGGCTTCAAACGAAGCAATTGCCGCATCGCGCGCCCGACGAATGCCCTGCACCCTTGTGTCAAATTCCGCGGCTTCTTTGCGGAACGCGACGGGATCCATCGTTGGGCGCCGCTCGGTCAGGCTCTTTTCTTCGGCGGTCAACGCCGTTGTGATCCGTTCGTTCTCGGCCTGCAGATCGCGCGCACGCGTTTCAAACTCAGCCGATATCCGTTTGCCCATAAGGGTCCTACGAAACAGCTCGTCGGTATCTATCAGGACAACGCTAGAGGTAGACTGCCCAAGCGGCAGCGCCTCTTGCGCCAAAGCTTGGGTGCCCACACTCAACGCACCAAGGAGCGCCAAACTGATCAGGCGTCCCCGCATTAGAAGTTCGTCGAAATCGTAATATCGAAGTTCTTCACGTTATCGAATTCCTGCGCGTCCAATGCCTCTGAAAAGTTGAACCGCAAAGGTCCGACAGGCGTATCCCAGAACAACGACACGCCAGCGACTGTGCGTGGTATGAATTCGTTATACAAAACGTCTGTACCCGCTGGTGGCGTGCGGCCAATATCCCAAACAGACCCATAGTCGATGAACGCACCGCCTGAGATTCCATACTCGCTTGGCAACCCAAGTGGAAACTCCGCTTCCAAACGCGCCACGGCAAAGGTGTTTCCGCCCAATGCATCGTCCGATGTCGCATCGCGAGGCCCAACGCCACCGGGTTCAAAGCCACGCATCAAACGGCTGCCAAGGAAGAAACGGTCAGTGATACGGCTCGTGCCTTTGGAATAGTCGAGGTAACCGCCCTCAATCGTCGCACGCAGAGTGATCTCTTCATTGTAAACTTTGGTTTCGGCCGCCGCCAAAGCAGTGGTTTTCACATATTGCGCGTCACCAAAGCCAAACTCCTGACCAAACCGCAGCAAAACACCCGCATTTGGGTTAAGCCCTGTGCGGCGCGTATCAAAGCTGTAAGAATACCCAAGCGAACTTGCCCAAATGCCACCAAAATTCGCATCCTCAACAATCAATTCGCCCGCATCCTCACCAGTGATGTCGCTATACTCAAGCGCATAGAATAACTGCAGGCGACCATTCTCGCTCACGGGGAAGATCAACGACGGGCGGAAGTTGAATTTCTCGGTGTCATAAAGCGCGTTCTCATTGTCCGTAGTGGCATAGCTCATCTCAAAACCAAACGACAAATCACGGCCCAAGAATTGCGGCTCAACAAACGACAAGGACGCGACACGGTTTGACTGCGCTGTTGACAGCTGGAAACTTAACGCCTGACCGCGTCCCAAAAAGTTGCTCTGGCGATATGCAGCCAAAAGACCAAACCCTGTGTCAGAGTTGTAGTTACCACCAAATGACAGCGACCCTGTGTTGGCCTCTTCGACGTTCACATCAACAATAACTTGGTTGGCAGTTGAGCCTTCGCGCGCCTGCACATCAGCATTCGAGAAAAACCCAAGTGCACGGATACGCTCAGCGCTCTGGCGAATTTCGCGTGGGTTAAACGGGTCACCCTCAACAGTGCGGAACTGGTTACGGACGATACGGTCAAGTGTCGTGTTGTTGCCCTCGATGTCGATCCGTTCCACAAAAACACGCGGGCCACGCACAAGCGCTAACTCAATATCAAGAGTCTGGTCGCGGTCATTACGCGTGATGCGCGGATCGACTTGCACGAAATTGATCCCAAGCTGAATTGCAAGCCGCTCGAGGCGGGCAATATCTGTATCAACAACAGTTGGCGAATAAACCACGCCAAGTTTCACAGTGAGCGCTTTGCGGAAAACGGCGGCGTCAGCTTCGGGAATTTCGCTGCTGACAGTGACATTGCCAAAGCTAAACTTTTGACCCTCTTGCACGTTGAAAGTGACCAAGTAAGCGTCACGCTCACGGGTCAAAGCAACATCAACGTTTTGAACCTGAAAATCAATAAAGCCGCGCGACTGATAAAAGTCAGTCAAAGCACGACGATCAAAAGCGATGCGATCTTCAACAAACGTATCGCGTCCAATGATCGACCGCAGAATACCTGCCTGCTTGGTCTCAAGGACACGGCGCAAACGGCCTTCAGAATAAGTGCGATTGCCGACAAAAGCGATATTTTCGATCTCTGTCACGCCGCCTTCGACGACTTCAAACACCAGATCAACACGGTTGTCGGACCGTGTAATAAGGCGTGGGCGCACAGTTGCGCTGATACGGCCCTTTGTCGCGTAATACTCGGAAATGGCCGCCGTATCGAGTTCGGCCTGCGACGCACTATAGGCACGACGCGGTTGAGAGCCGACCAGAGCCATCAACTCCGCGTCTTTAATCTCGGTGTTACCTTCAACATTGATAACATTGATCGTCGGCAACTCGACAACTGTAATCACAAGGGTGCCACCGTTTGCGGCCACGTCAACAGTTTGGAACAATCCAGACGCGCGAACCCGCTGGGCCGCGTCGTTTAATTCGCCAACCGAAACCGCAACGCCTCGGGTGATTCCCGCGTAGGACAGGATCGTGCCATCCTCAACACGCTGGTTTCCGTCAATTTGAACGGTGCTGAACGTATAGCTTTGAGCGAAGGATTGGGTTGCAACAAGGGCACTAAACCCCAGAAACAAAACGAAAAATAGACACTGGCCTACGGTATTAGATTGCGCCTTAGCGCCGACATTTCCACGGTTCATTTTATCGCCTGATTTAACATCCCTGTACCCTAGGGGTTAACGGACCAAGCGCGTGATGTCAAAACGAACAAACGCGCCACAATGGGCGCGTTATTGCTGATCAATAATGTTGAAAAAGACCGTTAGACCAGTGCGAGATAGGAGCCCAAATAAAGCGCTGCAACCAAAGTCCCCAGCATCATGAACCGGTCCGCATTCAAGCGAACAAGGAATGAAAAGCCTTTATAGCCCTGAGAAATATACTGCATTACGTGAACTCCATCTTTATCGCTAAATAGTTAACGAAAAAACATGGCACAATTGTGGCAATGCCCTGCCCCATTTAAGGGCAAAGTAAAATGTCGTTGAGCAAAGCAAAAATCATCATCGCGCCGATTAGCCCCAAACCAAGAAGCATCAAAACGTTATAAACGCTTTCGGATGGCTTCCGGCGGAACACAGCCTCATAGGCATAAAACACAAGATGGCCACCATCGAGAATAGGAACGGGAAACAGATTAAGAAGCCCCACCGCGGCCGACAACATCCCGACAAACCAAATGTAATTGACTGTGCCCTGCTCGGCCATTGAGCCGCTGGTCTGCGCAATGCCCACGGGTCCTGACAAGTTACAGGTTGAGATTTGACCAGACATCACATGCCATAGCCCCGACAGTGATCCGCTCAACACGCGGGTCAATTGATCCCAAGCCGTTGTAAACGAGCTCAAAACGCTCACGGATTCGGTTTCTGCTTTGAAAAAGAACGACCCGCCAATGCCAATCAACCAACGGGTTTCAAAGCCGCCTGCTTCCAAGGGCATATCAACGCGGCGTGGCGCCAATGTGAACGACGCCATCGCGCCATCCCGCCAAACATCCAACGTCAGCGGCTTGCCATCTACGGCTTTGACCGCATCAACAATCTGTCTGAAACCCACCACTGGCGTGCCATCTATCGCTGTAATCACGTCCCCTTTGCGCAATCCTGCGTCATCCGCCGCAGATCGCGGAGTAATCGACGATGCCAAAGCAGGCATCAAATACGGGCCTTTGATTGCGGTGACAACACCGTCACGCATCACTTCATAGTTCAGCGTCGGCTCAAAAGGGAGATCGGTGATTTCAAAATCTTCGGCCCCAAAGGTCATGCCCTCGACGGTCAAAATCTGATCACCTTTCTGGAATTCGGAAACAAATTGCGCGGGCAAGGCATTGAGGGTGTCAAAAGAAACGGGATCTTTGGCTTTGCCATCGGTCAATGCAACGCCCGCAAATATCGCTATCGCAAGGATAAAGTTGAAAACTGGTCCCGCCAGAACCGTCAGCGTCCGAGCCCAAAGCGGCGCACCTGCCATCGTGCGCCTGCGGTCGACTTCTGGAAGGCCTTCATCGCTCTCAAGGCCAGCACTCGCCGCATTGGTATCGCCTAAAAACCTCACATAACCGCCAAAGGGTAGCGCGGCAAATTGCCATTTCGTCCCCCACTTATCGACACGGGATGCGAGCACGGGTCCAAAGCCAAGGCTGAATACCTCTGCATGAATGCCACTCCAACGGCCAACGATATAATGGCCATATTCATGGATCGCCACGATGATCGACAAGGCCACCACAAAGGTAATGATCGTAAAGGCGGTATTGCCAAACGTCGGCAAAATTTGTGCAAAATCCAAAAGTCTATCCTAGCTCACTCATCGCTTCTTGCGCGCGCACGCGGGCCAAAGCATCTATTTCCATCACGTTCTCTAGCGTAATTTGGGCGTTTTGCAGCCCATCTCGCGCCGACATCGTGTCAATTACCCGTGATACGATCCGCGCCATGTCCAAAAATCCGATCTTATCCGCAATAAAAAGATCAAGCGCGCGTTCCTTGGCCGCATTAAACGCAGCCCCGGCAAGCCCGCCCATCTCCATCACATCCGCCGCAATCTGGAGAGCAGGATACCGCGCGGGGTCAGGGGCTTCAAAGCTCAAACGACCAATTTTAGCCAAATCGAGCCGCTCTACTGGCAAGTTCCCGCGCTTGGGCCAATGCAATGCATAGCCAATCGCGTGGCGCATATCAGGCGGGCCAACATGGGCCATCAGCGCCCCGTCAGTGAAACCAACAAGCGCATGCACAAGGCTCTCGCGGTGCACCAGCACTTCGATCATCTTAGGATCGACGTCGAAAAACTCTTTTGTTTCAATTAGCTCCATGCCCTTGTTAAACATAGACGCACTATCAATCGTGATCCGCTGGCCCATATCCCAGTTGGGGTGGGACGAGGCCTCGGCCAAAGTCGCCCCCGCCAGTTTTTCAACCGGCCAATCGCGAAACGCGCCACCAGAGGCCGTGATAATGATCCGCTCAACGGCGTCCATCTCTTCGCCAACCAGCGCCTGAAACACAGCCGAATGTTCGCTATCTACGGGTAAAATCGTAGCACCGTGATCCTTGGCGGTCTGCATCAACAGTGGCCCCGCCGTCACCAAGCTTTCCTTATTGGCCAGCGCCAGCGTCGTGCCATGGGACAATGCCGTCAGCCCCGGAACCAAACCCGCCGCCCCGATAATCGCCGATAATGTCCAATCCGCACGACGGTGTGCTACTTCGGCAATCGCGGTCGTGCCCGCGGCAACCTCCACGCCCGTTCCATCAAGTAGTGACTTTAAATCATTGAGTAAATCGTCATGACAGGTCACCGCGACCTTTGCCTTCAAGCGCACCGCATCTTTCGCTAATTGCGTTATATTGCGCCCGCCCGTCAGGGCCACGACGTCATAATCCTCAGGGTGTCGCACGATTAGATCAACCGCACTTTGCCCTACCGACCCTGTCGCTCCAAAAATCGTAACCGACTTCAAAAAGTAATTCCATTGAGGCTAAACAGCATCGTCAAAGCAAACATCACCAAGGCGACAAACAACAGCGCATCAAAGCGATCCAGCAATCCGCCATGACCCGGAATGAGGCTCGAGCTGTCCTTGATCCCCGTGCGGCGCTTAATGGCACTTTCGGCGATATCACCAAGCTGCCCGGCAAAGCTCAACAGCATCGACAACGGCACCAAAATCATGCTCGCCTCAGTAAACAACGCGAAAACCAGCCCAACAATGCCCGCGCCGATCCAGCCCGCGACCGTGCCGCTCCATGTCTTTTTAGGGCTAATTGCTGGCCAAAACTTTGGACCGCCAAATGTTCGCCCCGCGAAATATCCCAGCACATCAGAGGCAATCACCACCAACAACAGCCAGACGATCCATAGCGCACCAAACTGGTCGCGAAACATCACCAGCGCAAAGCCCGCGACGATAATAGCCAGCGCGTAAAAGAAGAACGCGATCCGCAGTTTCTTCAGCAAAACCGCGCCAATCGCTGGGATAATCAAAAACAAAAACGGCAATATTTCATTTTGCTCTTCAATCTGAACAGATAAAATCGCAACCGTGGCCACCGCCATCAACATCGCGCCCGTTGTGCGGCTTGGGGCAATCATTGACCACAATTCCCAGATCATCACACCGGTCGCGAACATCACAAGGAAGTGGAACCAAATCCCGCCCATATAGACATCAAACGCGCCAACGATCACCATCACAATGGCCGAAATGCCACGTGCGTTCAGGTCGTCCCAATTGCTCGCCATTATACTTTCGCCCCGCCAAATCGCCGCTCGCGAGCCCCGAAGCCCGACAAAATTTCTGAAAACTCTGCTGCTGTAAAATCAGGCCAAAGCGTGTCTACAAACTCGTATTCCGAATAGGCCGATTGCCACAGCAAAAAGTTCGAAATGCGGGCCTCGCCACTCGTGCGGATGACCAAATCGGGATCGGGCAAAAACCGCGTATCTAAGAACCGCGTCAGCGTTTCGGCATCAACCTCAGCATGGGTCAAACGCCCCTCCTCGATCTCGATCGCCATACGCTGGGCCGCGCGGGTCACCTCATCACGACCACCGTAATTCAGCGCAATCGTCAGATGCACCCGATCATTGCCCGCCGTATGAAGCTCAAGGTTATCCATCAAAGTCACCAGCTTTTCGTCAAGCTTGATGCGGTCACCAATAAACCGAACGCGGACACCATCTTCAAATAACGCCTTCGCCTCTTTCTCGAAGTATTTACGGAAAAGACGCATCAAACCAGACACTTCGGCCTGCGTACGTTTCCAATTCTCGGTCGAGAATGCAAATATCGTCAGATATTTTACGCCAAGAACTGGACAGGATTCAACGATCTCACGCACACGCTTTGCGCCCGCATGATGCCCAAACAAGCGTGGTCGCCCACGTTGCTGTGCCCACCGCCCGTTGCCATCCATAATGATCGCAACATGAGCAGGCCCTTGGGCTGTGTCGGATGTGTCCTTGGCCATAATATTGGCCTCCCCTTGGGTCAGACCTGCATAATCTCGGCTTGTTTGGTCTCAAGGGTCTCGTCGACCTTCTTGATATAGGCGTTGGTCATATCCTGAACCGTCGATTCCCAGAATTTCTGATCGTCCTCGGACAACCCGTCGCTCTTAGCCTTCTTGATCTGGTCCATACCGTCACGACGCAAGTTGCGCACGGAAACACGGGCGCGCTCGGCATAATCACCCGCAACCTTGGTCAGATCACGACGACGTTCTTCGTTCAATTCAGGGATCGGCAACATAATAATCGTGCCGTTAAGCTGAGGATTGATCCCCAAGCCACTGTTCAAAATCGCTTTTTCAACCTTGGACACAAGCGCCTTATCCCAAACGTTGATGGTGACCATGCGTGGCTCTGGGACGTTGACCGTCCCCACTTGGTTGATCGGCGTCATCGTGCCGTAAGCATCCACCATCACAGGCTCCAACATGGAACCAGAGGCGCGGCCCGTGCGCAAAGATGCGAATTCAACGCGCAAATTGGCAATGGCACCGTCCATGCGGCGTTCAAGATCGTCGGTATCAAGCATAAAATCGTCAGACATGCGGTCCTCAGCGGCTATTATTCGTTAAGTCTTTCTTATGCCAGCCATTCTCAAATGTATAGACGTCAGGCGCGGCTTGGCGGCTTTACACCCAACATTGCCAAGATAGACCGCGCGAGGTGCAGATTTTCAGCAAAATACGCCGATGATTTAAGGAGATTGCATCGACAAATGATTTGATGGGCCTCAAGCGCTCCCCAAACCCACTCTTTCCATCAGGCTAAGCATTAACAGCACACAAGTGCCCCTGACAGCATTCATCAAGGCCCTTTAAAAACGGAGCACTTTTGTCTATCCACGCCCCACCAAACCTGTTAAGATTTAGTTAATCACATCGACAGCAACTCGCATTTTCGATTGCAGTCATA
>Ga0102901_1000215_pt1 | contig 23973 bp, 21 predicted proteins | sample Colrivmet1555A02_FD_78456 | JGI IMG/M metagenome (GOLD analysis project Ga0102901, IMG submission 78456) | Estuarine microbial communities from the Columbia River estuary - metaG 1555A-02 | ecosystem: Environmental > Aquatic > Marine > Intertidal zone > Estuary | place: USA: Columbia River... | reverse complement strand
TCTCTTCACTGCGGCTAATTTATTAGTTAATTCTGTTTGCAATGAACTTGATACATAACTACCTATACGTAATTGCACACTATATTCTGGATAAACATTTGTAATTGCATTAATTGTATCTGTAGTAACATCTTCGTAATTTTTCCAATATATATTATGATTTGTATTATTTATAACAGCATTTGTATTTGGAAATTCTATACTCGATAATCTAATACTCTTTACATTATAAAAAGATCTACCTAAAAAAATTTTAAAATGACTTGGTTTTAAATATTGCAATTTATCTCTATCTCTAGAATCAATACTAACATATGTAACAATTTCCTTTGTTCGTCTAGTTAAAGGTTGTTGAGAAGTCGAACCTAAATTTACACTTCGGATACTTGGAGTTCCCTTAACAAATTTATTCGTATTCATAATACTTTGATCATCAGTTTCTTCTGTTAAACGAATACTTCTAATTGACATCCTTTCAATTGAATCGCGCAACCGAGCCTCTTCATTAATACTTTTTTCCCTTTCATAAAAAGTTTTAAATTCATTATTTTGCTGAGATGTCACTTCTCCCTGTAATTCAGGCGTAGGAACAAATGTATTACTATACAAAAGATCATTCTCATCTAAATTCATATTATGAATAAAGTATGTTTTTATTTACTTTACTCATTAAAAAAGTATTCATTAATATACGAATACATTTTTACTTACCACTATCAATTAACATTAATATAAATAAACCAAATAATATATAAGAAATTAATTCCATAATTTCCTCATTTCTAATTCTGTCTGTTTCTATACCAAATGTTTTCATCGCCATCATCTTGCATCTATTACACTCTATAACGTGTTTTACATAACGATCACAGTTCATTGGAATTTCCTCATCTGTAAATTTTTCAAAAATATCCCTTTCTTTTTTTTCTTCGTTAGATTTAGACGTCAAGGTAGAAAGCGGCTTGTTGTAATATTTTAAATTATTCCTTTCATCTTCTGGATTTACCTGATTTATTTCAGCATATTCACCATTTGCCATACCCTCTATATTTTTATAACTTTCTATTAATTTTTCTTGTGGTAAATAAATCTCGTTATTTTTTTGCGAAGCTCTTCCAAGAGCTGTTTTAGAAAAATCTGACAAATCAACCATAACATTACTACCAATTTCTTTTATACCAGTACCTTTTGCCTCGCCTGTAAAGGTACTATACAAAGACTCGTCATACGCTTTATTTGAATTTTCAAAATTAGGAAAAACACTTTTTATATATGAATAACTCATCTCTTATTATATTGTTTGAAAATAATTTTCCGTTTTTATTTTAAATTATACACATTTAAATTTAAATTCCACACAATTTAATTTTATTTTATTTTGTAATTTTATTTTCCCTGTAAATAATAATAGGTAAATGATACACGACATTATTGAAAATTTAATACGAGGTGTATTAATATCACTGTTGTATTTTGAAATTACTAAGGCAAACGATACCACATTATACAATATTGGACTTTTTACAATGTTTTATTCGATTATGATTTATGGAGCTATTATAACAGATATAAACCCAACAGTTATTACGTCAGCATTTCTTACAAAAACTGTGTTTACTCTTATAGATGAAAGACTTCGAAAAAAAGAAAAATATATATAAAGTTAAATAAACTTTTAGTTACTTTTAAAAAAACTAAAGGTTAAAAATAAAGTTAAAAATTCAAACTAACATTTGCCTTTTTCGGTCTTCCTCTTCCCCTACCACGTTTATTTGCAGGAATTGCTTTTACAATATCAGAAGGTTCCGTAGCTTCTTGACGTTCCTTTTCACGCTTTCTTTCATTCATTGTTTTTAAAATATTATCAATATCTACACCATTTCCATTTATATAATTCGTATTAGGACCATTCATTTTTGATGGCATCGCATCATCACTTGTATCAGATCCTTCCATTTTATTTCTAGAAGCTTGCAAATCAAATACATTTGGTACCTTTACAGCAGATGAATTTGGTATACTAAATTGTCTATGATTGTAAAAAGTTGATTGTTTAGGCTGCTGAAATTGCGTTAATGGTGATTGTTGTTGAAATTGTGTCAACGGTGCTTGTTGTTGTGCTTGTTGTTGTGCTTGTTGCTGCGCTTGAACTCCATTATTACCCATCAATCCACCCAATAACGATTTAAAAGTATCATTACTTTCCATTTTTGTTATTTTCTTTGAAATTGTAAACATCGTAGCAGAACTTATAATCATAAAAATTAAACGAAGTTCTGGAGACATTTGCCCGTGCCCCTTATATTTCTCATATAATTCAGACATTACTTCATCATATTCTTGATTTTCCATAGAATAACCCATTGCTTCACTCCAACCATCCAAATCAACACCCAATGGATCAAATTTATTATTCATCATTTCTACACCCTGAACACCCAATAATAACATTCTCTTGAAAAAAGCAACTGATCTTTCATTTTGTATTTCATTTCTTACTCTTTCATATTCATTTCTAATTTCATCCAAACTATGATTCATATCAAGACGAAGAGAACTCCATTTCCCCTTCACATTTAATTTGTTAAACTTGTACAAATATTCACTCTTTTCTCTTCTAATATGATCATTTTTATTTTCTCTAGCAATAGTCTTTTCTCTACGTTTATAATGTTCAGTATCGTTTAACGTAGAACTTGATGACATTGAAGGCTCAGATCTCCTTACACTATCATCTTTATAACTAGATTTTTTAGATACTAAAGAAATATCATCCGCTTTATTCATCTTTTTTTTATTCGCCATTAATTCCAATTGCGATAAAGAAATATCTTCAGATTCTAAATCACGTGGTTTAACTGATTTCCGAGATGAACTTGCTCTTGTACTCTTACTAGATAAAATAGATTTTTTATCAGAATTTTCATCAGATTTAATATCCATATTATTATTCTTCTACAATAATATAAATGTTAATTTTAAACAAATAAAAAATAGTTTTTTTTAATTAATTCGCATCTACGTGGCTCATAAGTAAGAATCTTAATAAACCTAAATCAGCAACAAAATATTCCAAAATAAGAGGTTTATCATTTGTTAATAAAATATTCATATTTTCACATAAATGCGATGCTTTTATAAAATTCATCAAATGACTTAATTTAAATTTACCTTGTACAATTTTATCATTAGTTTTTTCAAATTTAATAGATCTAATGTCTTCACCATTTTGTTGAAGTAATGCACGTTGATCTTTATTTAATTTCTCATCTATTTCGCTAATAGCCGTCTTGAATTCAGCCAAACCATCTTCGCAACTAAAAATTAATTGTTTACCAACACTCTTAATTTCAAGAACTTTTCCTTCTAATAATTGAATATCCTTAATAATTTGTTGAAACTGCACTGATGGCATATTGATTACATAATCAAACTGCATTTCTGATATATTAATCACTTTATCATCTAATGCCAAAAGTGGAATTTTATAATCCTTAACCTTACCCATAAAAGGATCGGCCAACTCAATACCTAATTTATCTTCTTCATTACGATTCATATATAATGTAATCGTTTCCCTTCTATTTGCAGATTTTATTGTCTTGAAAAACGTATTAGTATCAATACCCAACACAATTGGCTTTTCACATGTATAACTTTCAAACTTATTTGCATCCAATTTTACATATGTTAATGACACCTTTGATGTATCTAAAGTCGATATTTTTATACAATCTTTATTAATCAAAATATTAGTTTCTTTTATATAAGGTTTTATTACTTCAAACAAATTTTTAACAATAACACTTTTTAATGTTTTAATTTCAAAAATTCTTTCTGACATTTACTAATATAAAAAGTTTTAATTTTTTAAATCAATTTTGACGCATTATTCTAATTGTACAAAATAAACAACTTTAATAAAATGAAAATATTTTACATATTTTACTATACATACAATAGTTAAATACAATGATTATTGCCAAAAATAATAGTAAAGTCTTAAATCCTATACAAAACATTTTAATATACAATTTACACAAAAAATATTATTTGCGAGAATTATATGATAGATACTTTATTGATGTTGATATGGACGTTGATATTTATTATAATAATACGGATGTTGATATGACATGAATATAATCAAATTAAGAGTCGTCATAAAAAATGAAAAAAAATAATATCAATGAAAAAAATAATGAATAGAGAAATTCCAGAAGGATCGTATTTATCAAAAAATGGTTACGTAATAAAAAAATCTAGCATTTCCGAAGATGAATTACTATTTTTAAAAACAGAATTACGAGCAAGACCACTTCAAGATGAAAAATATGGTAAATCATATAACCAAGATCAAACATATCCAATTTACACTGAAACAAAAAATAAAATTTATATTCCTAAAATGTACGGGATGAAAAGATACGGCGATCCTAAAAGATATCTACCCAATTATCGTGGAGAAATATGGAAAACAAATCTAGAATTTGATGGAACATTATATGATAATCAAATTGAACCTGTAAATGCGTTATTATCTGCGTGCCATAATGTTGGTGGAGGCATTTTAAACTGCAGCACAGGATTAGGTAAATGTCATAAAATCGATACGGAAATATTGATGTTTAGTGGTAAAATAAAACTTGTACAAGATATTGTAGTTGGTGATTTATTAATGGGAGATGATAGTACACCAAGGAAAGTCTTATCATTAGCAAGAGGAAAAGATATTATGTATGATATTATTCCAACAAAAGGAGAAAAATATACTGTAAATCAAGAACATATACTTTGTTTAAGAGTATCTAGTAATCCAAATATATCAAAATCAAATATAAACAAATCATGGCAAGTTCGGTGGTTTGAAAATTTTAGTTTTAAATGTCGACGTTTTAAAATAAATGATAAACTTGGAGCCATAGAATTTATGAAAACCATTAAGCAACAAAAAATTGTGGAAATTGCCGTTAAGGATTATGTTAAATTACCCAAAAGTATTAAACATATATTAAAAGGATACAAAATTGCAATAGATTTTGATGAAAAACCATTAAATTTTGATCCATACATAATAGGATTATGGTTAGGAGATGGGACTTCTACGTGTAGTCAAATTACTAACCAAGATTCTATTATTTTGCATTATTTAAAATCCCAATTACCAAAATTTAGTTGTTATTTACAATTTGACAATGGTTATATTTATAATATCAATGGAGATGGTTCTGGTAAATATAATTCAAATAATTTTTTAAATGAACTTAAAATACAAAATTTAATAGGTGATAAACATATACCTGATATTTACAAATACAATTCTAGAGAAAATCGGTTAAAATTATTAGCTGGGTTACTAGATAGCGATGGATCTTTAGTAGATGATAAATGCACATTCGATTTTAGTCAAAAATCTGAAAAATTAATTGACGATACTATTTATTTAGCTAGAAGTCTTGGATTTGCTTGTTATAAAAGTAAACAAGTAAAGGGATGTTGGTATAAAAATGCATATAAACAAAATTATTATTATAGAATATGTATTTCTGGAAATACATCGGAAATCCCTACACTTTGTCCAAGAAAACGAGCAAATCAAACACGTCAAATTAAAAATGTATTAAATACTGGTATAAAAGTAAAACAATTAGATATAGATGATTATTATGGATTTGAGATTGATGGTAATCATAGATATGTTCTTGGTGATTTTACAGTAACACATAACACATTTATGACCATAAATGTGATTTCTAAATTAAAAATAAAAACAATTGTAATTGTTAATAAAATTTCCTTAATGCATCAATGGCATTCGGAATTAAAACGTTTTATACCAGGTATTGAAGTTGGATTTATACAAGGTCAAAAAAATATAGATGTTGAAGATAAACATGTAGTCATTGCAATGTTACAAAGTTTAGCTAGGGTAGATTATCCAGATTCTTTGTTTAATGACATAGGTCTTACTGTAATTGACGAAATACAAAATACACAAGTCGTGGGTTTTCTAAAGTATTAGGAAAATTATCAAGCCAGTATACGATAGGTTTGTCAGCAACACCTAAAAGAAGCGATGGTTGTGAATATGTGTTCCAATATCATATCGGTGATATAATTTACCAATCAAAAGTCAAAAGAAAAGGATTGAAACCAATATTGAATACGATAACAATTAATAGTTCTGAATATAAAGAAATAATGTCCCAAAATAAAAATACTGGACAATCACAAATTCAATTTACAAGTATGCTTACGGATTTAATACAAATGCCAAAACGAAATCGATTAATTTTAGAAATTATAAAAGATTTAGTACTTAGAGAAAGTAGAAAAATATTAGTATTAAGTGATCGCAGAGAACATTTAAAATCCTTAAAACTTTTATTAGACAATGATTTACATTCTAATTTTACATATGGTCTATTTCTAGGACAAATGAAACAATCTGATTTAGAACGTTCGAGAGCTAGTCAAGTTATTTTAGCTACATTTAGTGCATTTGGAGAAGGAGTATCAGAAAAAGATTTAGATACATTAATATTAACAACTCCTAAAAAATTTATAGGCCATTTAAAAAAATCTACTAAAAATGAAAACGGGAAATTAGAACAAATCGTTGGGCGTATTTTTCGAAAGGATCATACAGAAAAACATCCAATGATTATAGATTTACATGATAATTTTTCTGTATATAAAATACAATCTAATCAAAGACGAACTTTTTATAAAAGCCATTTCACAACTTCTATATTAGAAAATAATAAGATCGATTTAGACGATTATGATATAAAAGATATTAATACAACCTGCATACAACGTACAAAAAAAACAGAAATAAGAAAAGACGAACAAAATGACGAACAAAATTCTATCAATCTAAATCAGTGTATAATAGAAGACTAAAAATTTTGTAAAATAGGGCAAAAATTCCTTGCATATATTGTAAATTAAAATTAACTAAAATTAATACTTTTTGCATACTTTTTTCTTAAAAAAGTATTAATTTTAGTTTTTTACTTTTCGTTAAGCTTTAAGGTAAAATTAATACTTTTTGCATACTTTTTTCTTAAAAAAGTATTATTTTAAGCATTGAATTCTTGATAAGACTCAAAACCATATTGAATACCAGATTGAGGAGATACTTTTGTCATATCATATCTTCTAATTGGATAACATCCTGCTTCTGGTACTTGAGGAGAAGCAGTTGTAGTAGGTGCTGGTGCAGAAACAGCTACTTTTGGAGCAACAGGTGCAGGAGTAGGTTCTGGAGATGGTTCTGGTACTCGAGGAGCAGCAGTAGTAATAGATTCAACTGCCAAATTAACTTCTCGTTGAACTTCTGGTACAGGAGTAGATTCAGGTACAACAGCTTGTTCAGCCAAAGCTTGAACTGCCTGTAAACCAGCAGGAGTAGTTACAGCAGCAGCAGCAATTTCTGCCACAGGAATAACTTGTTCAGCAGGAACAGCTGTAGTACTTACTGCAGCATTAGCTAATACTACCACTGCTTCAATTGCCGCAGTAGTTTCTGGAGCCATCGTGGTCATTTCTGGAGCCATCGTGGTCATTTCTGGAGCCATCGTGGTCATTTCTGGAGCAGCAGTTTCTTCTTCTAAAAGTTGAATTTCTCCGTCCATAAATTCCCAAAGTGGTTTTTGATTAACATAATTAATAGAAACCATAAAAGCGATTGCAATCAAAATAGATGTAGATGGACTAAACTGAGCAGTCCAAAGAATTAAAGAAAATATAAACAATTTAAAATATTGATTTTCAAACAATACAAGTACAGCATCTGGTAATTTTGGCGCAATTCTAGCAGCATAAAGCATTAAAAGCAAATGAATAGAACCACGTATTAAAGTAGGTTCTTTCATAAGAGTAGACAATATACTATTAACACCATTATCTAATTTTTTAATGATTTCCATATTTATTATAGTATATTAAAATAAAAAAATAAAATAAAATAAATTTGAATAATAATATAAATTTATTAGAATTATATGCAAACATTAACTGGCATAGATAAATCTATTCCTATACACCCAAATAGAAAACACATTTATAACAAATTTTATAAATTACTATATAATTATATTCATCTGGACACATCATTAAGGTATCTTGATGAAGAACACATAAAAAAAATGTCAATTAATATTGAAAGAGGTATATTTAATCACGCATTAACATTATATAATAAAGCATCACCAAATGACACTTGGAATGACCTTTTTAAATCTATTTACATTAATAGATGTATAATTATATACGATAACTTAAATCCAAATGGTAAAATAGGTAATACAAAATTATTAACTAGATTATTACAAAAAGAATTTGACGAATTCAAACTCTGTTCTTTATCACCTAAAGAATTATTTCCTGAAAAATGGGAACAAACATTGAATCTATTATCAAATTCTAAAGATTATGATCCTATTTATATACCACAACCAAAATTAGAAGATAGACCAGATGGAGCATTTAAATGTAAATGCGGATCTTTTAAAACAGAATATACAGAAGTTCAAACAAGAAGTGCAGACGAACCTACAACTAAAAAAGTCTACTGTTGGAAATGCGGTAATAGATGGAAATTTTGCTAAGTAAAAATTGAATAATATAATAATTTTAAATTAAATAAATGTCTGATAACGAATTTAAAACAGTATCGTATAAAACAAATAAAAACACTAAAAATACACCACGTGATACACCACGTGTAGATAGACGACAAGAATTAAAAAATCTAGAACGCCGAATTCACAATCCAAAAGTTGATTTGGTAGAACAAAACTCCAATTATCTTGTAAGAATAGAATTACCAGGAGTTACACCAGAATCTATAAAAATCCAAATTAAAGATCATCAAATCGTTTTAGTATCTGGATCTAAACTACAAGAACCAATAAATGAAACAGATCGAGTCATATATAGAGAATGTAAATACAATAACTTTATAAGAAGAATAAAATTACCAGAACCTATTAAATTTTTCAATATTAATGAAAAATTACATTTGACCAATGGTGTATTATATCTTACATTTGAAAGAGAATTGTCATCTAAAACTTTAAATGAAATCAATCTAAATGAAAACGTAAATTGGTCTGAATTATAAATTAATTGTATCTTAATTCATCATTTTTCAATATTAAATATTTAATATCTAAATTTTCATTATTAATCATCTTATAATAATTTTCAAAAGTTGAAACTTGTTCTTTGCATATATATTTAATGAAAATTTTGTAAAAATTTTTCTGTATAGTTTTTGACCCATATAACTTGTGAATTAAAATTTTGTTTGAAGTTAACAAGTCATACGTAGTAATAGCATTCTTATCATCATCCTTAGCCATTATTATTAATAATACATCGTTATTTAATAAGTATTCAAACTCTTTAGCATCAATAGTAGATAACAATTCATTATCTATAATATGAATTGTTCTCAATTCATCTAAATACTTTAATTTACTTTTATCCAACTTATTTTTAACATTAAGATCCGTAAAATACAAATGCGGATTGTTTAATAAAATCTGTTTATAAATCGACTTATGTTCGTCAGTACTAGTAATATACACATTACTACTAAATATTTTATTAATATTTTTCATTATACTTAATTTATACAAAATCTCACTTAAAACTATAATACTACTTTCAAAATCCTTGTTAATAATCATTATATTTTTTTTATGAAAATCACTTGGCTTTAAAATGTATTTTCTTAATAAAATATCTTCGCTCGTATTATCTGAACTTAAATCACTATAAATCGACCCTTTACTTTCTTTTACAGTTGGTTCAGTGTCTACAGTTGGTTCTTTTACTGTTGGTTCTTTTACCGTTGGTTCTTTTACCGTTGGTTCTTTTACCGTTGGTTCAGTATCTACAGTTGGTTCTTTTACAGTTGGTTCTTTTACCGTTGGTTCTTTTACCGTTGGTTCTTTTACAGTTGGTTCTTTTACCGTTGGTTCTTTTACTGTTGGTTCAGTGTCTACAGTTGGTTCTTTTACAGTTGGTTCTTTTACTGTTGGTTCAGTGTCTTTTACAGTAATTGTATCAATTTCCGTTTGAGTTGCAATTTCTGTTCTAGATTTTTTTTTTTCACGAGATGACTTCTTTTTGTTATTAGGATTTACAAAAAAAGAACTTAAAATATCAGACAATTGGTCCATAATTATGATGATAAAAAAATATTTTTTTTTTAAACGTTAAAGTAAGTATTACGAGTTTGGTAAAAATAAATTACTACGTTTTACAATATTATTACTTTCTCTACAATCATCTAACTCTATAATATTAGAATCTTTATTATAACTTAAACATTTTGAATATAAACTGGAATGAAATTTTCCATCGTGCATTGGAAAATAATCAAATTGTTGTTTATCAAAAGATTTTATACAATCATTTAATATAATATCATTATCATTTAAAGAAGTTATACATTTTGTAGATTCATTTGTTTTTACAAAAAGTTGTTTATTAATTGGCTCGTATGTAAAAATATCATTACATTTTTGTAAATTAGATAATTCTAAATATTGAAAAGCACCCCTCTTTTTTGATGAAATATCTACACATTTTTTATCTTCATTTACTAAATCAGAATTTACAAAAATTCCATTAATATTTTTTTCTAATAAAGTATTCCGAGTTTGTAATTCACCAGTCTGTGTTTGCAATTCATCTGTTTCATCTGTTTTTATTTCATATTTATCTTCTTTTATATTTTCCATAACTACATCACCTTTACTTTCTTGTTGTGTAATATACAATGTCCTGATTTGGTAGTCTGTAAAAAATAAAGTGACTACTAAAACAAATAGACTAGTTATCGTTATAATAATATAAATATCTATCATATTACTATAATATTTGAAAAAAAATGCACCAAATACAAGAAGTATTCTTTGTAAAAAAATATTGGCTGCATTTTCTTTGAAGAAAAAACATATAATCAGATTACTCTATACTCTTTTGATGTTACCTTACAGATGACGAACTCATCTGTTCGGCAAGGTACCTTACAGATGACGAACTCATCTGTTCGGCAAGGTACCTTAAATACATTAATTCCATAAAAATTCCCATTTGTGATTTAAAATATTATTAGTATTAGGGTAAAGCGCATTAAAAATTTTTTTATAATAAATTTCACCTTTAGTTTTTGGTAACATTTGTGAATGTTGTGACTCTAATTGTAAAATATTTAAAAAATCTATATCGTCATATACTGTATCAAAATAATTTTCTAATTGTTTTTTCATATTATTAAAACTATACCTAATATCTTGTCTATTATTCCACAATATATCAGATTTTATGTAAAAATCATCTGATATACCATTATTGTCAAACGATTTTCTAATAATATATTTTTCAATAGGCTCTTTAGAATAACCAGACATTTGTGCACGTTTTAATTTAGGATGAATTGACAATATATACTCTAAAAATGAAATATCCAAAAAAGGTTGGCGTAATTCTAAACCAAAAGAACCAGCTATTTTATCACAACGCAATAAATCATACTTACTTATATTTTTTAAAAGGTTAACACTTTTCTCTTGAAACTGAGTATCATCCAAATTATAAAATTCACTGTAACCACACAACTCGTCTAAACCATCACCCGTTAATAAAATTTTCACATCAGTCATTGATGATATGTATTTCAATAAAAATACAAAAGGTATACTTTTTTCAATCGTCGTAGCATCATACGTTTCTACATAACCAACTATTTTAGGCAATTCTTCACGTACTAAATTAAAATCTTGTATATTTATTACATGATGATGAATATCTATCCCATAATGATTTTCCAATGACGTCACGTGATCTTGCGCTAAAATAACATCTTGGTTATTATCATCTCCTATTGTAAATGCGTGAATAGGTGTCATATCACCATTTTCATATTTGTATTTTATCAAAATACTCAGTATAATACAACTGTCAAAACCACCAGATAATAATACACCCACAGCCCTTTCTGATAATTTATATCTACTAATTACGCTATCGGTCATTAATTTTTTAATATTATTATGAATAATAGATATAGTTTCTTGATCAGCAATTTTAAGACTACAAGTTTGTAAACTAGAAAAATTACTAAAATCATAATATCTAATAAATTCGTCAACGTTACCTTTACCTTTACCATTTACTATAGAATTATTAAATGACCAATACGTACCAGGTGGCACTTCAGTAATATGATATTCTGGATTATTTAATAACTCTCTAGGTATACCCTTTAATTCACTTGTAAACATGTAAAATATGTCAGACTTGTTACTTTCTTGTTTTATAGGAATGTATTTCACCATATATAATGGTTTGCTACCAATTGGATCTCTCACAGCAAATACGTTTATCTGTTTTATATTAAACGAAGTCGTATTCTCAGTTAAAATAAAACTATAATCACCGCGCATTTTATCTAAACAATATCTTAATCCTAATTCTGGATCACCTTGACGAGCTTCAGTAGATTTGATATAAAGTGGTAAAATCACTTCAACATCACTTGTAGATTGAATATCACGATCTGTAAATTTTTCAGATTGAACTATTTCTTTATAATTATATATTTCACCATTACATAACAATTTTCTTTTTGGTCTAGTTCTTAACTCTGGATATTTCATCATTTTACATAAGATAGGATCATCAAATGGTTGAGAACCATCAATTGTCGTATCATTAACACTCATTCTATGATAACCATAATGAAAAGTCAACGGTTTGTATTCTGACATTTCTCTTTTACTCAAATAATTTGAAATTTGAGATATATTCATATTATTAATAACTGGACCATTTTCAATTATAACTTGTGTATCATCCTTACCTCTATTTTTCATTTGCATAAAACTTTTACTAAACTCTATGTTAATTGGAGGTTTAGACATATTGTAAAATATAAAAGATATAGCTCCCATTATATATATTTAATATATATAATCGGATTTTTTTTTAATAATCCTCCGCAAATTAACTTTTATTATTTTTTACAATTTCAAAAATTTCATCGTATTTTTTATAAATTCTTGTCTTGTCATTTAACATTAATTTTTTCACTTTTAATTTTATTTTAATCGTGTCGCAAAATATTTCTTTATCTTTCTGATCAATCGTATCAACTCCATTTTTGATCCTTGTCAATATAAAAAATAACAACTCTTCATTAATAATTTTTTCTGAATCTTTTGTTATAATTGTCCTAGATGATACTTTTTTTTTTAAAGTATCAGAACTCCCCGATTCATTTGACAATTGACCATTTGTTAATGACATTTGTTTTTTCAATTGACCATCTTTTGATGGCATTTGTTTAGTAAATGCTAGTACAAAACCTGTATTTTTATTATATCTCAGAATTTTTATAGTTTCAATAACACCACGCGTAATATTCCAAACATAATCCCTATACACCATTCTTTTAGTTTCAAAATTATTTTTTAACAAGTCAAATAATATCTCAACCATTTTATCCCTTTCCTCTTTTTCTATAATTAACGTATTTACTAAATGTTTATCTACGTAAAAATGAGAAAACGATTCAAATCTTTCAATTTGTTCCTGTTTTGTAAGAACAGACCATCTTTTAAAATATTTACCAACCTGCAAAACACTATTTGTTTTTATAACATTCATATTACTTAATTTATTTACAAATATCTGTTTGTCTGTCAAAAATGAATATAAATCCGTATTAGTATTTCTTAAAGTATTTTTAATAAATAAATTCCTTTGCTCTATTTCTTTTACTTCTATTTTATATTGTTTTATCAACTCGTCAAATCTCTCTCTTATTATTAAAACATTATATTTGTCTTTTTCTTTTATATTAGGTTTTAATATGTTAACTACTAAATGCATATTATATTTAATCGAAAGATAACTATGAAATTCAATCATAGTTTCCGAATATAATACTGACAAGTCATTGATAAACAAATTATAACGTTCTTTTATACGTTTTGTTTTAATACTACAATTAACATATTCTTCAATAAACTTAATACAACCATCGTAAATATGTATTAAAGACTCTGTAATATTTTGTTTTATAAAATCATAAATAGCATTTTCTAATACAATTTTACTATCAGCCATTTCCTTACATTTAATCCTTTTTATCAAATCATCATACAAACTAAAATATAATTTACCAGAATCTGATTGATTTTGTAACCATTTTAATCTTTTATTATACGTACAGTCCTGAATAGACACCTTGCTTACTGATGTTGATGCGTTTATCATTAATAAGTTATCATTTGTTATATGATTTTTGTCTTCTTCATTGAATTGTATATCTATAAAAGGACATAATCCATAAGATTTTAAAATATCTTTATGTAAAAATAAATTACCAGGTAACTTATCAGAATCATATTCTAAATATGTTTTCTCCATTTTTTGAAAATTTGTATATTGTTCTCTAGCTTCATTTCGTAATTCTTTATCACGTTTAGCCTTATCCATGGCTATAGAATTATTCTTTTTTTTAGCAGCTGCATATTCTAAATTATCAATTGCCTTGGATACTTTAGTTATTTCATTTATCTTTCTTATTTCTAAACGTTCCTTTTTATTCATTTCTTTTAACTTTTCAGTTAATACTTTTAACTGATTCATCTTTTCATTTTTTAATTTAGTCCAATCACCCATTTCATCCTTTGGTATTAAATTTTTTTTATCCAATAAATTTTGAATGTCTGTTTTTAAATTATCAATCTGTTGAATAATATGAGCTTTTACTATATCTTGACGAGCTGACCTTGTCGATGGTTCACCATTGAGATTCGGTAAGGTACCTTGCCGAACCGATTGGTTTGTCATCGGTAAGGTACCTTGCCGTCTAACGAATTCTTCATTGGAAGAATTCAAGGTATCATTTTTAACCTTAGGTATAGTTAACATACCATTCATATATCTTTTATTTTATTTAAAATTAATAAACATTTTTTTTCAATTTTTTGAACAAAGTAAACACTTTTAACATCAAAAATTATTAAATTATTAATTTATTTGTTGCAAATTAATTTTAAAATATTCGCATAATTTTTGTGCACGTTCAAAATCTTTGTATTTATTTTTATATACAATACATCTTATTTTTGTTGCAGATAACAATTTAATACAATCTTTACATGGACTAAGAGTACAATACAAAATTGCATCTTCAAATTTACTTTGAGCATATAATATAGCATTTGTTTCAGCGTGTATTACAATATCACCAATACTTTCTCTATCTGTCCAATCTATTGACATGTCGTCCATACCAGCACACACTGAATTATATCCTGTACTTATAATTCTATTATCCCTTAATGAAACTAATACAGCACCAACTTGAGTTTTAATATCCGGTGATCTAGTTTTAACTACCTCTGCTATATTCATGAAATATTCATGCCAATTTACACGTCTTGTAGCTAACGTTTTTATATCAGGTATTAAACACGACATTACGTTATTATTTACTTTTTTTATTTTATGTTCAATTATTTTTAAAAAAATACATTTCTTATTATATATTATATGATTCCTGATAAACTTTTAATTAATTTAAAAATCATAAGTAAAATTCAAAAAAATGGAAGAATTACAAGAAGTTATGATGGTATCATTTCTTTAGAAAACGAAATATTTTACCAATCTATTAAGCGTTTTTTTTCAAATGATTCAAGACGCCAAGCAACTTTTGAAATTAATAGTGTCATAACTGAAACAATTGATATATTACATCATATTATTAATTCTAAATATATGCATAAAAATTTTTACCAAACTGATGAATATATTAAAAACTGTGAAAATTTAAGTTTAATCCTAACAGAATTAGAAGCAGCAAAAGCCGGTATTGAAAATTTAAAATTCACATATCAAAATGACCAAAATACATCATCTCAAATAGATATTATTATTCTTAAAATTAACACTACTATTAAAGATTTTACTCAAAAATTACATTATTTTCAATCATATCTTACAGGTTCCTACCAAAATAATTACACAACATCTTTACAACAAAATTACGATTTGCATTCTGTTAGCATAGATAATGGCCAAAATAATTATACAGAACAAAATACTTACAATGAAGAAAATACACAAGAAGATGATAACGAATCTATTTAAAACCGTAGGTTACCTTTTAAAAAAAGGTTAAACCAAAAAACCCTTAGTTACTTTTTTAAAAATTTTTCTTATTTTATTAATATATAATATTAATAAAAATGAATACAGTACAAATAGTTCCTATATCAAATCCTATACCTATATTGCAACAAGAAAGTAGTAATATTACAACAAATACATTAATACCTAAAGAAACAACTATCGAAATCGATTTACCTCAAAGTAATACTCGTATTGAAATATTTAAAGAATATGATATTTATTTTACTAAAATATCATCAAGTTTGATTGATTTTTTTAATGATTTGTTTATAAAACCAGATGATATAAATTGGTTTACTTATTTGCAAAAAATAACTTTAAAAAATTATAGGTATTTCTATATAGGAATTTTTTGTATAGCTATAGCAATAATAATCTCTCTTTTACAACAAATTTACTAATAATAAAGATGAAATATTAAAGTATACTGTAAGAAGCCGTGTAGTTTCAAAAAGTTATGTAATAATTTTTAGTATTTAATAAAATACTTTTTTATATATACATATCTAAATATCTTGATTCTTTTTCTGATATAGTTAATATATTATCTACATAAGTCTTTGTAATAATTATCAAATTTTTTTCACCAGATGATTCTATTTTTAATTTACTATAATTTCCAGTCAATATGTCAAAATTTAATCTATTAAAAATTTTTTCTATATTTTTTCTTAACTGACGCACACCTTTTTCATTAACTGTTTTATTTACGATAATATATTCCAAAATTTCTTTACTTATAACAATATCTAATGCATTTGTATCTTGATTGATAGATTTTATTATCTCTGGAATCATTTTATCTTGACAAATAATTAATTTATCTTGTAACTGAGGTGGATTAATATATATAATTTTTAATCTATCCGATACAATTGTGTCAATTTTATCAATATCATTAAAAGCTAAAACAAAAAATACTTTAGATAAATCAATATTTAGATTAGAAAGATAATTATCTTGAAATTTATTGTTTTGTTCTTCATCAAGTAAATGTGTTAATATTCCAAAAATCTCAGTTGATTTACTTTCACTTATTTTATCAATTTCGTCTAAATATATAATAGGATTCATATAATTACAATTTGTTAAAATTTCAACTAATTTACCAGGCTTTGACCCAACATACGTCTCACTATGACCTGTTAATAAAGACACATCATTTAAACCTCCAAAATTAATCTGATAAAAAGGCCAATCCAACGCTTCTGCTAATGATTTTATTATTTTACTTTTTCCAACACCAGCACTACCATATAATGCAAGCACGTGACCTTTACTATCAGGATTAGATATTTTTCTAGCAACAAATTCAAGTATTTCTTGTTTTACATCTTCTAAACCATAAATATTACTGTCTAATTTTACTTTAATATTATCAAAATATTCCTTTATCTTTTCCAAATTATCATTTTTATTAATATCCATTTGTTTATATCTACCATATGGTATTTTACATGCAGTTTTCAACCAATTTATTCCTTTAGAATAATCACTCCCAGACATTTTTACAGTAGAATCATATTTATCAACTAAAAATAATTTTGTTTCTATATCAACATTCATTAACATTAATTTATCACGTAAATTACAAACATCATCTTCATTTATTAATTTTCTTTTTTTATAATCATATATATCTTTCTCAATAGATAATAATTTACGTTTTAATTTATTATCACTTTCATCTGTTTTAGATTCATCGTCGTCAGAATATCTTTGTTTAATAGATGGTCTTGAAATTCTTTTATAATTTTTTAAATTCGTTGTAATTATCTTCAATTTTGGAAATTTATTTTGTTTATTATTATCTTCATTACTTTCATAGCATATATCACTTTTGACACTTTTGTCATCTTTATCACTCTTTACACTTTTATCATCTTGTTCGTTACATATTTTCTCATAAGTTGTGCAATTTGGCATAAAATTATTTAAAAAACTAGATGAAATATACAACCAATATAGATCTTCTTTATTAGGAAGAGATAAATTGTTTGACAAATGATCATTTATACAAATATAATATTCCAACAAATCTTCAACATAAACAATATCACCCATCTTATAATTAATATTTTCTACCCAATATCCAACATACATTTTTAATATAAATAAATGTGTTTTTACTTCTATTTTATCTTATTTTTATTTTTTTTCAATTTTTCTCCAAAATGTAAATGTATTTACATTTACATTATTACCTTATTCTTATTTTGATGTTACCTTACCGAGCTGAAGCTCGGCTTCGGCAAGGTACCTTACAGATGGCGAACCCATCAGTTCGGCAAGGTACTTTTTTTAAAAGTAACTAATTTAAACTGGGGGGTTTGCATAAATCTTTAATGTTAAATCCATAGTTAACAAGAAGAGTAGCAATATATGGAGCAGTTTCTGGTTTATCAAATGACAAATTATATGGCAAACCAGCTGCGTATGCAATTTTAGTAAGCATATCCTTTGAATCTTTACTAGATGATCTTGCCATTAATTCTTGAAATGAATATTGAACAGTTTGATTCATTTTAGCATTATCACCTTCAAAAACTTTGTACAAATCATCCATTGTTACTTCTTGACAACCTGGATAAATAGCTGTTTTTGGTTCAATTAATTTAAAATCACCAGATGGTTTATAACTAGATGAATATTCTGAAAAAGATTCTAAAATACCTCTACCAGATAATAAATTCATACCAAATACATAAACAATAGCAATCAAAATAGCTAATTGTATATCCTTTTCACCTAGATAAGCAATGGTAGCAATTGCAATTAATTTTACATAAGTATTTTGAAACCAAACTTGAAGATATTCTGGAGTTTTAGGTGCAATTTGGGCAGCATATAATGCCAAACCAACTTTAACTATAGCCATAATATATGGATTAGCTAAAGAATAATTTATTGTAGATTCTACATAAGATTGAGTAGTACGTAAAGTTTCCATTTATTTATATTATACATAAATAAAAAAAATATTAATATTAATTTAATTTGTTATTTAATTTGATTTAAGGGTCATATTTTATTTACATTTTGTTTAGATTTCACATTAATTTTACTAGAATTATTTATGGAAACTATACAATATAGTTTAAAAAAAAATAGTACATATAGTATTGATTTAAAATCATCTATTCGTACCTTGCCGTCTAACGACGTCATCGTTAAAGGTACCTTGCAGATGGAGAACCATAACAATACAAGTACAAAAAACATTCAAATATATAAACATTCTAATAAAACTAACAAAATAACTAAAACTAAAACAACTAATGATATTTTTGATAAACATTGTATTGAAACTTATGGAGAAAAAACTTGTATATTATTTGAATTAGACAATGACAATATTGAAATGCGATTGTTAGATAATATTTACCAATTAAAATACACTAACAGAAATAAATTATATACAATTATACCCTCACTTTTAGAACATTTATACACTGTTGTTTTAGTACAAATAATACAAAAAACAAATACAAAAGAAATTGTAGCAATACATTTTCCATCTAAATAAACGTAATTTAATTTAAAAACAAATTAAATTACATATATAATGCCACACGATATGATTGACGAATATTTTAAAATTTATAATAGCAGCATAGAAGAATACGGGGAAAAAACTTGTGTTTTTTACGCTTGTGGAAGTTTTTACGAAGTATATAGAGTAGAAAATCAAAAAGAAGTTGTAGGAAATGCAAATATTATAGCAGACATTATTCGATGTGATTTTTCAAATAAAAATAAATCCAAACGTTCTATCAGTGGAAGTACAAGAGAATTTCCAGATTTTTGCGGATTTGGAATAGCTTATTTACCAAAATATTTACCGCCATTATTGGAAAATAATTATACTGTAGTTATAGTCGACCAATTAGAAAAAAGTAGTGATAGAAAGGGAAAATTAGTTAAACGAGGAGTTGTTGCAGTACACTCACCTACTTTAAAAAGTTGTGATTTAGAAACATATTTAGATGCAGAATCTAATTTAATAAATCTCTTTTTACAAATAACACCAGAGTACCTATCAATTCCTTCTCATTTAATTTACTCCGTTGTTTGTGTCAATAATACTACAAATCATATAGAAATAACAGAAACATCAATACAATTTAAAAAGACAGAGTTTCGTCTTTGCCTTGAAGACATAATTAAAATTCTATCAAGATATTACTGTAGAGAAATACAAATTTATTTTATTGGAGAATCTAATTTTACCAAAACAATACAAAAATTCTTTGATGAATTTTCAAATAGTCAAACAAATATAGCTTGTAAATTTCATTATATAGATGAATCTGAATCAGGTACCTTCAATTCTTCCAATAAAGAATTCGTTAGACGTTATTCTCAATATAATAAACGCCAAATCCAAAATCAATATTTTAAAACTATTTATAAACATATCGATTTTGGTTTAATTCAACCAGTCGAATACTTGAATTTATTAGATAAAGAATTATCAATTGTAAATTTAATGTACACATTAGATTTTATGGCAAAACATGATTCCAAATATATAACTAATCTAGCTATACCAAAAATTATTAACCATTATTCTAATTTAGTATTAGAATTAAATACATTAGCACAATTAAATATCTTACCATCTCAAAATAATAATAACCATAAATTATCTAGCGTTTTTGATGTAGTTAATCACACAACTACTGCTATAGGACGTCGTCATTTAAAAACTTTACTTGCAAAACCATTTAGAGACCAATCTACAATACAACATCGGTATAATTTAACAGAAGAATTACAAACACATACAGATCTAGCAAACGATTTACAAATAGAATTATCCAAAATAATCGATTTTGAAAGATTTCATAGAAAAATGGGATTAGAATCTTTACACCCATACGAATTTGAAAAACTTCATAATACATATACAACTATATCAAATATGTTTACAATTATATCTAAAAAAAAGGATTTACTCTTTAAACAAGAAATCCCTAATCAAAATATTTTGCACGAATTTATGCAATATATTTCAAACTACACTACTACATTTGACTTACATAAAATGAAAAGTATAAATTTAAATACAAACAAAGATGAAATCGTCAATTTTTTTAAAGTTGGTATCATAGAAGATTTAGATAAAATACAAAATGATATCCATCAGATTGAAAATGAAATCGAAGAATTGCGAAAAACATACGACAAATACATTAATGATAATCCAAAAACACCCATGATAAAATTAAGTTTTACTGATAACGATGGATATTTTTTCACATGTACTAAAATACGTTATCAACGATTAATAAAAGAATACCAAAACAAAAATAACCAAAACAAACAAAACGAAGTAAATTTTACTATGCGTGCTACTAGTAATACTTGTAAATTTACATCAGATGATTTGACAAAATTATCAAATAAATTAATAAACACAAGGGAATTATTAGTAAAAAGAGTAAAGTCACATTACTTGTTAAAATTACAAGAATATTCAAACAAGTACAATAACATTTTTACAAGTCTTTTAAAATTTATAGAAATAATTGACATATCAAATAGTAATTTAAAATGTTTTACAAAATACAAATATTGCAAACCACAAATAAAACCGGTACCACATAAAGATTCTTTTGTTATAGCAAACTCTATGAGACATCCTATTATAGAATTGATAAACGATGATTCAGAATACATACCAAATGACGTCAGTTTAACAAAAGAATCTTGTGGTATGCTTGTATACGGGTTAAACAGTAGTGGAAAATCGAGTTTACTTAGATCCCTCGGTATCAGTATCATATTAGCTCAATGTGGTTTATATGTCCCGTGTAAATCATTTCATTTTTCACCATTTTATACAATAATTTCCCAAGTAGATTTAACAGACAATTTATTTGCCAATAAAAGTAGTTTTACAAGTGAAATGTGTGGTTTAAAAAAAATATTACAATGTAAATCATCTAATACATTAGTACTTTCCGACGAATTATGTAGAGGAACAGAAGTAAATAGTAGTTCGGCAATTGTTGCTTCTACTCTATTAGAACTTGTAAAATCTGATACAAAATTCTTTTTCACCACACATTTACACGATTTGCAAAAGCTTAAACAAATTAAAAATGAACCTAAAATCAATACGTGTCATCTTAGTGTAACTAATAATCTATCTTCTAATGAAGATATTATTATATTTGAAAGAAAACTCAAACCTGGATCCGGGAGTGAATTGTATGGTTTAGAAGTATGCAAATCTATTATATCTGATACAAATTTCATAGATCAATCATTTCAAATCAGAAACGAATTAATTTCAGGTAAAACAACAAATACAGTACTATCACAAAAACGCAGTAATTACAATAAACGTAAAATTTTGAATCATTGTGAAGTTTGCGGATACAAACCTAAAGTTGGAAATATCCCACTCGATACACATCATATTAATGAACAAAAAAATTGCGACGAAAATGGTTTTGTAAACGAAAAACATTTTCATAAAAACAAATTGTATAATCTAGTTAGTTTATGTAAAGAATGTCACCTTAAAATTGATACTGGAGAATTAATTATAAGAGGATATAAATCCAGTACATCTGGGATTATTTTAGATTACAATTTTAAATAATTATTATTTACCAGCAGTATTACTTGCCCATAATGGTTTTGATGTATCATAAACAACAAAATTACAATCATCTTGTATAGTAGCACGATATGGTCCGGTCCCCATATTATTAGTATTACTTGCCCATAATGGTTTTGAATTGTCATATATAACCAAATTACCATCAGCCTGCATAATTAATCTATATGGTCCAGTCCCCTTATTATTAGTATTACTTGCCCATACAGCCTTGTTATTACTATATATAACTAAATTACCATCATCTTGTGTCACTACTTTACAATGTGATGCAGTCATTGTCGAGGAACACACACCATCATTTATATTAGAAGAACACTGATTTTGTACAGCAGATGAAAAGGTTGTTAATGTTAATGCTGTTGGTTCTTTTACCGTTGGTTCTTTTACCGTTGGTTCTTTTACCGTTGATTCTTTTACAGTTTGTTCTGTTTGTTCTGTTTGTTCTGTTTGTTCTGTTTGTTCTGTTTGTTCTGTTGGGTTTTGATTTTCCATATAGAAATATATTCCAACACCACCTACTATAAAAAAACACAAGCAACATATACAAACTAAAACTAAAATTAAAATAGTCTTCTTATTAGATTCCATATTATATATTATAATTACAATATAAAAAATTTTAACATTTTTCTAAAAGTTTACCACTTGTGAGCCTTATATGTACTAATTAATTTATTTTCAAATTCATCTGTAAATCCAGCATAATCACAAATTGGACCATTTACAAAAGCATCTCTTACCTTGCGTTTTAATCCAACAAGTTCTTCAGGATGATTTGCCAAATACACTGCACGTTCAATGTATTCTTCTTGTGACTTTGTAACATATTCATCTAAACCACAATTTCTCATTAAACTTGTTGTCACATTTTGTGAATGATAATGTCTAATATTATCAAATAATGTTAATACAGGAACACCCATCATCAAACTTTCACAACTAGTCGTTGTTCCAGAATATGGAAATGTATCAATCGCAACATCTAATTTATTATAATCAGGTAAATGTTCCGTATAAGTATCAGAATAAGGCATAATAATAACACGATCCAACACAGATTTATCCTTAAACGTATCCAAAAATTGTTGCTTAATTTTTGGTGTCAAAAATTC
>Ga0102901_1000204_pt1 | contig 24638 bp, 25 predicted proteins | sample Colrivmet1555A02_FD_78456 | JGI IMG/M metagenome (GOLD analysis project Ga0102901, IMG submission 78456) | Estuarine microbial communities from the Columbia River estuary - metaG 1555A-02 | ecosystem: Environmental > Aquatic > Marine > Intertidal zone > Estuary | place: USA: Columbia River... | reverse complement strand
GCAGGTCGCGGTCGCCGTCGGTCTGATAGGCAAAGATGATTTCGTCGCCGCTGTCCAATGTGGTCTCGGACAAGGCCACGACGCCAGTGTCGAAATACGACGTTGTGCGGCTATCCCAAGCGCGGACGTCCAGCGTATCGACTTCCGTCCGTGTACTCCGGTCGCCGTTCTCGTCCCACTGCTCAACACGCACGATGCCGTTGTCATAGGTCGTTGTGCGTTCGGATTTCAGGCCATTGGTCGCATAAAAAGTGTCGTTGGTTTCCCAATTGCGGGCATCATCGTAGTCGGTCTGTATGATCTCGGTCAAATTGCCGTCGTCTTAGTATTCTACATTTACGACACCATCATCAAACTCAATATAACGTCCTCGCACTTGGCCAGTTACATGAAAAAAGGTTTCTTTCACATTCCAATTGAAGGTGTCGTCCCCATCATACCAAATCTTTCTCGTCAAAAGGCCGTCGAGAGACGTCGATGAATAGAACAGACCATTGTCCATCCTGATGGACGAATACATACAGCCATCTTCGGTAATACTGGTAGCTTTTTCCGACCAATCGTATTGATCCCCCCAATCATAAATCCAGTGAGATCCCTGAATTCCGTAGTCTGTCGAAATGAATTCTTCCGTTTGATCATCATTGACGAGGTGTATGTCGACGGCTCCCCAGTTTAGCGGAAGAACATCGAAATAGTATTCAGCAATGCCCTGAACTATGCCTTCTGAGGTGCGCGTGGTCCAAGAATAGGCATTCTCTAGATCTTCTTCGACGACAGTTACATAGTAAAAGTCTCTGTATGACGCGGTTCTTACGCGACCGTCATCAAATTGGGTTACTTGTTGAACCTCGTTGAAGGTAACTAAATCCGTGGATGTAAATATCGTGGTCTAACCCGTGACATCGTTATGATCGATGCGCAATTCCGTCACGATATGATTGTATGAGTATTCACCTTCTGACATCTCATAGGTCTGTGAAATCTCGATGCCATTGTCATAGACTATATTCGAGGCAACCAGCACACCGTTTTCGTCAAACTCTTGAACACGGGTATCCCAGCTAAACTGGTTGTCAGTGTCAACTTGTGTCGTGATGGGCATGGCAACAAATTCCTCATATTTTTTGTCTTAATTCGTTGATTTTTATTGAAACCACCCCACAAAAACAACCCACAGATGTGGAAACAATCGGATCCCCTGCCCCAGCACACGAAAAAGCCCGCCTGAGTGCTCAGACGGGCCTTTGAACTGTTGCCTAGGTTAGGCTTAGTTCTTCATTTTTGCCACTTCAGCTGCGAAATCTTCTTTTACAACTTCGATGCCTTCGCCCACCTCGATGCGCGAGAAGCCAGTGATCACAACGCCAGCTTCAGCAGCAGCTGCGCCAACAGTCAGGTCTGGGTTAACAACGAATTGCTGATTGAGCAAAGTGATTTCAGCCATGTATTTCTGCATACGGCCAACGATCATTTTCTCGATCACGGCGTCTGGCTTGCCAGATTCACGTGCGATCTCGATCTGAACGCTCTTCTCTTTTTCAACAACTGCTGGGTCAAGATCTGCTTCGGACAAGGACACTGGGTTCACAGCAGCGATGTGCATGGCAACCTGACGGCCGAATGCTTCGTTGTCGCCAGTCATCGCAACCAGAACGCCGATGTTGCCCATGTCTGTAGCAGCAGCATTGTGCACATAGGACACAACTGTTTCGCCTTCGAGTGTCGCCATACGGCGCACGGACATGTTCTCACCGATGATCGCAATTGCGTCTGTTACAGCTTGCTCAACTGTCTTGCCGCCCATGTCAGCCGCTTTGAGTGCGTCGGTATCGCCAACGGTCAAAGCAACGTTTGCGATTTTCGCAACCATAGCTTGGAAGTCAGAGTTCTTCGCAACAAAGTCGGTCTCGGAGTTCACTTCAACAGCGATACCCTTGCCACCAGAAACAGCAACGGCAACAAGGCCTTCTGCAGCTGTACGGCCAGATTTTTTCGCAGCTTTTGCTAGGCCCTTGGTGCGCAGCCAGTCAACGGATGCTTCCATGTCGCCATTGTTTTCAGTCAACGCTTTTTTAGCGTCCATCATGCCTGCGCCAGTGCTGTCGCGCAGTTCTTTTACCATTGCAGCGGTAATTGCCATGTTAACTCTCCATTACGGAATTTAAATTGGGTCGAGGCAGGGTTCACCCCTGCCCCGTATCAGTTTTGCGAAAACAGCTTACTGCTGTTCAGCAGCAACAACTTCTTCTGCGAACTCTTCCATCGCGCCCATGTCAACGCCAGCGGCGCCAAGCTGAGCCTGCATGCCGTCGAGGGCTGCACGTGCTGCGAGGTCCGTGTAAAGCGCGATTGCGCGTGCCGCATCGTCGTTGCCTGGGATGATGTAATCAACGCCATCTGGGGAACAGTTTGTGTCAACGATAGCGATCACAGGAATGCCGAGCTTTTTCGCTTCAAGGATTGCGAGGTCTTCTTTGTTGACGTCGATGACGAACAACAGGTCAGGAACGCCGCCCATTTCGCGGATACCGCCCAAGGAAGCTTGCAATTTGCCCTGCTCACGCTCCATGCCAAGACGCTCTTTCTTGGTCAAACCTGCGAAACCGTTCTCGGAAGCCTCGTCAATCGCCTTCAGACGGTTGATGGACTGGGAAACAGTCTGCCAGTTTGTGAGTGTGCCGCCGAGCCAGCGGTGGTTCATGTAGAACTGTGCGCAACGCTCTGCCGCATCAGCAACAGGCTTTTGCGCCTGACGCTTTGTGCCAACAAAAAGAACGCGGCCGCCCTTTGCGACTGTGTCGCGGATAACCTGCAAAGCTTCAGCAAGCATTGGAACTGTTTGTGTCAGGTCCATGATGTGAATGCCGTTGCGGCTACCGTAAATGTGGTTTTGCATCTTTGGGTTCCAGCGCGCTGTCTGGTGGCCAAAGTGAACGCCTGCTTCAAGCAATTGGCGCATGGTGAACTCTGGAAGAGCCATGTTGGTATTCCTTTTCCGGTTTTAACCAAGGACGGAGGGTGAAGGCGCAGAATGCGACAACCGGTGGATTATTTGGGATTTCTCCCCAAGTAACCCGCCCCCGTCTGGGGATTTCGTGCCGCCCCTTTAGCTGCAGTTTTGGGGCGGCGCAAGTCTAGATAGCAAATTGCGCCGTTATCTAAATAAATACCCTCTCAATGAACCAATATGCGCCGACAAAGGCGATGGCCGCAGAGGCAGGGATCGCCACGAGGCGGCGGAAGGCCGCGACGTGGTCGCGCAACTGGATGGAGCCCACGCAAAGCACAAAGATCACCAGTAGCGGTGCCGCAAAGAGCCAGACTGGTGCTTCCATCGCATCAACCAAACCGATCGGGTTCAACCAGATCAAAGCAGCCGCCGTCGCGATCAACACGCCGTAAAGCACAAAACCTTGCGACGCTTCATTCTCGCCGCGATCCACCCGCAATGCTTGCCAAACGCACAAGAACATCACGATGATCACCGCCAATTGGCCCAGTTCGACACCGATGTTAAACCCGATCAGCGCAGGCACAAAGGACGCTTCTGGCAAGCCAAACTCGGCCAGCACAGAGGCAAAGCCAAGCCCGTGCAATAAGCCAAAACCAAAGACAACGAACGGACGCCAGCGGCTTAGATTGCTGAGGAAGATATTTTCAACTGCAACATAAACAATCGAGGCGGCAATCAGCGGCTCTACGATGCTACCCGGCAAGACGACATAGCCCAACGCGGCGAGCGCCAGCGTGATTGTATGGGCCAGCGTGAACAGCGATATCTGCAACAGCAGTGGACGCATTTTTGACGACAGGAAGAACAGCCCCAAGACAAACAAAATGTGATCAAGACCTTTCGGCACAATGTGATCAAACCCGACAGGGATATAGCTCACAAATGTTTCCCAGCCCGTCGCCTGCCCGCCACCTGCCAAAACAATCGGATCAGATAACGCGCCCGCTTCCAAGTACCCGTCATAAGGTGCCTCAACACCCATCTGGCGCAGAACGAGCACGCCGAATTCTTTGGCCCAGCCAACTTGTACCTCTTTTGAGCCCGCAGGCAATGCCGCCGTGAAGCTGATTTCGGACGCACGTGTGACCTCGATGTCGCCCAAAGGCCCTACTGCAACACCAATAAGCTCCGGTGTAATCGCCACACCATCAGCCGTAATCGTCATACTCTCGGCCATCTGAGGCCAGAACGTCTGAAAACGCGCTTCCAACGCCGCAGGCTCCATCGCCCGCAACGCATCATATGTCGATGCTTCTGCGGACAGGGCCGTGTCAGACACATCCGTCATATCAATGCCCGCGATAAAGCTTTCCAAATTTAGCCGCACATCAAATTGCAACTGATCACCGTCTTGGGTCATATCCGCGATAGAGGGCAAAACCTCATGTGCATAAGCAGATGACAGGGTTGTAACCCAGATCAGAACGGCGCTTGACAATGCGCGGACAAAAGCCAGTTTGGAGGGTAACGAAAAGGAATGCGACATGCGTAAATTTGCTCTCATATTAGGTCTTTTGGCGGGTCCGGTCTCGGCCCATGAATTTTGGTTGGAGCCAACCGCCTATCAGGTCCCTTCGGACGGTAGGCTGGTCGCTAATATTGTCAATGGACAGAATTTTGAGGGGGTGATCTTACCGCTTGTGCCGCAGCGTATCGCAAACTTTGCCAAATTCGCAGGGGACCTCACTGCGATTGTTGAAGGGCGCACTGGCGATACCCCTGCCCTTGATAACCCAGCTTTGGCCGAAGGACTAAACGTTGTCGCATATCAGGCCCGCAACGCCACCGTGGATTATGAGAACTGGGAGAAGTTCCAGAAGTTCCTCACGCACAAAGACCTCGGTGACCAGCTATCCAATCACGAAGCCCGCGGATTACCGTTAGAGGGCTTCAAAGAGGTTTACTCGCGATACTCCAAGACCTTGATTGGTGTCGGCAACGCAATCGGCGCAGATCGTAGGGTCGGCCTTGAGACCGAAATCCTGGCACTGACCAATCCCTATACAGACGACCTCTCGGTTGGGATGCGTGTTCAGGTCTACTATCGCAATGATCTGCGCGCTGACACGCAAGTCGAAGTGTTCGAGAAAGCGCCTGATGAAACGGTCATCATCACAACCGTGCGCACCGATGCTGAAGGTATTGCAACCGTGCCAGTCAAATCGGGCTACACCTATATGCTTGATGCCGTCGTTTTGAGAGAGCCTAGCGATGAGGTCGCCGCAGAAACAGGTGCGGTCTATCAAACCCTTTGGGCAAACTTGACTTTTGCAGCCCCCTGACTTGCGCTGCCCCCCAACCTGCGCCAAAAGCGTTCCATGAAGAAAGCACCTGATATTCTTTGCGTGGGCTCTGTCCTTTGGGACGTGATCGGACGCGCCGCCAATCACATGCGTGTGGGTTCTGACGTGCCGGGGCGCATCACGCGCTTGCCCGGCGGTGTTGCTATGAACATCGCGATGACCCTGCGCCGTTTTGGTATGACGCCTGCACTTCTGTCGGCCATTGGGCGCGACGCCGAGGGCGAGGAACTCGTCGCCGAGGCCACCCGTATGGGTCTGGTGACCGATCACCTCTACCGCTCTGATGATCTGCCAACCGACGTCTATATGGCGATCGAAGGGGCCAACGGCCTGATTGCGGCAATCGCCGACGCGCACTCGCTTGAGGCCTCAGGCGACAAAATTCTGCGCCCCCTCACCGACGGACGCCTTGGATCACTGGACTCTCCGTATAAGGGGACGGTCGCCCTCGACGGTAACCTCACCGAGGACCTCCTGCAAACCATCGCCACCTCACCGCTTTTTGTGAACGCTGATCTGCGTGTGGCTCCTGCGTCCCCCGGGAAAGCGGCGCGGCTTTTGGCGCTGATGGATCATCCGACGGCGACGATTTACGTGAACTTGGAAGAGGCGGGCCTACTCTGCCAAACCACGTATGAAACCTCATCCGAAGGCGCTGCCGGTCTGCTCAAACGCGGCGCGCACCGTGTTCTGGTCACCGACGGAGGTAACGCCGCCGCCGAAGGCACCGCAGGTGACATCATCACCCACACCCCGCCCGCCGTCATGGTCACACGCGTGACAGGGGCAGGCGACACATTCATGGCGGCCCACATCGCCTCCGAGGCGCAAGGCATGGATCGCGCGTCCGCGCTGACCCGCGCCTCAAACGCCGCCGCAACTTACGTTTCAGGAGAAACACCCCTATGACGATCCCTATGGTATTCAGCGACGAAGTCGCAGCCGCCCGCAAATCTGGCACAGCCATTGTGGCGCTTGAGAGCACCATCATCACCCACGGCATGCCCTTCCCGCAAAACGTGGGAACCGCGCGGATCGTAGAGCAAGACGTGCGCGACGGCGGGGCTACGCCTGCAACAATCGCCGTGATGAATGGCAAACTGCATATCGGCCTTGAGGAAGACGAACTCGACAGCCTTGGCCAAGCGCAACACGTCGCTAAACTGTCACGCGCTGATATCGCGGCATGCATCGCCACAGGCGGCACTGGGGCCACCACGGTTGCGGCCACGATGATCGCAGCGCAGCTTGCGGGTATCTCCGTCTTTGCCACAGGTGGGATCGGCGGCGTGCACCGCGGCGCGGAAACCACCTTTGATATATCCGCCGACCTGCACGAATTGGCACGAACCGCCGTAACGGTTGTCGCCGCTGGGGCCAAAGCGATCCTTGATCTTGAGAAAACCTTTGAGGTCTTGGAAACCCTCGGCGTGCCCGTCATCGCCTACGGCCAAGACACCCTGCCCGCCTTCTGGTCCGCGACATCTGACATGCCTGCACCCTTGCGGATGGACACGGCGGCCCAAATCGCCAGCGCCCAAATCATGCGCACGGCCATGGGCCTCGCAGGTGGGCAGTTGATCTGCAACCCGATCCCCAAAGAGGCGGAAATCGCGGCTGCGGTCCTCGCACCTGTGATTGCCCAAGCGCTCGCAGAAGCCGAAGCACAGAAAATTAGCGCCAAAGCCGTGACACCATTCCTGCTCGATCGCATCTTCAACCTGACCGAAGGCCGCTCTTTGACGTCAAACATCGCCCTTGTGCGTAACAATGCGCGTTTGGCAGCCGAAATCGCGGCTGAAATGGTCAAACAACAAGGTTAATGGCGTCGTTGCTAAAGTTGTATGCAACCCTCAGTTTTCAGCTTTGCATGGCCATATGCGGTAAGATATCGCCTTCCCAAATTTCGAAAGTTGACGATGAAATATCAAATAATAACCAAGATTTGCTCTCTTTCAGTCGCACTTGTGATGTGGGTATTTCAACCTGCTCAAGCCGACCCTGTAACGGAAGGCATTGAATGCCTGCAGGCCCAACTCAACGATCTTGGCGAAAATGTAGGAGAAGTTGATGGCGCGTTTGGGCAAAAAACACGCACTGCGATAGATCGGTTAAGGCAAAGTGAAAAATTTGCCGACTTACCCGACGCCAACGGTGGAAATTCCATGGTGTTGTGCCGTCTACTCGCAGAAATAGATTCAAAAATGTCTGCACATTTTCCTGCCTCAGAAATGGGTGCGCATGCAATAATTGGGAACAATTTGAACAGGGAACTGCAGTACTTGCAAAACGACACTTTGACCAAACAATTAAAGAGTTGTTTGAGCATATTGGCTACAAACTTCCTTTGAATATCAATTTCATATTCTCAGCGGATCTGACCGAACTTATCGACGCCAGCTATGCAGCATTCGACGGGCAGGTTTCGAAACAGAGACTTTCCGACAGTTTGTCTCAGCTTTGCCCTGGGAAGTCGTTAGATGGTGCGATGTCACCAACTTTGATTGTCGTCTGCGGACATGCCTTTGACCCGAATTCCGGCGCAGGCCGTTTGCCGGTTCGCGATTTGCGTATTCTAATCGCACATGAAGCTGTTCATGATATTCAGCACCAACTTTCTGGACCGGTTATGAAAGATGCGCGACCGACACCGCGAGGACTGGGGGAGCGTTGGATCAAAGAGGCCGTGGCTCAAGCCATTGCACTAGAGGTCATTGACGGTGCTAATGCCGCACAAGAAGCGGCGGGTGAGCTGACGCAAGAAGAATTGGCGGCCATTCCAACGCTGTTAGAAAAGAGCAGCTACGCGAAAACCGACTATAATATTGGAGCGAAAATGGTCTGGAGGTTAACTAACGGCCGTTCCGCAGTTGAAGCGCTCGCCTATTTTGAAAATCTAGGATTGGGCATGCGAGATGCCGACGCATTTGAAACAGCGTTTGGTGTTTCAATGACTAGCATTTCTAATTGGTAGAGTAGACGCCTTTGCGGGGGGTGGACCATTGTTATACAGAACCAAATGAGCGCTATTTAGGATGTTCCTCGCTTGTCTTGCGGTGCTGCAGCTCCTAGATGTTCTGAAACCAAGGGCGGAACACCATGCAAATCGACCACTCAACAGACGATAAAAAGGTAAAGCGCGGGGTTTTTGCGCGTATTCGCGGCAACTTCCTTGCGGGTCTGATTATCGTCGCCCCTATTGGTCTGACATTCTGGCTGATCTGGACTGTTGTTGGTTGGGTCGACGGTTGGGTTTGGCCGTTTATCCCGCGTGATTTTCATCCTGAAGAAATGATTAACCACTATTTCGGCACCGAGGGCGCTCCGCCGATTACCGTGAACGTGCGCGGTATTGGTGTGGTCATTTTCCTCGTGTTCACAATAATTGTGGGCTGGATCGGCAAAGGTATCATGGGCCGCTCGCTCCTCCGATTTGGCGAGCGGTTGGTCGACCGTATGCCTGTTGTGCGTTCCATCTATAATGGTGTGAAACAAATCGCAGAAACTGTGTTTTCCCAACGGGATACGTCATTCGATAAAGCCTGTTTGATCGAATATCCACGGGTCGGTATTTGGGCCATCGCCTTTGTCTCGACCAATGCGAAAGGCGAAATCCATAGCAAAATTTCGGCCGATGGTAAGGAAATCGCAACAGTGTTCCTGCCAACAACACCGAACCCGACCTCTGGTTTTTTGCTATTTTTGTCACGCGCCGACATCAGAGAACTGGATATGAGCGTCGAAGATGCGGCCAAGCTCGTGATCTCGGCGGGCCTTGTCTACCCGCACGATAAGCCCGCAAGCGAACTTCAATAGTGTTCCCTGCCGCGGCGACAGGCTTTTCCACTGGTTTTTCATTGATCCTCGCCATTGGCGCCCAAAACGCCTTTGTGCTGCGGCAAGGATTGATCCGCAAACACGTCTTTTGGTTGTGCCTTCTCTGCGCCGTTTCCGACGCGATCCTCATTGCGGCTGGCGTTTTGGGCTTTGCGGCAATCGTCCAACAATGGCCGCTTTTACCACAAATCATGCGCTGGGGTGGCGCTGCATTCCTACTGGTTTACGGCGCACAACGGCTTTGGGCCGCCTATAAAGGTCAATACCACCTGCAACTTTCAGGCCATTCGGCGGGGCTCTGGGCGACCTTAGCAACCGCCGCCGCCTTCACATGGCTCAACCCCCATGTCTATCTCGATACCATAGGCCTTATCGGTGCGGTATCGACGCAATATCACATGAACTTTGAACGCCATGCCTTTGGAATTGGGGCGATAACTTCGTCTTTTGTATTCTTCTTCGGCCTTGGTTATGGCGCCCGCCTGCTCGCTCCAATCATGCAATCGGCGCGAGCGTGGCAGGTTTTAGACGTTATCATCGGCCTCGTGATGTGGGCCTTGGCCGTGATGCTGCTGCTTTAAAGCGCCGTCCAACCACCATCGACGCTGATCGTGGTGCCTGTGATCTGGGCCGCCGCATCCGAGCACAAGAAATTGACCGTGCCGCCAAGCTGCTCGACAGTTGCAAATTCTTTCGACGGCTGACGCGCTAACATCACCTCGCGGATCACAGTTTCGCGGTCCATGCCGTATTCTTTCATTGTGTCGGGGATCTGCGCCTCAACCAATGGCGTCAGCACATACCCCGGGCAAACCGCGTTACAGGTGACACCTTTGCCCGCCGTCTCCAGCGCCGTCACTTTGGTAAAGCCCACGATCCCGTGCTTAGCCGCGACATAGGCCGACTTAAACGGAGAGGCCGTCAAGCCATGGGCCGATGCGATGTTGACCACACGGCCCCAGCCCCTCTTGCGCATCGCTGGAAGTGCTGCCGCAGTCGTATGGAAGGCAGAACTCAGGTTAATCGCGATAATTGCATCCCACTTCTCGGTGGGGAAGTCATCAATCGGCGCGACAAACTGTATACCCGCGTTATTTACCAGAATATCGCAGGTTCCTGCGTCTGCGATCAAGCGGCGGCAATCGGCGCCCTTGGACATATCGGCCGCGATATAGCGGACCGTCACACCAAACTCGGAGGCAAGGCTTTTGGCGAGCGCGTGATCTTCCGCGCGGTCGGTGAAGGAGTTCAGCACGACATTCGCGCCAGCGCGGGCCAATTCACGGGCGACGCCAAGGCCGATCCCCGAATTTGACCCTGTCACAACGGCAGTTTTCCCAACAAACGACATAAGCGATTCTCCGATTCCCAAATTCAATTTGTGTGAATATAGATGCTGCAACTGCAAAGACCACCGTTCAATCAATGCCTTGCGATGGGCATAGAGACCTTAATTTCTTAGGGTTGCGGGAATGAGCACTGCAAATCGGGCCAAAAAAAACGCCCGCACAAGGCGGGCGTAAAGTTATTGAGGCAGGTTTCATACAGGCAAGAAACCTATCGAGCAGTAAGGGTGGTATAAGCTTTTCATTGCCAGCGGCCAAGCTAAAAGTTTGAATTGTCTAAGAACCCTCTCTAGGCTGAAGTTCAATGCAGACAGGGACCAGAGGAATTGTTGCCAATATGAAACCAGAGTTTTTCGCGAATTTACGCAAGATTGGGGCCTCGGCCGCATTTGTATTTACCGCCACGGCGGCAATGGCCGAACCAAAGCATGGCATAGCTATGTATGGTGAACCCGCCCTACCACCAGATTTCGTGTCGCTCCCTTATGCGAACCCCGATGCGCCATTGGGTGGAAAGTTGGTAACCGCAAACGTGGGCACCTTCGACAGCCTCAATCCCTACATCCAAAAAGGGAATGTCCACTGGCAGATTCAGTATCTTACCGGCGACAGTCTGATGGGTCGTTCGTTGGACGAGCCGTTTTCGCTTTATGGCGTTATTGCCGAATCGATTGAGACCGGACCGAATCGCGAGTGGGTCGAATTCACGCTGCGTGAAAACGCGACCTTCACCGATGGCAGCCCGATTACGGTCGAAGATGTGATGTGGTCCTACGAGACCCTCGGCACCCAAGGCCACGGGCGCTACCGTGGCTTTTGGGAGAAAGTCGCTTCCATGGAGCAGACAGGCCCACGCTCAATCAAATTCACCTTTAACGAGGCCGACAACGAATTGGCCCTCTTGGCTGGTTTGCGCCCGATCCTAAAGAAAGCGCAGTGGGACGGTGTTGAGTTTGGTGAAAGCGGTTTGGACATCGTCCCAATCGTCTCTGGCGAATACAAAATCGCAGACTTTGAGGCTGGTCGCTTTATCTCTTTCCAGCGCGACCCTGACTATTGGGGCAAAGACATCCCCTTCATGCGCGGCGTTGGGAACCTTGATGAGGTCCGCCTCGAATTCTTCGGTGATGAAACGGCGGCCTTTGAGGCGTTTAAAGTGGGTGAAGTGAACACGCACCGCGAATTCAACGTCGCCAAATGGGACAGCCAGTTTGACTTTGAGCTGTTCAACAATGGCGACATCGTCAAATCTATTCTGCCACACGAACGCCCGTCTGGCATGACTGGCTTTGTGATGAACTCGCGCCGCGATCAGTTTAGTGACTGGCGCGTTCGTGATGCAATGATGCAGGCCTTCAATTTTGAATTCATCAACGAGGCGATGACAGGCTCACAGCAGCCGCGCATTACCTCTTATTGGTCGAACTCACCGCTTGGCATGGATCACGGTCCTGCTGCGGGTAAGGTTAAGGAATTCCTTGACCCCTTCGCTGCTGATCTGATCCCAGGCACACTTGAGGGCTACTCCCTGCCCGTCTCTGATGGCTCAGAGCGGAACCGTGCAGGTATCGGCGCAGCATTGGCGCAACTTGAGGCCGCTGGTTGGACTGTGCAGGACGGTGTGTTGAAAAACGCTGAAGGCAAACCGTTCACTTTTGAGATCCTGCTCGAAAACGGCAGCTCTGAGAACGCGGCCATCATTGACATGTACACACAGTCGCTGGGTCGTATCGGCATCACGCCTTCGGTGGCCTCTGTCGATGGCGCGCAATACAAAGAACGCACCGACGCCTTTGATTTTGACATGACCTACTATCGTCGCGGTGTTTCGCTTTCTCCGGGCAATGAGCAATACGCTTATTACGGCTCCGAGCGTGCTGACGAAGTTGGCGGTCGTAACTTGATGGGCGTGAAATCCGCAGCAGCGGACGCCATGATCGGCAAGCTGCTCACCTCTGAAAGCCAAGACGATTTTGTCGCGGCCGTGATGTCCCTTGATCGCGTGTTGACCGCTGGACGCTATGTGATCCCGATCTACCAGTGGAACATCAGCCGCATCGCGCACTCCAAAAATCTGCACTTCCCCACAGATTTGCCGATCTTTGGCGATTGGCCGGGTTGGCAACCAGATGTCTGGTGGTATGAAGAGTAAATCAAACGGGCCAGCAGCGATGCTGGCCCAACCATTTTGGACCCTGATATGATGATCAAACGTATAACCGTTGCCTTACTTCTCTCAACCCTGTCGGCCTGTGCAGTCGCCAAAACCGCAGGAAGCGTGGCCGTAGGCGCTGGTCAAGTTGTCTTGGGTGCGGCTGACGTCGTGTTGTAACTAAAGCAGGTCACTAAACACCATGAATATCCTTGTTCTTTGCACGGGCAATTCCGCGCGCTCTATTCTACTCGAAACGATCCTTTCGGAACTCTCAGACGGACGGATTAAAGGATTCTCCGCAGGCTCAAAGCCCGCAGGCAAGGTTCACCCGCAATCCCTGAAACTTCTCAGCGGCCTGAACTTCCCTACCAAAGACCTACGCTCAAAAAGCTGGGATGAATTCGGCGGCGACACAGCCCCCGTCATGGACGCCGTGATTACCGTTTGTGGCTCAGCTGCTGGCGAGACTTGTCCCTTTTGGGCAGGCGCCCCAATACGCGTGCATTGGGGCGTCGAAGACCCTGCCGCTGCCGCCGAGGCCGATTGGGAAGACGCGTTCCAAACCGCCTATGACAAACTGCACACCCGCGCCCAAGCGCTCTTTGCCCTCCCTTTCGAAGACATGGACCGCGCAGCACTAACCAAGGAGTTGAGCCGCATTGGTACACTCTAACCGTAAAAAACTCTTATCAGAGGCGCTTGGCACCGCTTTTCTGCTCATCGGTGTTGTGGGCTCTGGCATCATGGGCGAAAACCTCGCCGGTGGAAATACAGCGATCGCATTGCTGGCAAACGCCATCGCCACAGGCTGCATCCTCTATGTGATCATCACAACACTCGGCCCGATCTCGGGCGCGCATTTCAACCCCGTCGTGACCGTGGCCTTTGCCTTGCGCGGCGAACACGCTTGGGGAGGCGTCGCTCCCTATATCAGCGCCCAAATCATTGGCGGTATCTTAGGTGTCTGGGCGGCTCATCAGATGTTCGACCTCACAATTCTGCAATCCTCCACAACCCTCCGCACAGGCATCAACCAATGGTCGTCCGAAATCATCGCGACTTTCGGCCTCTTGTTCGTGATCTTCGGCGGGGTCAAACATAAGCCTGATACGGTGCCGACCCTTGTGGCGCTCTATATCACGGGTGCCTATTGGTTCACGTCCTCAACCAGCTTTGCCAACCCAGCCGTAACCATCGCACGTGGATTCACAGATACATTCGCAGGAATTCACCCCAACAATGTTTTGATGTTCATTGGCATGCAAATCGTTGGCCTCATCGTCGGTCACTTTGTGCTGACACGCCTTTTCTCAGACGAGCGACGTGACCCATAAAACCGTCGCGTCATCCGCGCTGCTCGAAATGAGGTTATGGCCCATCGACGCATCGTAATAAGCGCTATCGCCGCGCTTCAGATGCAGCGGCTCATAGAACTCCGTGAACAACGTCACAGTCCCCGTCAGAACATATAGAAATTCTTCGCCATCATGGCGGACCCAACCGTCGAAATCCTCCATCGCGCGCGCTCGAATACGGGCGCGATATGGCAGCATCTTCTTGACGCTTAGGCTTTCGGCCAGAATGTTGTGCTCATAGGTTGTGGTGATCTGATGGGTGCCCTCGCCTGCCTTGGTCGCGGCCATGCGGCCATTCACTTGGTCTTTTGAAGGCGGCGTAAAGAGTTGCGGCACCGAAATCTCCAACCCGATCGCCAACTTTTTGAGCGCATCATAAGTCGGCGACATCTGCCCATTCTCGATCTTGGATAAGGTAGAGCGCGCAAGCCCCGCCTGTTTGGCCGCTTGCTCCAAGGTCCAGTTCCGAGACTTGCGCAGATCACGCACACGCACACCCAAATCCATCGGCTGCCCCGTCGTGTGGCTGCCGTCTTCATGGGCAATGCGGATCAAGTTTTTCGGATCAATATCAGACATTCCACCTTCATAGTTTGCAGGTCCGACCCTTGCAACCATCACGCGTCGGGCGTAGCGATAGAAAATGACCTTTTTACCCGCACCCACGCCCTTTAATATGGCAGCCCATGTGCTGCGCCACGCAGCTGATCTCGCTGGTAAAGTGGCGCTATCTATTGTGGCCCCTGACGGTTCCCAAGACTGGACCTACGCTCAGCTTGAGAGCGCTGTGCGCGGCTGTTCGACGGGTCTGCTGAACCTAGGCCTTGCTGCTGGCGACCGCGTGATCCTGCGCCTTGGTAATACCGCTGATTTCCCAATCACCTATCTGGCCTGCATCGCCGTGGATCTGATCCCCGTGCCGCTTTCTGCGCAACTGACAGCACCCGAGGTCGCCAAAATTAGCGCCAATATCCAACCCGCGCTCACGATCCAATCCGATGATATGCCCGTCGCGTCTGGGTCAACATTCCCCGCCGACGGATTGCATGCGCTCTACACTAACCTTCCTGCGTCCTACACCATGGGCGATCCGAACCGCCCCGCCTATATCATCCACACCTCAGGCACCTCGGGCCAATCGCGCGGCGTAATCCATGCACATCGCGCGGTTTGGGCAAGGCAAATGATGTGGGACGGCTGGTATGGCTTGCAGCCCTCGGACCGCCTCCTTCACGCTGGCGCATTCAACTGGACCTACACACTCGGGACAGGTCTCATGGACCCTTGGGCCATCGGGGCCACGGCCCTCATCCCCGCCGACGGAACCGACGCGAGCACCCTGCCCGCGCTCCTCGCGCAATATCGCGCCACGATCTTCGCCGCAGCCCCCGGTGTTTACCGCCGCCTCCTGCGCGCCGAGATGCCTGCGCTGCCGCATCTGCGCCACGGCCTATCTGCTGGTGAAAAGCTTCCCGAAGACACAGCAACCCTTTGGCGCAGATCCACTGGCACGGATATCCACGAGGCCTTTGGCATGTCCGAATGCTCGACGTTCGTCTCAGGCAGCCCCGCAAACCCAGCCCCCGCAGGCGCGTCAGGCTTCCCGCAATCAGGCCGCAACGTCGCCATCATCCAGAATAGCCAGCCCGTTACGGCAGGCCAAATAGGCACAATCGCAATCCACCGCAGCGATCAAGGGTTGATGCTCGGCTACCTGAACGCCCCCGAGGAAACCGCCGCCAAATACGACGGCGATTGGTTCCTCACCGGTGATATGGGCCAAATGGACCAAAGCGGTGCAGTTACCTATGCAGGCCGCGCCGATGATATGATGAATGCAGGCGGCTTTCGTGTCAGCCCGATTGAGGTAGAAGATGCACTCACGGCCCATCCACTGATCCACGAGTGCGCTGCAACCGAGATCAAAATCAAACAGGACGTGTGCGTCATTGCGGCCTTTTACACCAGCGCAGATGTGATAGATGAAGCGCAAATTACGGCCTTTTGCGCCGAGATCCTCGCAGGCTACAAACGCCCGCGCCTCTTTATCCGCGTTGAAACCTTACCGCGCGGTGGCAACAACAAACTCTTGCGGCGCATTTTACGCCAAGACTGGGAGACCTCACATGGTCAAGCTTGATATCATTTCCGATCCGATCTGCCCGTGGTGCTATATCGGCAAAACCAACCTCGACAACGCGCTTTTGCAATTCCCAGACCACCCGTTCTTCATCGAATGGCACCCGTTCCAATTGAACCCCGACATGCCCAGCGGCGGGATGGATCGGCGCGAATACCTCGAGACGAAATTCGGCGGCAAAGAAGGCGCGGTCAAGGCCTATGCGTCCGTGGTGGAACATGCCGAACGCGTCGGCGCTCTGATCAATTTCGACGCGATGAAAGTCACACCTAACACTATCGACGCCCACCGCCTAATCCATTGGGCAGGCATCGAACAGCGGCAATCCTTCGTCGTTGACCTGCTGTTCAAGGCCTACTTTGTGGAAGGGCGCGACATTGGCAGCCACGAGGTTCTGGCAGACATCGCCGACACCGCTGAAATGGACGCAGCCATGGTCACGCGCCTGCTGGCAACCGACGAAGATACCCAAATGCTACGCGACCGTGACGCCCATAGCCGCAAAATGGGCGTGAACTCCGTGCCGACGTTCATCGTGGCCTCACAGCACGCTGTGCCCGGCGCGCAGCCAACTGAAACTTGGGTGCAAATCATCACCGATATCCAAGCCCAAATCGCCGCCACCGCGCAGGCCGAAACATAAAGAAGTAAGCCAATGCAGGCCCCAACCAAAAAACTCCACGAGCGCGAATTCATTGCACTCGTCGCAATGCTCTTTGCCTCTGTTGCGTTCTCAATCGATGCCATGTTGCCCGCGCTTTCGACCATCGGCGAAGAACTCTCTCCCGCCGATCCATCACGCGCGGCACTGGTGGTTGGCATCTTTGTACTTGGCATGGGGCTCGGCACACTCTTCTCCGGTCCGCTCTCAGACGCATACGGGCGAAAGGCCTTGGTCCTTTGGCCATTTGCGGCCTTTATCGCAGGCTCGCTCCTTTGCGCCATCGCCCCAACGTTTGAGCTGCTTCTTGCAGGCCGCTTTATCCAAGGTATCGCCGTCGCAGGGCCAAGGATCGCAGGCATGGCAATGGTCCGCGATCTGTATTCGGGCACAAAAATGGCCTCGATCATGTCGCTTGCAATGATCATCTTCGGACTTGTACCTGCCGTCGCACCGCTCATCGGGCAGGCAATCAATAACGCCTTTGGCTGGCACAGCATTTTCATCGCCATGGCCGCACTTGGGGTCGTTCTCTCAATTTGGTTCGGTTTGCGCCAGCCTGAATCCCATCCTGTGGAAGCACGCCGACCCATGCGGATCGGCACGCTCTGGGACGCCACCAAAATGGCGTTCAGCAACCGCGTTTTCCGCTATAGCGTTGCGGTTCTGACCTGCCTTTATGGCGCGCTGTTCACGCAAATCTCACTGATCCAACCGATCTTTGAGACTTACTACGACAAGGCCGAAAGCTTTCCACTTTGGTTCGGCGCAATAGCCCTTCTGACCATGTCCTCAAGCGTTATCAATGCCAAAATCGTAGGCCGCCTCGGTATGCGTAAAATCATCCAATCTGTGCTGATCGTGCAAATCATCTTGGCAAGCACTGTGACACTCGTTCAGCTCACCACAGGCACCCTACCGTTCTGGATGTTCTTCATCTGGGCCACGTCCGTTATGTTCGTCGTAGGCTTTACCTTCGGGAACCTGAACGCGCTGTCGATGGAACCGATGGGCAAGATCGCAGGCCTCGCGGCCTCAATCTCTGGCTCCATCTGCACTGTGCTTGCGGCCTTCATCTCTATTGGTGTCAGCCTCGTATTTGACGGCACACCATTGGCGCTGACAATCGGTGTGCTGGCCTGCGCGACCTCAGGATTTATTCTGATGCGCCTCCTTGGGCCACGCAGAGCAACCGACGAATCCTAGACCTTCTTAGCCTCGGCCAGCTTCGCGGCAAGATCACGGGCGATGTTAAATGCGCCTTGGATCTTGTCGCGTTCTTTGGACCAGTCTTGCAGAATGACAATCTTATTGTCCTTCACCTTCGCTTGACCGCGTTGCTCGTGAATGAAGTGAACAAGTCCTTCAGGTGACGCGAATTTATCGTTGTGGAACATGACGGTCGCGCCCTTTGGCCCTGCGTCCAGCTTGGCAATACCCGCCTTCTTGCACATCGCCTTGATGCGCACGACCAGCATCAGCGTATTCACCTCACGCGGCAATTTGCCAAAGCGGTCGATCAGTTCAGCAGCAAAGCCTTCAAGCTCCACTTTCGTGGTCAGTTCAGACAGGCGACGATACAGACCCAGACGGACATCCAGATCAGGCACGTATTCCTCTGGGATCAAAACAGGCACGCCCAGATTGATCTGTGGCGCCCAATGGCCATCGTCGATAATACCCTCGGCCTGACCAGAGCGGATCGCGTTGATCTGATCTTCGAGCATCTGCTGATAAAGCTCATAGCCCACTTCGCGCATCTGGCCCGACTGCTCTTCGCCCAGCAGGTTCCCTGCCCCGCGAATATCCAAATCTTGGCTTGCCAGCGTGAACCCCGCCCCAAGGCTGTCGAGGCTGCCCAAAACGCGCAAACGCTTTTGCGCCGTATCAGTCAGCTTCTGCCGCGGCTTGGTCGTAAGGTACGCATAGGCACGGGTCTTAGAGCGCCCAACACGGCCCCTGATCTGGTATAGCTGGCTCAATCCGAACATATCCGCACGCCAAACAACCATCGTATTCGCCGTCGGAATGTCGAGGCCCGATTCCACAATCGTGGTCGCCAGCAGGACGTCGTATTTCCCGTCATAAAACGCGTTCATACGGTCGTCGAGCTCCCCCGCCGCCATCTGACCAGTGGCCGAGATATAACTGACCTCTGGCACTTCGTTTTTCAGGAACGCTTCCATCTCTGGCATATCCGCAATGCGCGGCACCACAATAAACGATTGCCCACCACGATAATGCTCGCGCAGCAGCGCCTCACGGATCGTGATCGTGTCAAATTCGGACACATAAGTACGGATCGCCAAGCGGTCGATAGGTGGCGTGCCGATGATTGACAAATCCCGCACGCCAGACAAAGAAAGCTGCAAAGTCCGTGGGATAGGTGTCGCAGTTAATGTAAGAACATGCACATCGGTGCGGAGTTGCTTCAGGCGTTCCTTATGCTGAACGCCGAATTTCTGTTCTTCATCAATAACAAGCAAGCCAAGGTTCTTAAACCGCACGCCTTTGGCGAGCAACGCATGCGTTCCGATGATGATATCGGCGGTACCAGACGTGATTCCCTCACGGGTTAGCGTGGCGTCCCGCGCACTTACAAACCGTGATAAAGGTCTGACATTAATCGGAAAACCACGGAAACGCTCCGCGAAACTCTGATAATGTTGCCGTGCCAAAAGCGTCGTTGGCGCGATAATCGCCACCTGTACGCCCGACATCGCCGCCACAAAGGCTGCGCGGATCGCGACCTCGGTTTTACCAAAACCAACATCTCCACAGATCAAACGGTCCATCGGCTGACCCGACGCCAAATCCGTTAGAACATCGTCAATCGAGCTCAACTGATCGTCGGTTTCCATATAGGGAAAACGCGCCAAAAACTGATCCCAAAGCCCGTCAGGACGCTCCAAAACAGGCGCCGTGCGCAAGGCCCGCTCTGCCGCAACGCGAATAAGCCGCTCGGCAATCTGGCGGATACGTTCCTTAAGCTTCGCCTTCTTCGCCTGCCAAGCACCGCCACCAAGCTTGTCCAAAAGGCCCGTCTCATGGCCGTATTTCGACAGCAGTTCGATATTCTCAACTGGCAAGTAAAGCTTTGAATTTTCAGCATATTCAATAAGCAGACATTCGTGGGCCGCACCAATAGCTGTGATGACCTCAAGCCCGACAAACCGCCCCACACCGTGGTCGACGTGGACCACCAAATCCTCGGGCGCAAGGCTATTGGCCTCCGTCAAGAAGTTGTCGGCACGCCGTTTTCGCTTACCAGAACGGATCAAGCGATCGCCCAGCACGTCCTGCTCGGAAATCACCGTAAATTCTGGTGTCTCAAAACCCGCATCCAGCGTCCAAACCGCCAAATGCACCCCGTGTTTGCCAACACGTTTGAAATCGGACACAGGGATCGTCTCGGTGATCCCCTCATCCTCGATCAATCCCATTAGGCGCTCACGTGCACCTTCGGAATAGGACGCGATAATGACAGGTCCAACTTCAAGCTTTGCCTTAATATGAAACGCTAAAGCATTGAAAAGGCTAATGGTTTCCTGCTGACGTTCAGGCGCGAAATTTCGCCCATCGCGCGCGCCTGCATCAATGACGCCAACGCCTGTGGCCTGCTTGTTGGGCGAAAACTGCAAGACGCGCTTATCGGCCAAGGCCGCATCCCATGCCGCATCATCAAGATACAATAGTGCAGGTTTGGCAGGCTTATAAACACTGTCCATCCGCCCCTTTTGGGTCAGCGCGTGCATCCGCGTGCCGTATTGATCGGCGATGCTTTCCCAGCGCGCCAGACGCTGCGGGCTGATCTGGTCATCAAGGCTGATCGTGACCCGCGGCAGGTAATCAAACAGCGTTTCCAGATCGTCTTGGAAGAACCCGAGCCAATGCTCGATCCCCCCATGTTTACGCCCTGCACTGACGGCTTCATAAAGCGGATCATCAGTGCCCGCGGCACCAAATTCGATACGGTAATTTTGCCGGAACCGCGTAATCGCAGCCTCGTCCAAAATGACCTCGGACACAGGTGCCAGCTCGATATCTTTCAACGTCTCAGTGGTCCGCTGCGTATCAGGATCAAACCGTCGCGCGCCATCCAGAACATCGCCGAACAGATCAAGCCGAATTGGCCCTGTTTGCCCCGGTGGATAGATATCAATGATTCCGCCGCGCACCGCATAATCGCCCGCTTCCATCACAGTCGGGCTTTGCGTGAAGCCCATCCGCACAAGGAACTGACGCAAGGCACTTTCATCAATACGGTCACCAACGCGCGCCTTAAACGCCGCATCACGCAGCAAGGACCGCGCAGGCACCCGCTGGGTTGCGGCCGACATCGTGGTCAGCAGCACGAACTTCTCAGGCAAGCCATGCACAAGGCCCGCCAGAACCGCCATTCGAGCTGCAGAAATATCCGCATTGGGTGACACACGGTCATATGGCAAACAGTCCCAGCCTGGAAACACAAACACAGGCATATCGGGCGCAAAAAACGCAAGCGAAGACTGCAATGCAGCCAACCGCTTATCATCACGCGCGACATGGGCAACGGGGCCGCCCTTGGCGACTTCGTCAAGGATCAAACGCGCGTCAAACCCTTCGGGTGCGCCACTCACAATGATATGCTTGGAATTCTTCATAGCAGCCCACCTATCCCGCAACCGCGCCGTGTCAACCGCTTAGAAGACGCGAACAACTGCCAAATTGTGAAACATGCCATAAAGCGCAGTGGTGAAAATCGCGATCATCCCGATAATCTGGGTATAAAAGCGATGGCGATGCAGGACGGCAATCAAATCGTCGCCCGCAGGATTGGTCGACTCTATCAGGCGACTGGTTGAAATGCCTAGGGCGCCGACAAATGACATCGGAAACAAGAGCAAGAACAGCGCCTGCGCAAATTCAACTTTGTACCAAAAAGCCAATGATGCCAGCGCGGTCAGTCCGAAAAACAGAAACCCGATCAACCACATCCCCGCAACGGCTGCAGTGTTTAACTGGCGGCTCGCATTGACACGGACCAGATCAGCCAGATCAATTTCTGCTTGGCCGCCCTGCCGCTTTGCGCGTTGAACCATGTCATACGGCACGCCAAGGACCCAGTGACTTACAGTTGACCATGCAATGGCAATGAATAGCCAATACCAAAGGCTTGAGAACGACCGAAGGTCGATCACTTGCAAAATAGCTTTATTCCAATCCAACGTCGTGGCCTGACTTTGTTTCTTTGCGATTATTGCGACAATACCTGCGCAAGTTGAGGTTGCCCAGACTTGCGAGCATACAAAATCCATGCCACCAAAAGGGTGTGACCAGAAAGGCCCGCATTATGAAACCGACCGTCCCTTCCTTCCCCGCCATGCGCTTACGGCGAATGCGCCAAAGCCCTGCCTTGCGTAGTCTTGTGAGCCAGAATTCACTTTCGCCCAGTGATCTTATCTGGCCGATCTTTGTGATGGACGGAACGGACACAGAAACGCCGATTGCGTCAATGCCCGGTGTGACGCGCAAAACCGTTGATCGCGCCGTGATTGCCGCCCGCGAGGCCCACGCCCTTGGTATTCCAGCGATCTGCATCTTTCCCTATACGGGGATGGACGCGCGAACCGAGGATTGCGCGCTCGCTTGGTCGCCTGAGAATATCTCAAACCAAGCGATCCGCGCCATCAAAGACGCTGTGCCTGACATTGCGATCATGACCGATATCGCGCTCGATCCGTATAACGTCAACGGCCACGACGGCTTTGTTGAGAATGGCGAGATCGTGAATGATCGTACGGTCGAGGCGCTGGTGAAAATGGCGCTGGCACAGGCGAAGGCTGGGGCCGATATCCTTGGGCCGTCGGATATGATGGATGGTCGGATTGCGGCGATCCGCGCAGCTCTCGAATCCGAGCGCCACCAGAACGTCACGATCCTGTCCTACACGGCCAAATACGCCAGCAGCTTTTACGGCCCATTCCGCGATGCGGTTGGCGCATCATCTGCCCTCACTGGCGACAAAAAAACCTATCAAATGGATCCCGCAAATTCAGACGAAGCCTTGCGTTTGGTCGAGCGTGACCTGATGGAAGGCGCCGATATGGTCATGGTCAAACCTGGCATGCCTTACCTCGACATTTGCCGCCGCGTGAAAGACACGTTCGGCGTGCCAACCTTTGCCTACCAAGTGTCTGGCGAATACGCGATGCTGCAAGCCGCCGCACAAAACGGCTGGCTCGATGGCGACGCTGTCATGATGGAAAGCCTGATGTGCTTCAAACGCGCAGGTTGCGACGGCGTTCTCACCTATTTTGCGCCTGCGGCAGCAAAGATCCTGAACGGCTAATCACTGACCGTTCTGGGGCAAACCATCCGTTATGCCATAATAATCGCCCTTATCATCCGTAAAAATATGGGGCGCCAATTGCGACTGGGTCGGCCCGTCAAAGGCCCCCATCGCAATCGCAGTCCAGTCTTGGAACAAGGGATCAAAAAACATGAAGCATCCGCAGGTTTTACAAAACCCGCGACGCACCTTTTCCAAGGCTTGATACCACGTCACATTGTCCGCGCCCGTCACCGTCACAGCAGATTTCGGAAATTCCGCCGAGGCCCAATAATGACCCGATTGCTTGCGGCAGCGCGAACAATGGCAGGCGTTTGGTGCAGATATCGGAGCAGCCACATCGACAGTTACCGCACCGCAATTAAACGAGGCTTTTGGCATAAATCCCCCTTTCTTGGTCACATTTCGCTCATCCATCATCTAATGCGTGACAGATTCGCGCAAATTGTTTATGTAACAATTGAAAGAGGCGGAAACAGCCTCTGAAAACAAGGCATAGAGGCAGTATTATGACCCATCTCACTCGAAGGACATTCGCGCTTGGCGCGGTGGCTGGAACCAGTTTGGCTGCGTGCGGCAACGGTATCGGCGGCAACGGCGCATCAACAATTGACGCCCGTGTTGGCAGCACCGTTAACTTCATGTTTGACCGCTACCCTGGCACACGTGATCTCGCTGGAAAATCCGCGGGCATGCTGGTGATGCCGCTTGTAACCGAAGTTGGCCTTGGCCTTGGCGGCTCTTTCGGGCGCGGCGCTTTGCAAGTTGGCGGCTCGACCGTCGATTACTACTCGGCGGCTTCTGGGTCTGCGGGCCTGCAGATTGGAGCGCAGCAATATAGCCACGTTCTGTTCTTTATGACACAAAACGCGTTGATTGATTTCCGTCAATCGCAAGGTTGGGCCGCTGGTGCCGACCTCGAATATGCGATCAATGACCAAGGTGAAACCCTGCGCGCCGAGACAACCACGTCATTGGCGCCAGTCATCGCTGTCGTCTTTGCCCAAGCAGGTCTGCGCGTTGGTGCCACCCTAGAGGGCACCAAATACACTCGGATCATTCCGTAAGCCATTGAAGTGCTGCGGGTTTTACGCCCGCAGCTTTTCGCCTTTCGGATCAAACGGCGGCTCTGACAAGACGACACCACGATGCGGCTTGCCTAAAATCATGACGTCCACTTCCGTGCCAGCAGCAACGCCTTTCAGATACCCAAGTGCGAGCGACATCTCGACCCCATATCCGTAAGTGCCTGAACTGACGCGCCCAACAGGCGTGCCATCGGTCAGGAAAATAGGCTCGCCACCAGTGGCATCTGCCGTGGTCACCTCCGTCACATGGATCAATGACATCACTTCACGTGGTGCATTATCTTTGATCCGTAAGTATGCGTCTTTATGAAGAAATTCCTTCTCAAGCTTGATCAAACCAGCCAAACCAACTTCCTGCGGCCAATACTCAGGCGAATACTCGCGAGACCAAGATCCATAGCCTTTC
>Ga0102901_1000162_pt1 | contig 27063 bp, 27 predicted proteins | sample Colrivmet1555A02_FD_78456 | JGI IMG/M metagenome (GOLD analysis project Ga0102901, IMG submission 78456) | Estuarine microbial communities from the Columbia River estuary - metaG 1555A-02 | ecosystem: Environmental > Aquatic > Marine > Intertidal zone > Estuary | place: USA: Columbia River... | reverse complement strand
GTTAGCGTTCTTTGACTGGGCGTTCAAGAGTGGCGGTAAACTGGCCGACGAGCTCGACTACGTGGCCATGCCACAGGCGGCGACTGACTACATTCGCAAGTCTGTCTGGACACAGATTAAAAACTAATTCGACGGGCCCCCTGCATTGCAGGGGGTTTTGCCATGAACGTTCTATTTTTGTGCACCCACAACTCGGCGCGCAGCATATTGGCTGAGGCGCTGTTGGACCATCTGGGTGCACCACTGGTGAAAGCCTATTCCGCTGGCAGTTCGCCGCGCGACAACCAAATGCCTCACCCAATGGGCCTTGCTGCGCTTGAGAAGCGGGGTATCGCAACCGCTGATTTGTTCAGTAAAAGTTGGGATGTTTTCGCCCGCGCAGACGCGCCCCAGATGGATGTCATCATTACCGTCTGCGACAACGCGGCAGGTGAGGTCTGTCCCATTTGGCCGGGACATCCTGTTTCAGTTCACTGGGGCTATCCTGACCCATCTGCTGGTAACGCGGGCCCGTCCGTTGTCCGACAGGCTTTTGAGGACACACTCTTCGCCGTCGAGGGGCGTATTCGTGCCTTTTTGGCACTTCCACTTGCGCAATTGAAAGGTGATGCCCTGCGCGTGGCCATGCAATCGCTTGATCATGTATAGCCCATTGCGTCGTTATGCAGCCGAATGTTTGGGCACAGCAGGCCTGCTCTGTGCGGTCATTGGTTCCGGCATCATGGGCGAGAATTTGGCGGGTGGTAACGTGGCGATCGCATTGTTGGCCAACACCCTGGCGACGGTCTTCGCCTTGTTTGTGCTGATCGAGGTATTTGGTCCCATCAGTGGGGCGCATTTCAACCCCGCCGTGTCATTGGCCATGTGGTTGACAGGCCAGCTCGGCCGCCTAGATTTTGCTGCGTACGTGACTGTGCAACTTATAGGCGCTGCATTGGGCGCTTGGGTTGCGCACGCCATGTTTGATTTAGAGATCCTGCAAACCGCCAGCAAGGTGCGTACGGGGCCATCACAGTGGCTTGCAGAAGTGGTCGCCACAACTGGCTTATTGTTGGTGATTTTCCGGATGCGAAAAGAAGCCGTCGCAATGGGTGTCGCGTTTTACATTGGGGCCGCTTATTGGTTCACTGCGAGCACCTCATTTGCAAACCCCGCTGCCGTATTCGGCCGCATGCTATCGGACACCTTTGCAGGCATCAGGCCCACTGACGCGATGGGCTTTTCTGTGGCGCAACTGCTGGGCGTTGCCGTTGCGCTGGGTTTAAGGCGGTTTTTCGCTGAGACCCGTCGGCTTTAGTCAAACATGTCCGGTTGCGTGTGAACCAAATGATTCCAAATCGTTTGGAAGTGCAACCAACCAATGTACTCACTGCCCACATGCTCTCTGCTGTAGCGTGACTTGTCAGGTGGCACCATCAGCGGCGTGATGCCGGTTGCCTCCACGATCATCTGTTGCTTGCAGCACCGCTCCAGCGCGATGAACCAAAATGCGGCCGCTTCTATGCTGTGGCGGCTGGCGGTCAATAACCCGTGGTTCTGGTGGATTGCGGCCTTCACGCCCTTGAACCAATCGGCTACCTTCAAGCCTGCTTTTTCTTCCACCGCGACTTGTCCCGCTTCACTGCGAATGACCACGTGGTCTTCAAAGAACGCGGCTGCATCTTGGGAAATCGGGTCCAGTGGGCGTCCCAAACTGGCAAACGCAGTCCCATAAACGGTGTGCGCATGGCACATCGAAATGATGTCAGGGTGGGCCTCATGCACCGCGGCGTGTAATACAAAGCCCGCACGGTTCACGGCATAGTCGCCCTCAATGACTTTACCCGTGTGATCGACCAAAATCAGGTTGGACAACTTCACCTGAGCGAAGTGCACACACATGGGGTTGGTCCAGTACAGTTCGGGACGCTCGGGGTCACGGACTGTCAAATGGCCTGCGAAACCGTAGTCAAAACCCTCCAGCGCGAAAGCGCGGCAAGCACCAACCAAACGCTGCTTGCGGTGCAGGCGCTCGTCCGCTGGGTTATCAAACTTGGGTAACACAGGGAACAGCACACCCTCTTGCGTGGGCTGGTAGATGGATTGGCGTTTCGGTGTATCGGTCATGGCTAGGCTTCACGGTGAATTTGCCTATACTTTAGCTCGTTTTTCTGTATACAGAATACAGAAAGAGTCACCTAGGCAGCAGTCAGTTACCCAGGGTGATGCCGTTTGCTTGCGCGTCAGCTTCAATTGCGTGTCGACGATATCCGGGCAGCCGAACCTCAGGGTCGTCAAGCATCTCCGTTAACAAGCGTTCGAGGTGCGAATAGTAAAACGCATGGCCGGCCATCGCGCCGGGATCGATGAGTATGAACAGCTGGCCCAAACGGGGTCGGTTCCCCTCGGCCTCAAAGAACGAGTCGGCTTGAAAGCCAAAGTTCGCACCCACCAGCGTTGTGACGAGAAGCTCGACGACCATTGCCAGCAGCGCACCCTTGTGAGAGGTTAGGGCACCGATCGGAAGCATCGCGCCGGCGAGGGCCGCTTGGGCATCTGTTGTAGGCTGCCCGTTTTGATCGACAGCCCATCCAGCCGGAATGGATTGTCCATTCTGCGCCGCAAACATCACCTTGCCACGGGCAACCTCAGACAGGCTGAGATCAATGCAGACGGGCAACTTATCTTTCCGCGGAAATAACGCGGCAATCGGATTGGTTCCGAACAGCGGCTTACGCCCGCCCGGCGCTGGCATCGCGGCGGGAGAATTGCTAAAGGCCAACCCAATCATTCCCGCGTCGCCCGCAGCACGAAGGTGATTCACCATGACACCGCAATGGTGGCTATTGGTGATGCCCACCAGTGCGACACCCTGCGCACGTGCCACTTTGATGCCTTCACTGATGGCTAAATCGCAGGCGGGAAACGCAAGCCCTTCGTCTGCATCAATCACCAAGGTGGCACCCTTTTGATGCTTGATCGTTGGCTGTGCCTGGCCGTTCACACGTCCATTTTTGAGTTGAGTGACGTACTGCGCTACGCGAGAGAGGCCGTGCCCAACATGGCCTTGAGCCTGTGCCAGGGCGAGCGCTCTTGCTGTGCTTTCGGCCATGGCAGAGGTGGCACCCGCTGCCTCTAGCGCCGCCTTGATCTGTTGCTGTAGGTGATCGATAGTTAGTTGTTGCATGGGGTTAGAACCGATCGGTCATGAATTGCCCCGGGGTGTATTCGCAGTGCTCGGTGTTGGCGTATGAAAGTCGCAGTTCAACGGGTTGATTCTTGAATGAATACGCAACACGGGAAATGTGCAAGACCGGGGAACTGGTCGCGAGCCCAAGTAATTTAGCGTGACGCGCGCTCGCCTTTGTAACGCGAAGCGTCTCGCTGGTCCGAATCACGGTTACGTCTAATTTGTCTTGATAGAGTTGATACAGCGTCGTCTGGCGCTGTTTGATCATTTCGCGCGTGAGGTTGCCAAAAAGTGATCCGGGTAAAAAGATGTCGTCGATTGATGAGATCTTGCCCGCCAGACGCAATCGATTGGTGATGTGGATCAGTGGGGAGCCGACTCGAACACCCAATTGACTTGCAGCGAATTCATCGGCCACACAGGTTGCGTAACTGAGGTACTCAACATCCGGATATTCCTTAGCGCCGCTTCGCGGCATCAGATGGAAAAAAGAGAAGAGGTAACGATCCTCCGAGTGCCGCGCAACAAAGGTTCCGCGCCCTTGTTGCCGCACCAACACACCAGACAGGGTGAGGTCATCAACGGCTTTGCGCAGGGTTCCCATGCTGACCCCAAAGCGTAAGCACAGTTGCTTCTCAGTGGGCAACGCATCACCAGCGCGCCACTCACCCGCACTGATCGCTTGAACGATCTGGTTTCGTACTTCTCGGTACAGCGGGATGCCGCTTTGGAAGCCACCTTCAATAAGTGTTCTGGTCGCCATGGTCTTCATCCTAAAAATGCGTGCTTGCTGCCTATTACACGGTATTGTGGTCTTATAAGGGAAAACACTTATTCATTTAGTTGTTTGTGGTGAAATAATACCCATCATAATTCATCTATATGACCTAGTTCATTTGATTGTATTGAGAAGTTTCAGTTTCAGCAAGTCAATTAATTTAAGGAGTGAAAGCATGATTCATTTTGTGGTGCACGAGGAGGGCGACTCAGTCGGCACGATCGTGGTTGAGGACGTTAAAGCCAATACAGATTTAGTCGGTTGGATCATGGAAGAGGACAAAACCCTCAACCTGCCCACAATCAGCGATATCCCAATTGGGCACAAAGTAGCGTTGAAAGATTTGGCCGAAGGCGACACCGTTATCAAGTACGGCGTCGACATCGGGCGCGTGATTGCACCCATCAAGGCGGGCGAACACTTGCACGTTCACAACGTCAAGACCAAGCGCTGGTAAGCCAACCCCAAATCACAACCAACAAGGAATTCTCATGATTGATAAAAACACCCAGTTCTTAGGCTACCGCCGCCAGAATGGCGCCGTTGGCGTACGCAACCACGTCATCATCCTCCCCGTTGATGACATTTCAAACGCCGCGTGTGAGGCTGTTGCTCACAACATTAAGGGCACCATGGCGCTGCCCCATCCTTATGGTCGTTTGCAGTTTGGTGCTGACCTTGATCTGCACTTCCGCACCCTGATCGGCACCGGCTCAAACCCCAACGTGGCTGCTGTTGTGGTCATCGGTATCGAAGAGGGTTGGACTAAGAAGATCGTCGACGGTATCGCCAAAACGGGTAAGCCTGTCTTGGGTTACTCCATTGAGTTACACGGCGACCATGACACGATCATGCGCGCTTCTCGCGGCGCACGTGAGTTGGTGCAATACGCGTCCGAGTTGCAGCGTGAGCCTTGCAACCTGGCCGACCTCTGGGTGTCAACCAAGTGTGGCGAGTCAGACACCACTTCAGGTTGCGGTGCTAACCCGACCGTCGGCAATGCCTTTGATAAGTTGTACGACATGGGCAACACCCTGTGCTTTGGTGAGACAACTGAATTGACGGGTGGTGAGCAAATCGTCGCTGCACGCTGCCGCACGGATCAGGTTCGTGAAGACTTCATGAAAATGTTCAACCGCTATCAAGAAGTGGTTGATCGTCACAAGACGTCTGATCTCTCAGAGTCGCAGCCCACCAAAGGCAACATCGCTGGCGGTCTGACCACCATCGAAGAAAAGGCACTGGGCAATATTCAGAAAATCGGTAAGAAGTGCATGGTTGACGGTGTCTTGGATAAGGCTGAAACACCCACAGGTCGTGGCTTGTGGTTCATGGACTCTTCGTCCGCCGCCGCCGAAATGGTCACGTTGTGTGCCGCGTCAGGATTTGCAGTTCACTTCTTCCCAACAGGTCAAGGTAACGTCGTTGGCAACCCGATTGTTCCGGTCATCAAGATCTGCGCGAACCCACGTACGGTGCGCACCATGGGTGAGCACATTGATGTGGATACATCAGGTTTATTGCAGCGCGACATCAACATGGACGCGGCCGGCGATGTCCTGCTCGATATGTTGCTGCGTACAGCGAATGGCCGCTTGACCGCTGCTGAAGCATTAGGTCACCGCGAGTTTGTGCTGACGCGCCTCTACGAAAGCGCCTAAATCGTCACCGACGATTGCTGACGAGAAAAAAGGAAACCGTATGCAAAACACTGATGACACAAAAGGGCGTCTTGCGCTTTGGATATCTGCAAGCCTGTTCGCCATCTTTGTCGGCAACTTATTCGTTGCTGGCATTTTGAGGCAGCCCGCGTTTCTTTCAGATGTGATGGATATGTTGTCCCTCTTCTTGTCGGTTGGATTTTTCGTTCTCGGAATGGTGCAGCGCGAGGTTGAAGACACTGCTTGACAAGGTCAAATCGCGCGCTGCATTGAAAGATAAGGGGACTCAGAAGCCTCACACCCACTGCGCTACCGAATGGTGGCGTCAAATTTAAATTAGGAGCAAAGATGAGCAAGAAGTTTGATACCGAAACGACACCACAGGGTCATGTACCCGTCGACCGCCGCCGCTTTTTGAAAGTGGCATCAACCAGTGGCTTTACCGTGGCCGCCATGGCGGGCACCGCTGGCGCACTGTTCTCACCTTCAGCAGTCGCGCAAATTCAGCGTGAAGAAGACGAGCGCAAAAAGGCCGCTAAGCACGTCATGACCATCGCTACGGCCTATGTGCTGGGCGCGTCACGCAGCTACCCGATCCTTCAGCGTCAGTTGAAAGAAAACATCCAAAACGCCACACGCGGCAAAGTCTATGTTCGTCTGGCACCAGCTGGCCAGTTGGGCGCTGGCGGTGAGTTGCCCAAGAAGGTGCAAGAAGGCACCATCCAAGCAGCACAGCACTCGATCTCCAACTTTGCGCCCTTCGCGCCTGTGGTTGACTTGATTAACCTGCCTTACTTCTGCGGCTCAAACCAGCGTTTCGTGAACTTGGTGAACTCTGACATTTGGCAGAAAACGGTGCACCCACAAGTCGAGGCAAAGGGCTTCAAGCCTCTGTTCTATGTGGTGATCGATCCCCGCGTCGTCGCAGTTCGCAAGGGCGGCAAAGCAGTGATCACACCGAAAGACCTGGCTGGCGTGAAGTTCCGCGTGCCCGGTTCAGCCATGTTGCAGCAGTACTACCGCTTGGTCGGCGCCAACCCCACACCAGTGGCATGGGGCGAAACGCCTTCAGCCATTAAGCAAGGCGTTGCCGATGCGTTGGACCCTTCAGCCGGCGCATTGCACGTGTTCGGCTTCAAGGACATCCTCAGCCATGTGACCTTCACACGTGCGGTCCCTGATTCACAGGTCTACTCTTGCAACTTGGCGTGGTTCAATTCGCTGCCCAAAGACGTGCAAGAGGGTATTGAATTTGCATCAGAGATTACGGCCCAGCAAAACCTGGCGACCGTACCTGCCTCACGTAACTACGCGATTGCCGAATTGGCGGCAGCCGGTGTGCAGTTCCACTCACTCAGCGATGCACAGTTGGGCGAATGGGAAGCAGCTGGCGGTTACAAGCGCAAAGAGTGGGATACCTTCCGCATGCAATTGGCTGGTTCTGCCGACTTGTTCAACAAGATGGAAACCGCTGCTAATACGCAGAGCCGACTCTACGTGCACGACGCGTAATCGGAACCTAACCGAGACCATTCGATGAATAAGTCAATTTCCCTGCTACAGCGCATTGATCGCGATCTTGAAAAGTGGGCCCTGCTGTGGTTTTACACCATGCTGGTGGTCACCATGGCGATCGAGGTGCTCCGTCGTGAGGTGTTCTCTTATTCATCGATATGGGGTGAGGAAATCGTTCGATACGCCTTCATCTACTTGGTATGGATTGGCGCCGCTGCCGCAGTGCGGGAGCGTGCGCACATCCGAATCGACATCTTGTTCGAATTCTGTTCGCAGCGTATTCGAGCGTTACTCTATTTATTTGGCGATCTTGTGATGGTTGTTGTCGCTGTTTTTGCGCTCATTCTGTCGTTCGAGAGTCTCTTAGTTAGCCTCAAATTCGGATCTGTTTCGCATGGCCTAAGACTACCGATGTCTTTATTCCTGTGCGCGGTCCCAATCGGTTTTGCGTTGATGCTCTTCAGGCTGGCTCAGTCCATTTGCCGTGACCTACGCAATATCAAAAACAACGATGCCACATACGAAGGGGGACGACTGTTTGATTGATGGACGCTTGTCCCTCAATTCCTAGTCGAAAGAATTTATGCAGTCACTGTTCCCTGGATTAGAAGCCGAATCGCTGGTGCTTGGCTGGAGCTTTTATGGCCCTATGCTGATCTTCGTGTTCTTAACCGTGATCGGCACCCCAATTTGGGCCGGTATCGGCGCCACCTCGTTGGCACTGCTCATTTGGTCTGGTGCGTTGCCAATGTCATTGTTCGGCGGTGCATTATTTGAGGGGATCGACGCCTTTGCACTGACCGCTGTTCCCCTGTTTATCTTGACTGGCGACGTACTGGTACGCACAGGGCTCAGTCAAAAGTTCCTTGATGTGGCCGAGGCCCTGACCTGCTGGACCAAGAGTGGTTTTGGATCGGCAACCGTTGTGGTCTGCGGTATGTTCAGCGCCATTTCGGGCTCCGACGCTGCGGGTGCCGCAGCCGTTGGTCGGATGACCATTGATCGCTTAGTGGCGTCTGGTTACCCACGCCCCTATGCCTGCGCATTGGTGGCAGCCGGTGCCTGTACGGGTATTTTGATACCGCCGTCGATCTCATACATCATCATTGGTTTGGTCTTGGGTATCTCCGCGTCCACGCTCTTCCAAGCCGCATTGATCCCCGGTTTGCTAATCCTGGGCGGCATCTTCATCACCAATACGCTGGTGAACCGCAGGTATGCATACGAGCAGGGCAAGCTGATCTCATTTGGTGCCTGGGCTAAAAACCTGCTCGCTGCTTTGAAGCGTGGTTGGTACGCCTTCATCGTCCCCGCACTGATTTTTATCGGTATCTTTTCAGGTAGCCTGACGCCGACCGAAGCGGGCGCAACTGCGGTGGTTGTCACGATCATCATTGGGTTTGTCATCGGCACGCTGCGTCTGAGCGACTTTGCACCCATGCTGGTCAGCTCCGCCAAAGTGAACGGTGTGATCATCCCGATCATTGCGTTCTCGCTACCACTGGCGCAGGTGCTCGCCACCATGAACGTGCCCCAAGGGTTTGTCGAGGCTGTCACCAGCTTGTCTGAAAACCCAACCGTCATCATCCTCATGATGATTGGCATTCTCATCGCTGCGGGTTGTGTGATGGAAACCACGCCCAACATCGTTATCTTGGCGCCAATTCTCAAGCCGCTCGCAGATCAGATCGGCATGAATGAAATCCAATTCTGCGTGTTGATGATCACCACGCTGGGTGTTGGTTTCATCACGCCGCCCATGGGTCTCAACCTGTTCGTGGTGTCGGGTTTGACCGGCGAGTCCATTCTCAAAATCGCCCGCCAAGCGGTGCCGTTCGTGCTCTCTATGTTGGTGATCGCACTGTTTATCGCCTTTGTGCCCGAGCTCACCACCGTCCTGCTGCCTGACGCCTACAAGTAAACCATCTGTAACTTTTCACTTTGAATCGAGGAATCATGATTAAGTACCTAAAGAAAGCTGACAAAACGCCCGAAACCGAAACAGCCACTGCTCAAAAAGTTGTCACAGAAATGTTGGCCGAAATCGATAAAAACGGCGAAGCTGCAGTCCGCGCCTACGCGAAGTCGCTCGATAAATGGGAGGGCGAATTCGTTGCGACCCGTGAGCAACTTGATGAAACAGCGCGTGCCATCCCAGAAAGCGTTCGCAAAGATATCGACTTTGCAATCGCACAAGTCTCTGCCTTCGCCACCGCGCAGCGTCAATCACTGAGCGAGTTCTCAACCACCTTGCATAACGGCGTGACAGCTGGACAACGAGTCCTGCCCGTCAACGTTGCGGGTTGCTATGCACCAGCGGGCCGATATGCGCACATTGCTTCCGCCTACATGGGCGTCGCAACGGCTAAAGCGGCGGGTGTCAAAACCATCATCGCCTGCTCAGGTCCATTTCGTGGTGGCCCCATGCACCCCTACCTCATGTACGCCTTCGATAAGGCGGGTGCGGACGTCATCATGACCCTCGGCGGTGTGCAGGCTATTGCGACCATGGCCAATGGTTTGTTCACTGGAAAGCCTGCTGACGTCATCGTCGGTCCCGGCAACAAGTTCGTGGCTGAGGCCAAGCGCTCGTTGTTCGGTAAAGTCGGTATCGACGTGTTCGCAGGTCCTTCAGAAGTCGCCGTGATTGCTGACAAGACCGCCGATCCAGCGATCGTTGCCAGTGACCTCGTCGGACAGGCCGAGCACGGTCATGAATCACCCGCATGGTTGTTCACCGACAGCGAGGAACTCGCTCAAGAGGTGATGGCATTGGTCCCCAAATTGATCGACACCCTGCCGCCGACTGCACGTGATGCAGCGGGCGCGGCTTGGCGTGACTACGGCGAGGTGATCGTGTGCGATACCCGCGCTGAAGTTGCAGAGGTTTCCGATAAGTACGCCGCAGAGCACTTAGAAGTGCATGCTGCTGACCTTGATTGGTGGCTCGAGAACCTCACCTGCTACGGCTCTCTGTTCTTGGGCGAGGAGACGACGGTTGCCTATGGCGATAAATGCAGTGGCCCCAACCACGTTTTGCCAACCAAGGGCGCGGCTCGTTACTCGGGCGGCTTGTCGGTTCACAAGTTCCTCAAGACGTTCACTTGGCAGCGCATGACACGCGAGGCCGCTCGCGATATCGGCGAAGTGACTGCGCGCATCTCACGTTTGGAAGGTATGGAGGCACACGCCCGCACAGCGGATGACCGCTTGGCGAAATACTTCCCCGATCAGTCGTTCGACTTGGGCAAACCTGTAGAAGTCTGATGACCACTCGTCCTGATCTGTTCTCGCTGGCTGGTCGTTGCGCACTGGTCACCGGGGGGACCTCCGGCTTGGGTGAAGCCATGGCCATAGCGCTGGGACAAGCTGGCGCTCGGGTGATCCTGATGTCTCGGGGATCAGCTGGTTCCATGGCGCCCGCCATTGCCAAAATGACGGCATTGGGCATCCAGGCAGAGGGTTTCTCGGCTGACCTAGCGGATCTGGATAGCATCCCTGATGTGGCCCAGCGTGTGCTGGCCTCGCATGGGCCTGTGGATATCTTGGTCAACGCCGCAGGGGTTAACTTGCGGGAGCCCTTTGCAGCAGTGTCGCCACAGTCGTGGACGACGCAGCTGAATTTGCACGTGGGGGCGCCGTTTTTCCTCACCCAAGCGTTGGCACCCGCCATGGCCGAGCGTGGCTGGGGACGAATCATCAACATCGCCTCGTTGCAGAGCTACCGTGCGTTTGCCAACAGCGCACCGTATGGTGCAGGCAAGGGTGGGGTAGTGCAGCTGACCCGAGCAATCGCGCAGGAATGGTCAGCGCACGGCATTACTTGTAACGCGATCGGTCCGGGCTTTTTCCCCACACCGCTGACCGCTGCTGTGATGGCGGACCCGGTGCTCTCTGCAAAAAACGCCGCTCAAACCTGTATGGGACGTAATGGTGAATTGGCAGACATTCACGGTATTACTGTATTCTTTGCCAGTGAGGCCAGCGCTTACATCACCGGCCAAACACTGATGGTCGACGGCGGATTTACCGCCAAATAAGGAACAACATGAAAGCCCTCGTCTATACCAATCCCGATGAAATGCAATTTCTGGATCAGCCCGATCCGGTTTTGGCAGACAACGAGGTCTTGTTAAAGATCGATGCCGTCGGTATCTGCGGCTCTGATTTACACGCCTACCATGGCCACGATCCGCGTCGCAAGCCCGGGTTGGTGTTGGGGCACGAGTTCGTTGGTACGGTGGTTCAGAGTAAATCGCCGCTTTACAAGCTGAACGATCGCGTCACGGGTAACCCACTGATCACCTGTGGCACTTGCGACTATTGCATTGATGGGCGTAACAACCTGTGCAGCAACCGAACCATGGTGGGCATGACACGACCCGGCGCCTATGCCGAGTACATGCCCATTCCCGCACCATCGCTGATCCGCTTGCCGGCTAACATGTCGGCCACCAAAGCAGCGCTAACAGAGCCTGCTGCCACTGCGGTGCACGCCATCAACCGTTCGCTACCGCATCTCAACCGACCGTTGGTTGACACGCGCGTCTTGGTATTGGGTGGTGGCGCGATTGGTATGCTGGCAGCGCTACTTCTCAAGCACAGTGGCGCGCGTCATTTGTGTGTGGCTGAAGTCAATGAGGGACGCCGAGTCACCATCCAAAAGGAGACCGGTGCACAAACCTATGACCCCCGCGCCGAGTCGATGCCGGCGGCTTCCTTTGACTTTGTGATCGATGCGGTGGGCTCAAAGATCACGCGCAATGCAGCGTTTGAAGCGGTCAAACCGGGCGGCGTCATCATGCACATTGGTTTGCAAGACTGGGCCAGTGAGATTGACATGCGAAAACTCACGCTGGCCGAGGTCACCTTGTTGGGCGCTTATACCTACACGCAAGCCGATCTGCGCGAGACCGTACGCCAACTGGAAGAAGGCGTCTTTGGCGATCTCAACTGGGTCGAGGAACGTCCGCTAAAAGATGGCGCACTCGCGTTCAGTGAGATTGCAGCGGGTAAGGTGGCATCCGCGAAAGTGGTGTTGATCCCTTAATGCTTGCTCGTTTTACGACCCGTTTTGGGCGCGTTGATCAGTTAATACAACTACAACGATTAAGTCCAGGGGTTTCCCTTTCGCTCGTCCTCGCGTTGTCTGCGACCTTCGTCTCTGAGCACTACGGCGGTCCCAAATACCTGTATGCCCTGTTAATGGGTATGGCATTCCATCACCTGTCGGGTGTTGATCGCTACACCCCGGGTATCGAGTTTGCAGCGAAAAAACTCGTTCGAATCGGCGTCGCCCTGCTCGGGCTGCGCATCATGGTTGGCGACCTGCACGACCTCGGCGTGTTCGGCGCCCTCGCGCTGGCAACCGGCCTGGTAGCGACAATCTTTTTCGGTATTTGGTGTGCAGGGCGTTTGGGTTTGCCTAAAAGTCTGGGTATCTTGAGTGGGGGTGGGACAGGCATCTGCGGTATCTCCGCTACCCTCGCCATTTCAGCGACGCTGCCTCAAACCGAGGAGGTTGAACAGATGACGCTGCTCACCGCGATCGGCATAGCCGCATTTTCGACCCTCGCGATGGTGACCTATCCCTTGATCGTCGCGTCTTTCAGCTTGACAACCAATGAAGCCGGTTTCATGCTCGGCGGAGCGATCCACGATGTGGCGCAGGTCGTTGGCGCCGGTTACATCATCTCGCCAGATGTGGCGGATTTTGCGACGCTGACAAAGATGTTTCGGGTTGCCATGCTCATGCCAGTTGTGGTCGCAATGGCCATGATCTTTCGCAGCAGCCGCGCAGCAGCCAGCCCTGGTGCCAAGGTGTCATTCACACAAGTCACGCCGGTATTTCTGCTGGTGTTCATCGCGCTGGCGGTTTTGAACAACACGGTCGCGCTACCACCTATCGCAGTGAGCACCCTCACCGACTTATCGGGTTGGTGCTTGGTCGTCTCGATCGCCGCGCTCGGCGTCAAGACTTCGCTGGAAAAATTATCCAAATTAGGTTGGCGCCCCATCGCCCTGTTCATCTTTGAAGCGCTATTCATCCTGAGTTGGATGCTGGTTGCGCTGTTCATTGGCAGGCTAACCTAACCCGTCACATTCCTATTGATGTGAAACTTGATTTTGTAAACCCATAAAACTGGAGACTCGACATGAAGCAAATTTCGAAAATTGCATTGGCTACCTTAGCTGCCGTTGCGACATCTATGGCTGCCGCAGCGGACTACCCATCCAAGACGGTAAACTACGTTATCCCTTTTGGGCCTGGTGGTGAGTCAGACATCTCTGCACGTCTCCAAGAGCCCGTGTTCAAGAAGCTCACGGGGCAGAGCTTGGCGATCCAATACAAGCCCGGTGCTGGTGGCGCGGCTGGCTGGTCAAAGCTCAATGACATGACTGCCGACGGCTATACCGTGATGGGTACAAATTTGCCACATATCGTTCTCCAACCGATGGCTAAAGATGTTGGTTACCAAACGGATGATGTGACGACCGTATTCTGGTTCCACTACACGCCCGATGCCTTATTGGTTCCCAGCGGAAGTCCTGTCAAAAATCTTAAGGACTTCATTGCTGCGGCGAAGCAGGCACCTGGTGCGACGACGCTCTCTGGCTCCGGCACCAACTCTGCAAACCACCTGGCGCAACAGCAGTTCGATAAGTTGGCTGGTATCAAAACAACCTATATTCCATTTAAGGGAACTGGCGCATCCAATGCCGCATTGTTGGGTAATCAGGTCAGTGGCAGCTGGGGCTACAGCACCGTTCAAATTAAGTTAGGTGATCAAGTGCGTTGTCTCGGCGTCGCCATGGAACAGCGCCACCCCCAGTTGCCCAATTGCCCGACCTTCAAGGAGCAAGGCTTCGATCTGGTTGGCGGAGCTTACCGCGGCGTAGCCGTGCCCAAGTCAACACCCGCTAATATTCAAATGAAACTGGCGTCAGATCTGGCGAAAGTTAACGCAGACCCTGAATTCATCCGCAAGATGGAAGCTGGTGGTTTCGCTATGTTGAATGTGGGGCCCAAGGAAATGCCCCAGTTCATGGCTGATATCAAAGCGCGATACGGTGCGCTTGCGAAAGAAATGGGTATCGTTAAGAAATAAGCCGTTTAAAGGGTCGCTATCAGATGGAAACGCTTGATTACTTGTTAGCGGCCCTCACCCCGTTCAATTTGCTACTGGCAATTGGCGGGGTCATTGCAGGTACGGTTATTGGTGCCTTGCCGGGGTTAACCGCCACGATGGCTGTTGCTGTGCTGGTGCCCTTTACTTTCACAATGGAACCCGCCGCTGCACTGATCGTGCTCGGTGCTATTTACACCGGTGCAATCTACGGTGGTGCGTATGCAGCGATCTTGCTCAATACGCCGGGGACTCCCTCCGCGATCGCAACAACCTTTGACGGTTATCCCATGGCGCGCCGAGGTGATGGCGATTTGGCTCTTACGGTTGCATGCCTCGCATCAGTTATCGGTGGTCTGGTCGGTGCAGGATTTCTTTGGTTGCTTGCACCACCGATGGCCACCGTTGCGCTCAAATTTGGTCCTGTCGAGTATTTCTGGCTGGGTTTATTTGGCCTGACGCTGATTGCCTCGCTGGGTGAGGGGAGCACCATCAAAGGTCTGATTGGTGGTTGCGTTGGCCTCTTGTTATCCATGATTGGTGTTGCGGAGGTCGGAGGCGACATCCGATTTGTCGGCGACTTCAAACCGCTACTCGGCGGTATCGATGTCATCGCCGCGCTGATTGGTTTGTACTGCATCCCCGTGCTGATTGACCTCGTTGCAACTCCTGTTGCACATCTCGATTCCGGCGGACGCATTTCTAGTTTCCGCCTCGCAGAGGCGATTCACATCGTTAAGAATGCCAAATTTAATTTGGCACGGAGCTCGGTAATTGGTACCGTCGTTGGCATCTTGCCAGGGGCGGGTGGATCAGTGGCGTCTCTAATTTCCTACTCTGAGGCCAAGCGCGCCTCGAAGCGTCGCGCCTTTTTCGGTAAGGGTGAGCCTGACGGCGTTCTTGCCACTGAGTCGGCGAACAACGCCACAGTTGGTGGCGGTTTCATTCCGACGCTCGTACTTGGTATTCCCGGAACTCCCCCGGACGCCATCATCTTGGGAGCGCTGATGGTACAAGGTATTCGAACAGGACCAACGCTGTTTACGCAGCAAGCGCCGATTGTTTACACCTTTATTTTTGGACTCCTACTGGCAACGATTCTGATGCTGCCGATTGGTCTACTTATTGGTCGCTTCGCTTTCCGGTCCCTGGTAGCTATACCCAAATCTGTTTTGGTACCTAGTGTCGCGCTGCTTACCATCTTGGGTAGTTATGCGGTACACAACAACATTGATGAAGTGCAGCAGATGGTCATTTTGGGTGTTTTGGCTTGGTGTGTTGGGCGCCTTGGTTTTAGCGCATCGCCCATTGTGCTGGGTTTGATTTTGGGCGCTATCGCTGAGCGCGGTTTCGTACAAGGCAACCTCATCGGAAACGCGCGCGGCAGTGTCATGGCTGAGTTTTTTGCCCGTCCAATCTCGCTCGGTATCATCTTTTTTATCGTACTCGGTTTGTTGTGGCCACTTTGGTCAAACTACCAGGCACGCAAGGCGGGAGAGGCTCATGATTAAGCGAGCTATACCCGTGTTACCACTGTTCGGTAGCGTGATCGTCATCGGTATCGGCTGGGCCGCCGTAGCGGCAACAGCCGAATATTCCGAACTTGGCGCCTTGTTTCCCAAAACGGTTGGCGCGTTGATGGTCGCGCTCGGGTTTGTCTATTTGGTGCAAACATTAATGGGTAGATCTGGTGCGTCTGCGCCAGCAGACGGCTCCAATCTCCGGCGCTTCTTGCTCATGGCCGTGATGTTGGGGTGGAGTTTCTCGCTCGAGTGGCTTGGCTTTTTACCCGCCTCTGCAGCGGCGCAGGCCGCGCTATTGCTGATAGCGCAGCATGTCCGTTGGACCTTCAAAAAAGCCCTGACCTATGGGGTGTCGACCGCCTTTGTATTACTCGCCCTTTACGCGCTGTTTAAGCATGCGCTTCAAGTGCCGTTGCCATAACTACACGACCCTACCAGCCGTAAACCAATGCGAATTGTCATCACCGAGTTCATGGACCCACGCGCTGTCGCCCAGTTAGAGGCCCGACATGAGGTACTCTATGCGCCTGACTTGGTTGACAACCCAGCGCAGTTGCTGACCGAGGCTCGCACGGCGGATGCCATCATCGTCAGGAACCGTACGCAGGTGCGCGGCGATCTGCTTGACCAACTCACCCAATGTCGTTGTGTTGGCCGCTTAGGGGTTGGATTAGATAACATCGATGTCGAAGGCTGTGTTGACCGAAACATTTCAGTCTTCCCCGCGACCGGCGCGAACTCCTTGAGCGTTGCAGAATACGTGATCTCGGCAATGATGACGCTTCTTCGGCCTGTCTTCAGCGCGACCACGCAGATGACCCAGGGAAAATGGCCACGTGCCGCGTTGAGTGATGGTGGTGAGGTTGGTGGTAAGCGTTTGGGGGTGATTGGTTACGGCGCGATTGGTCAAACCTCAGCACGATTGGCACGAGGACTTGGTATGACCGTCATCGCCTTCGATGCGATGCTCCCGCCTGACGCACCAATTTTTGCGCGGACGGGTGTGCAGGCGGCCGATTTAGATACTTTGCTAAAAACCGCAGATGTCATCACGCTCCATGTCCCCCTAGTCGCCAGTACAAGGGGCCTGATTGGTGCAGACCAGTTGGCTCGCATGCGCCGCGGCGCTCTTTTGATCAACACCTCGCGTGGTCACATCGTTGATTTGACCGCTGTGGCAAACGCACTTAGAAGCGGCCATCTGGGTGGTGCCGCTATTGATGTATTTGATGTCGAGCCCTTAACCGAAACGCAGGCGTTGGACGACTGCCCGAACTTGTTGCTGACACCACATATTTCTGGACTTACCAAAGAGTCGAACGAGCGGGTATCTTTCATGATTGCCGACCAAGTATTGGCCGCACTCGCGGAGTCGCTTTAGTTATCAGCCTCAGGCCAGATCCACAAGACGCCGTCTTTTACCTTGGTGCCGTAGGTCTTGATGGGTTCGCAGGCGGGGCCGAATGTCGCTTGGCCAGACCGAACATCAAACCGCCCTTGGTGAAAGGGGCACTCGATCTCGTGGCCAATTAAAAAGCCGTCGCACAGTCTCGCATCGCCGTGGGTACACATGACGTCGGTGGCAAAGGCTTCGCCCTCTACGCCGTATATGGCAAATTCACGTCCATCTATCGTCACGGCCAGTACATCATCGCTGGGTATTTCATCGGCGGGCATGACTTTGATCCAGTCGGCCATGGGGGCTCCTCGTTAGGGGTAAGGGTTGAACTTCTGTGGCTATTATCGCCCCCCGATTACCGAGGCCTTGCAAGGCTTCACAATAGGCGGTTATGCGCGATAACGCTTACATCATCCCGCCCCTTCAGGGCTTGCAATATGGCTTGCTCGGCTTGCCGCTGGCTTTTGTCGCGTTGCCCGTTTACGTGCATCTGCCCAATTTTTACGCGCAAACCTTCGGTATGTCGCTGGGTATCTTGGGTGCCATCTTGTTACTCACGCGGTGTTTTGACGGCTTGATCGATCCGTGGTTGGGGCGCCGCATGGATGCGGTCTACCAGCACAGCCGTCGCCACGTCATCTGGGTCGCGTTGGGGCTTGCCCTGCTATTGGCTATTGGGTTTGCGGCGCTTTTTTTGCCGCCAGCGGCACTCACCACAGATACGGCACAGCTCGCATGGCTCATTGGCGCGCTACTGATCAGCCACTTGGCTTACAGCGGGCTGGGCATTTTGCATCAAGCTTGGGCGGCCCGCCAAGGTGGAGGCGAGGTCGCACAAAGCCGGTGGGTCACTTGGCGCGAGGGTCTGGGTTTGCTCGGTGTGCTGCTGGCCAGCACATTACCCACCTTCATGGGATGGGCTAACACCACGGCTGTATTGGTCGTGTTGCTCTCGGCCGGCGTTTGGGCGTGGTCGCGTCGATTGGTATGGCACCAGCCAGCACTGATTGCGCCTGCCAGCGCCACCACCGTATCGGCATCGCCTCTGCGGTTTTCGGCATTTAAACGTTTGCTGCTGTTGTTCTTGCTGAATGGCTTCGCCAGTGCCATACCCGCCACATTGGTTTTGTTCTTTGTACAAGATGGCCTGCAAGCCCCTCGTCAATGGGAAGCCCTGTACTTGGGTGCCTATTTCGCCGCTGGCGCGTTGTCATTACCGCTATGGCTCCGCCTCATTACAAGGTTTGGCCTGGCTAAAACCTGGCGCATGGGTATGTTCATATCGGTACTGGCGTTCGTGGGCGTTTTGTCACTGGGGGCGGGTGACCTCTACGCGTTCTTGGTCATGTGCTGCGCGTCAGGTTTGGCGTTGGGTGCCGACCTCGCGGTCCCCGGCGCCTTGCTCAACCAACTCATTGACGACTGCGGTGAGCGCCAAAAGAGCGACGCCGCATTCGTTGGATGGTGGAACCTCGTTACCAAAATGAACTTAGCGCTGGCCGCTGGCCTCTCATTGCCCTTGTTGGGGTGGCTGGGCTACCAACCCGGCCAGCAAGACGCGCAGGCCCTCTGGGCACTTAGTTTTGCTTATGGTGCTGTACCGTGCGCCCTCAAATTAATGGCCGCCTTCGTCATCAGTCGTTGGTTTATCAATCCCACTCACAATGGAGAATCCGCATGACATTACAAACGCTCAAACAACCGACCCGCCGCCGCATGCTAGGGCGCTTGGCGCTGTTACCGGCAGCGGCTGCAGCGCCACTGTTGTTATCGGGTTGCGCAGGCCCACAAGTGACGGATTACGCCGATCAGTCACCCAAACTTGACCTTCGCGAATACTTCAATGGCACCGTTGATGCCTGGGGTATGTTCACCGATCGAAGTGGGGCGGTGGTGAAACGCTTCAAGGTGGTCATGGACTGCAAGTGGACCGGTAACGAGGGGGTGTTAGACGAGGCCTTCACCTATGCCGACGGCACCACTCAGCGGCGGATCTGGCGTCTAACCGCCGGGCCTGACGGTCGCTTCACCGGTCGTGCCGATGACGTGATTGGCGAGGCCTCTGGCCAGACCAGTGGCAACGCATTTCGCTGGGGCTACACGCTGGCGCTGCCGGTTGATGGCCGGACATGGCATGTCCAGTTCGATGACTGGATGTTTCTGATGGATGACCAAGTCATGGTCAACAAAGCGGTCATGAGCAAATGGGGCATCACCCTGGGCGAGGTCACGCTGTTCTTCCAGCGCCGAACCTAACCCAAAACTGCACTAACTCAGGGCTTTGCAGCAACCACGGTTACTTCGAAGCGCAGCTCGGGGCGAGCGAGCGCTGATTCCACCGTGGTGCGCGCGGGCGCGCAGCCCTCGGGCAGCCAGGCGTCCCACACCGCGTTCATCTCGGCAAACTCAGCCATGTCGCTGATATGAATCAGCGCGCTCAGCAGGTGCGACTTGCTACTACCCACTTCTGCCAACAGCGCGTCGACGCGGCTCAGCGCCTCTTGCGTTTGTTCTGCCATGGTGACGGCATCTGAGCCCCCCGATGTTTGGCCACACAAGTAAATCGTATCGCCGTGAACAACGGTTTTGCTCATCCGTGTTTGGGTGTGCAGTCGTGTAATTGCAGTCATTTAATCAGCTATCAAAGTTAAGAGTCGAGGTTAATCGTTGTCGCCCGCTGTGCTGCCTGCGCCGGCGCGCGATGCGTCGCTGGCAGGAACCAAAGTACGGTGTGCCATCAACTCGAGGGCGGACCATTCGCGCGGCGCAATGGGTTGAGCCAGTGCGCTTTTTCGCCAAACGCCGTAGCCCATCGTCGCGACCTCAGCTGGCGTTGCGCGGCGTAGCACCAATTGCGCCACCACGTCTTCATCGGCGACGCTATCGTCGGTTCGCGCCAGTGGCAAGTGACCCTTGATCGTGCCGGTGGGCGAGAACAGCAGGTGCTCATGCGCACCGCTCATCACCAAAGGTACACCAGATAAAAAAGCCGCCCGCGCCACGAATGGCACGAGTAGCAAAGGGTTACGGACCTGCTGTAACGTCAGCGGCCATTGCTCGTCGAGCGAGGCGTGGTCAAGCACAGTTGCACCCGCAATCAGCGGGCACAACGCCCCAGCGGCGGCGGCCCAGGTGCCATCCCGTAACTGGGGGCACAGCTCATTGAAGCTCATGCCGTCATTGGACCGAAGCAGCGCGTTCAAGGCGCTGACGCCCGGTTGCTGGTGAGCATGCAACCAGCGCACAGCTTTACCCGCCTCCTCGGCAAGACCCCAGCTCAGACCGGCACCGCGTGCTGCGCGTTTGCTCAGAGCCTCAATTTCTGCCAGCGAATACCGGGGAACGGTTGTGCCTGCGGCATCAGTGGCATCATTTAATTGTGTCGTGCTGCTCGCTGTTACGCGTTTGCAAATGTCAGCGGGTAATGGGGCGTCTTGGTACAGACTGATACGCACCCAGCGGTCACTACGGGGGTCAAATTTGGTGGCGCCAAAAAATGCCAACTTACAGCGCAACAAGTCAATGGGCAGCATGTCGGCGCCCACCAAGTTGTCTTGAATTTCAGCATAGGGGTAGCACGCACTGATTTGCGCCCGTCGTACCGCTAGCCGGTGTTCAGGGTGCGCCAGCAAAAATTCGGCGACATGTGCGTAACCACCTCGTTGCAAATCGGCTTGCAACGCTTTGATGTGTTTGGCGCTGCACAGCGGTAACTCCAACTCAGCTCCGCTCTCGGTGAAGCGTTCACCTAAACGGGGCTCTAACTTTTCTTCTGACACATACCAAAAGCGGGCCTCAGAGGCCTCTGAGTCATAGGTGATGTCGTTTACCCACGGGTAATGCTCATTCAAAATACCAACCAACTCGCTCAGCGGCATCTGGCCGTTGATACTGAAGCTGGCACCCTCATCCACACCCATTTGCTCGGCTAAGTCGTCCACCAATGCACCAAAGGGCTCGATCAGCAGGGCGGCTAATTGCTCTTGGCCCTCAAAGCCTAATTGCGCTTCACCCCAGGTGAACAGGGCGTTCCACGGACGGGGTTGTTTAAAGTCAAAGTCAGACACGTGGGCAGTCAGAGCGGCCATATCTTGGCGCAAAGCAGCCAGTCGCTTCACTTGAAGTGGGTGCTCACTGAACCATTCAGTTGCATTCTGGGTTGCCGATGCCAGCGCGTCGCTGAAGGCCACAATATCTGTGGCGCTTGCGGTATCGACCGCACGAACCCGCGCCAGCGCTGTCTCACGACAGACGATCCATTGGTGCAACAAAGCCGGGTGGTTCAATAGGAACGGCGCCATGCCTAACCCCGTCGAATTGCCTACACCGATACGACGAGCGTTCTCGGGCGTCAAGCCAACCGCGTGTTCGCCGCCGCGTTGTTTGGCCATGTGGGACACGCAATCCAACGTGAACTGGCGGATCAACCAAACAGTGAGCATCTCCGCTCGGAAGGGGGCAGCCAACTCCTCGCGCCAAGCCGTATGGCTGCGGTCTGCTGCACCAAATTTGCCTGATCCATAAACCGCCGTGGTGCGCATCAGGTAACCCACTTGCGCCACGGCATCCATATCTGGTTGCTGGCCCTTTGCCAGCGATTCAATGACGCTATCCCACAACCGGACAGAACGGTTGGCGCGTGCCAACGTTAACTCGCGGTCGCTGACGCGTCCCATCTCTTGTTTAGGTACGTTGTCGCCCAAACGCTCAATATCTTGCTCAGACGGAATGCCGTCAAACAGCGTGAACGTGGCATCCCATGCCGTTGCAATCACGCGGTCTGAGCGCATGTCGTCAGGTAAATCGTGTGAAAACGCTACAAGGCTATAGGCCCGTAGCGGGGTGTGTACGGTGTAAACCGCATGGCCCACACCGCGACTGTCGAGTGCAAACTCGCGGCGTTCAAACCGCCATTGCTCGGTTTCGATGCGTCGCAGCAGCGCGCGCAAAAAACTAAGTCGGGTGCGGTGGGATGCCCCCATTCGCGCCAAACGCATCACCTGTGCCGGGGGCCGCAATGGCATGGCTGCAGGGGAAAGGTTTGAGTTCATGGGGTGCATCCGTCCTGACATTTACGTTACGCCTGCTCGGCACCCTTCAAGCGGGCGATGCGCCAGGCATCCCACAATGAGGGCAATAAGATCAGCGAAACAGGTACCGCAGTAATCACAATAAAGCTCTGCAATTTGCCCACACCGTTGGAGCCCAAAGACACCAAGATGATGGCGGTTACGCCCATCGCAACGGCCCAGAAGGCGCGAACCGATGTAGCGGGTTCTTCGTCGTTCGACATGGTCTTGGCGATCACGTAAGTCATCGAGTCACCCGTGGTGGCGACGAAGATGAACGTCAAGATCATGAACAGAATAGAGACCAAGAAGCCCATTGGCAAGTTTTGCGTAATAGCCAACAAAGCTGCGGGTAAATTAAAGCCCTCAAAGGCTGCCGATACCGAGCCTGCTTGCGCCAATTCCATTGCAATGCCTGTGCCACCCACAATCGTGAACCAGAAGTTGGTCACCAACGGTGCCACCACTGACAACAACAGGATGATGGCGCGGATAGAGCGACCACGGCTGATGCGTGCAACGAATACGGCCATCAATGGGCCATAACCCAAGAACCATCCCCAGAAGAACACGGTCCACCAGCCTAACCAGCCTGGCTCACCAAACACCGCTGCATCGCCGCGGTACATGGCCATTGGGAAGAAGTTCGTGAAGTAAACACCCAAGCCTTTGAAGAAACCTTCGAAGATGAACGCGGTTGGGCCAGCAATCAACATGTAAGCCATCAAGATACCGGCCAGCCAAATGTTGGCGGTACTCATCGCCTGAATGCCTTTGGTAATGCCGCTCACCGCTGACAGGGTGTAGATGGCTACCAGCACCAAAATCACAATCGCTTGCGTGGCGAATGCGTTGGGGATACCGAACAATGCGTTCAAGCCATACGAGATTTGCAAGCCTAAAAAGCCAATTGGGCCGACGGTACCCGCGACCACTGCGATCACACACGCGGCATCGGCAACGGTACCTATCACGCCATTGATGGCCTTGTCACCAAACACGGGGTAGAGCAACGTACGGGGTGCCAACGGCAAGCCCTTTTCGTAGTGGTAGTACATCAGCATGATGGCGCCCAGGGAGCCCAAGATGGCCCAAGCCAAGAAGCCCCAATGCATATACGACTGCGCCAACGCAGGCCAAGCGGCTGCGGCCGACTTGCCTTCTGCACCAAATAGCGGCGGCGATGAGATGAAGTGCGCCATGGGCTCGCCAGCGGCCCAGAACACGCCGCCACCCGCCAACAACGTACACATCACCATGGAGCCCCACTGGAAGGTGGTGAACTCAGGTTTTGCCAAGTTACCCATGCGCGCTTTGGCGCCAGGCATCACACAAATCAACAAGCTAATCACGAAAGTACCCAACAGCAACAGCTGCCAGTACAAACCGAAGTAGCGTGCGGAGAACGCAAAGCCCGCATCCACCGCGCCAGACAACCCTTTCAGGTCAACCAGCGCCCAGAGGCAAAACAATGCGATGAAGCCGCCCGACAGGGCGAAGAGCGGCTTGTTGGTTGGCTGCCCGCCGGCGGCCATTTGGGGTGAGGTTGACACGGTATGTCTCCTTTAAACGTTTTTTTAGTGCGTTGCGGTTGTGCCAATTGCTTGGCGTTCTATCTCGTCCCCTTGCGATGCAACAGGACCGAAATTCTGATCAAAAAAGCGCAGCCAGTTTTCGCCCAAAATGGCGTCCACATCGCGCTCGGTAAAGCCAATGGCGTGCAGGCCTGCAGCCACTTTGTCAAAGTCACGGTTGTCTTCGAACCATGAAGGCATGGGCGGGAAGCCAGGGTTGCTGGCAGATCCCTCGCCGTAGTCGGTCTCTTTGGTGTAGCGCCCTTTGCGCATCCACTCCACCACACTATCGGGTTGCCCTTGGCACAAATCGGTGCCCATACCCAAGTGCTCGACACCGACCAACTCAGCCATGCGAGCCACCATGCTGCAGAAGCTGTCGAGCGTGCAGGCTGATTTGTCTTTCAAGTGGTGGGGGTACAGCGAGAAGCCGAACATACCGCCCCGCGCGGCCAAGGCCTTGATCACGGTGTCGCTTTTATTGCGAAGCGCGGGGGCCCAAGCACTGGGGTTCGCGTGTGAAATCACGATGGGGCGTGCCGACAAATCAATCGCCTCAAGCGTTGAGCGCGCGGCTGAGTGGCTCATGTCGATGACCAAGCCCACGCGGTTCATCTCTTTGATTACCTGCTTGCCCATGCGGGTGATGCCGCTGTCTTGGCTCTCGTAACAACCGGTCGCTAATAAGGACTGGTTGTTGTAGGTCAATTGCATGAAGCGTGCGCCCAAGGTGTGCACGATTTCCACCAGACCAATGTCATCCTCGATGGGGGAGGGATTTTGGAAGCCAAAGAAAATGGCGGTGCGACCAGTCTCGCGCGCGCGGCGCACGTCGTCACCAGTGCGCCCCATCATGATGCGATCGGAATACATCTCAAACCAGCGGTTCCACTGCTCGATTTTCAAAATCGTTTCACGCAGATTCTCGTGATACGCAATCGTTACGTGTACGGCATCGACGCCGCCCACTTTCATTTGTTGAAAGATCTCTGGTGACCAGTTGTTGTACTGGAGGCCATCAATTCGAAACGCTCGTTTTGCCATTACTTTCAAACTCCCTTGCCTTAAACCGGCTCGTTGGCTTTGATGTAAGCGGTTTTCACCACCGTATAAAAATCTTTGGCGTATTGCCCCTGCTCGCGTGGCCCGTATGAACTCTCGCCTCGACCACCAAAGGGCACGTGGTAATCGGTGCCAGCGGTCGGCAGGTTCACCATCACGCAACCCGTGCGTGCGTTGCGGCGGAAGTGGGTGGCGCGCGCTAAGTCGCGCGTCATGATGCCTGCGGTCAAACCAAAGCGCGTGTCATTCACGGTCGCCAACGCCTCGGCATAGCTGTCTACCTTGATGACGCAGGCCATTGGTGCAAACAACTCTTCTTGGTTTACTTCCCATTCGTTGCGTGTGCCCACAAAAACAGTCGGCGCCATGTAGTAGCCCTCAGTGGGCATCGTCAGGACATCGCCGCCGCACGCCAGCTCACCACCATTGGCCTTGGCCATCGCGACGCTGGCAACGTTTTGTGCCAACTGCTCGGCGCTGACGACTGGGCCCATCTGGGTGGTGCGGTCGAGGGCGTTGCCGATCTTCAAGGCCTTCGCACCCGCGACCAAACGAGATACGAACTCGTCATGCACTGCGGCGTGGACCACCAAGCGTGAGGACGCGGTGCATTTTTGTCCCGTGCCACCAAACGCACCGTTCAAGGCGCAGGCTACGGCGCTGTCCATGTCGGCGTCATCCATCACTACCAGGGCGTTCTTTGAGCCCATCTCCAACTGCACGCGTGTGAAGTTGCCAGCGGCGGCCACGGCAATCCCACGTCCTACTGGCACAGAGCCTGTGAAGCTGATGGCATCAATGTGGGGGCTTTCAATCAGTTGCTGGCCCACGCTGCGGCCTGAGCCCATCACCAAGTTAAACGTACCGGCGGGTAAGCCGTGGCGTGAAATGATGTCGGTCAGCGCCACGGCTGATGCGGGCACCAAGTTGGCGGGCTTCCAAATAACGGCATTACCAAAAGCCAAAGCGGGTGCAATCTTCCAAGCGGCTGTCGCAGTGGGGAAGTTCCAGGGCGACACAATCGCCACCACACCCACCGCTTCGCGGCGCACATCCACCTCGACGCCATCGCGCACCGAGTCGGCGTTATCACCAATTTGGCGCAACACCTCGGCGGCGTAATACGTGAAGAACTGACCCGCGCGATACACCTCGCCACGACCCTCGGCAAACGGCTTGCCTTCCTCGCGTGACAACAACTCGCCCAACTCATCAGCGCGCGCCATCATCTCTTGGCCAATGCCCATCAAGGCGGTTTGGCGCTTTTCAAGCGAGGTGCGCTCCCACAGGGGCTGGGCTTGGCGTGCAGCCGCTAAGGCATCGTTCAGTTGCGCGGCGCTGGCCTGTGCAAAGTGGCCAATCACATCGCTTAAGTCTGAAGGGTTGATGTTGGCGACGGTGCTTTCACCGTCAAGCCACTCACCGGCGATGTAGTTACGAGTCTCTAGCTTCATTAGGGGTCAATCTGTTTAATCGGTACCGCGATGTTGACGGTTCCTGTAATTTCAGTCAAACTAATTTATGTGTAATAAATTTAAGAAAAATTGAAGTTACAAGATGGTTAAGGTCGAACACTTAAGGGTTTTCGTGGCCGTGGCAGAAGCGGGGGAGTTGCAGCAAGCCGCTGCCCACCTCGGGCGCACCCCTGCCGCGTTATCCATGACGCTTAAACAACTGGAAGACGAGCTGGGCGGCAGCCTCTTTGAAAACGAGCGCAAAGGCCGCCTCACACCGCTGGGCCAATTCGCGCTGGAGCAATCTCGCCCCGTGGTGAGTCTGTGTGCCAACGCCGTCAGCGAAATGAAGCATTTCGCCATGGGGCGCTCGGGGCTGGTACAGGTCGCGGCCGTCCCGTCGGCAGCGGCGCTGCTGTTACCCAAAGCCCTGCGCCGACTGCGCACACTGTGCCCCGATGTCCGCGTGCAGCTGCGCGACATCGATTCCAGCGCCGTCATCAAGGCCGTGTTGGAGGAAAGTGTCGACGTCGGCATCGCCACCGTGGTGGGCAACCAGCCCGACCTCAGCGTCTCTACCTTGCTGCTTGACCCCTTTGTATGGGTCTGCCCGCCCGGGCACCCCCTCACCAAAATGCGCCGCAACGTGCGTTGGGAAGATATTGAGCCCGATGACTTCATCGCCAATGGCCTCTGCGCTGGCTTAGGTGTGCCGCAGCTAGACGCTTTGGT
>Ga0102901_1000139_pt1 | contig 31094 bp, 32 predicted proteins | sample Colrivmet1555A02_FD_78456 | JGI IMG/M metagenome (GOLD analysis project Ga0102901, IMG submission 78456) | Estuarine microbial communities from the Columbia River estuary - metaG 1555A-02 | ecosystem: Environmental > Aquatic > Marine > Intertidal zone > Estuary | place: USA: Columbia River... | reverse complement strand
CTCACGCGGCATGGCTAGATCAGGCTTGCGCCCATTGTCTAAGATTCCCCACTGCTGCCTCCCGTAGGAGTCTGGGCCGTGTCTCAGTCCCAGTGTTGCTGATCATCCTCTCAAACCAGCTATTGATCGTAGACTTGGTAGGCCATTACCCCACCAACTATCTAATCAAACGCGGGCCAATCCTTCTCCGATAAATCTTTCCCCCGAAGGGCGTATATGGTATTACTCTCAGTTTCCCGAGGCTATTCCATAGAGAAGGGTATGTTCCCACGCGTTACTAACCCGTCCGCCGCTCCCACCCGAAGGTGAGCGCTCGACTTGCATGTGTTAGGCCTGCCGCCAGCGTTCGTTCTGAGCCAGGATCAAACTCTCAAGTTGAAAGCATCTCACGATGCTAACCTTGACGTTCGAACCTCTGCACATCTACCATATAGCCTTACTGAAACTACATGGCGTTAATTCATGTTTGATGTACTTTCAGTTAACAAAGTTAACCAAGAGCCGTCAAACAGTGAAGCTGACACTAGATCATCGGGTTGCCCCTACTAGCGTTGATATACAGACGTCTGATCCATCGAACTGAACCAAACCGCCCACATATCTCTTCAGATATATCAATTTCAAAAAGCGTGGAGACAAAATTTAACCGGATGCGCTAACCTTAACCAGCGCGCCCCGCCATACCGTGTCTCCGAATTCTCTCGCGTCTCGCTAGCAGTCCGTTCCGTTTCCAGTTCGTCCCGCCCGTCTGGCGCCCCGTCTCGACAGTGTCTGTCTCGCCGGTAAGGGGGGTTCTAAGGTTAGTAGCTGGGACCCGCAACCCCTTTTTTCGCTTAATCTGATTTTTTATCGAAAAACCTGATTTTTCTTTGTTTTGGCAGACTTAGGGCAATTATCTGTCGTGGACCTAGGGTCAAATCGGTTTAATATTAGCGAGCACTCACAACACTAACACTACATATCGCTGTGGGACGGCCATGCGCCACAATGGAGAAGATGAATCACCTTTGCGATTCCGCGATTCACTGCCGCTCCAGCCTCATTGGCAACCAACTATCCGCCAATAGCCCCGAAATTAGGGCTGCTCGTCCGATGTAGGCTCACATCAACAACAACAGCAGGATCAACACGCGCGGCGACAGGCGCACCAATAACACGGCGCGGAACCTGACCTTGATATTGTCAGTGGCCATACGGGCCAGCGCGAGGAAGCTCGCGATCGCGCGCATAGTATTATGATAGTGTTTCGTGGGGCAGCGCGGCAAACACTGGTCGGATCACGAAGACAGTGCGGCGTAAGTGTTCGCTCGTCATTGCCTCGCCCGTACGAGAGTAGGGCAGATGAAAAGCCTTAAGTGTCTCGGCCCAGATACCCGCGCCGACTTTGCTCTTTTGAGGCCATCACTGCCTAGGCGTCACTTTTCAGCCAAGCTGCGATCAATGAAGACATCGTGCGGGACATCGACGTCCAGCTCATGGTGCCAATCTGGATCATTCTTCATGTAGCGATCCATCGCAGCAACCCAAACTGTGCGATACGATAGCTTGTTTACGGGATTCGACACTTCCAAACCCTTTTCAGGCAAGGCTGCGAATTGCTCAGAATTTACAAAATCGTCATCGCCGAAGTGCTTTAGGATACCAGCGACATGCTGCTTGGGGCGTGCGCGCATCTCTTCATAGGACAATACATAGGGCTGGGTTCCGTTTTCTGCGTACCATTTAGCCCACTGCGCGTTCGACTTTTCAAAAATGGCAACAAGTCCCGTTATCCTTTCGGGATCCAATGACTTAAGCGTCAAGCTCTGGCCTTTTGCTGTCAATTCAAGCGCAAACTGTGAGATTGCCTGCTCCACCTTGTTATCGCGGGTCAGAAAAACAAAACGGTGTTCAGGATCGATCTGATCGCTTTGGGGAATAAATTTCGTGAACTGAGGGTAGTTGAGTTTCACAACTAAGTTTTTCGTAACCCCCGCATCAATCCGTTGCAAATTGAGCCAGTGGTCTGAAACGCTCTTAGGGTCATCTCGGTCAAATGGACTAAGCCGGTTTCTCGGCCCCATCCATTCGCCACTTGTGTATCCAGGGCCTGCGAGGTCAAGCATGTTGCACAACCAAGTCGACGCGGTTCTGTTGGTCATAGAGATAAATCGCGTGTAAATTCCAATCCGCTGCCCAGCAAACCGACATCATGCGGCGCACCTTGCTTTGCGGAGATTATAAACTCACTCACGGCTAACGTCCAAGTCAGACTTTGCCCAAACCTTTTCACAAAACCAGCGCACTCACCGAAGATCAGACGGCTTTTTTGCGGTGCCAAACGACCCGTGCCCCAAGCAGCGCGACAATCACAGTCATGTAAATGATCGGCTCGATTTGAAACCCTTTAACCAACCACAAAAAGTGGACGCCGCCCAATATCGCAATCGGATAGACCAGCTTATGCAGCTTACGCCAAGCAAGCGGCCCCATCTTGCGGATCGATAGGTTGTTCGATGTCACCGCAAGCGGGATCAGTAGAACAAACGCCGCCATCCCAACCGTTACATATTTCCGCTTTACGATCTCGGTCCAGACGCGGGCGAATGTTTGCACATCCAAGATCGCCCAGACCATAAAATGCGCGAGGATCAGAAAGAATGTCGTGACGCCCAACGCACGGCGAAACTTGATCAAGTTGATTCCAGTCCATGTACGCAGTGGGGTAACGGCCAATCCCACAATCAACAGCTTAAGACCCATTGCGCCATATTCGCGCTCTAGCGCATTTATCGGCTCTGGCCCCATTTGGTTGGTGGCCGCGAGGTAGAACATCCACCCCGTCCAGGCGCTCGCTGCCACGTAAATCGACCAAGCGGGTACGCGGCGCAAAACGCCATTCATCGTGTTCGCGATAATCATGTATATAGTGTCCGTTTTTGCGGTGACATTTCGGTGCACGTGCGGTGCACAGGTTGTGCACGCAAATCACAGGCTCTTTTTGGGATTTAGAACTCTTTGCGCAGGTCCATGCCGTCGTAAAGGTTTGCTACCTCATCGTACCCGTTGAACTTGAGCGTATCCTGACGCTTTGCAAACAAGCCGCCACCGATCAGCCGCTCGGACCCTTGCGACCAGCGCGGGTGATCCACCTCTGGGTTCACATTACTATAGAAGCCATATTCGCGCGGATTGATCCTATTCCACGTGGCTTCTGGCTGTTCTTCGGTCACCGTAATCCGCACAATCGATTTGATCGATTTGAAGCCGTACTTCCAAGGCACAACCAAACGGATCGGCGCACCTGACTGATTGGCCAAAGGTTCGCCGTAGATACCAGTCGCAAGCATCGTCAGCGGATGCATCGCCTCGTCCATGCGCAGGCCTTCAACGTATGGAAAGTCGAGAACGCCTTGGCGCACGCCGACCATCGTCTCTGGCTGCACGACCGTTTCAAAGGCAACATATTTGCCGTTCGCCTGCACGCCTGCTTTATTGAGGATGTCCGAAAGCTCCACACCGTTCCACGGCACAACCATCGCCCAAGCCTCGACACAGCGGAAACGGTAGATACGTTCCTCGACGCCCAAACCTGCAAGCAGCTCTTCGACACTATACTCACCTGGATTATCAACGAGACCGTCAACCTTGACCCGCCAAGGGGACGTAATCATTTCACCTGCGTTCTTGGCGGGGTCATCCTTGCCCGTGCCGAACTCGTAAAAGTTATTGTATGTCGTGATGTCCTCAAGGGAATTGGGAACAAGAGCCTCTTGGGCTGCCGCTTGGCTCGCAGCAAATCCAATCGCGCCGAGACCTGCGGCGCCTTTGAAAAACTGGCGGCGGTTAAAGAACACGGACTTTGGGGTCACGTCAGCGGCGGTCAGATCATTGGTCCAGCGATATGCCATGTGGCACCTCCATCTTGAAAACATTCAAACTTACTTGGGGGTATATACGCACAAAACCTATGAAAGGTTTCTCACGATCACGCCAACGGGCTGTAACGAAACGCGGAGCGCGAGCGGGAACACCTGTCATCGCCACATTTGGACACCAAAGCGGAAACAGTCAGCCCCGATTCGAGGTCACTATTTCCACTTATACGTGTAATAACCCATGAAATAAGGCGTAAATCTCATAATCCTTTGTTTTTATGAGAAAATATTCCTAGTATAAAAACACATTCTGACCCCAGTTTCTCTAAGTTACTGACTATAAATAATAGTTAATGGTTAACGGGGCCAATTTCGGATCGAGTCGCAGAAGTGCGGCGATTAATTTTAACGGGGAAAAATGCCTTTATCTCAAATCGAACAATCAATTATTGATATCATTAATGGTGCAGACTTCGTTTCCGAAGCTCCTACAAATGGGTCTGACATCATCATCGGCACCGATCTGGCGGACGGAGTGTACCTTTTAGATGGCGACGACATCGCATCTGGGGGTCTTGGGAATGAAAAGCTTTATGGCGGCAACGGCGACGACGGCATTCTTGGCGGCGGCGGCAACGACATTCTCTTTGGGAAAAACGGTAACGACTCACTTTTTGGGGGTGACGGCAAAGACCGCATCAGCGGCGGCGACGACAATGATTTCATCGGTGGCGGTGAGGGCGATGATCGTCTTTGGGGCGACGATGGCGATGACGAGCTCGATGGCGGCGCTGGCAAAGATGAAGTTTATGGCGGCGTTGGCGATGACATCGTCTCTGGCGGCGACGGCAATGACAAATTGACGGGTGGCGCTGGAAACGACGCACTATTTGGTGGCTCTGGCGCTGACATCATCAACGGCAATAACGGTGATGATGTTATCAATGGCGACGGCGACAACGATGCTATTCGTGGCGGTGGTGGCAATGACGATATCTCTGGCGGCGATGGCAAAGACAACCTCTTTGGCGATAGCGGCGATGATGTCATCAATGGCGACGACGGCAACGACAAACTGACAGGCGGCACTGGAAATGACACCATGACTGGTGGCGCGGGTGCGGATAATTTCTATTTTGTCTCTGGTGACGGCCAAGACGTTATCACCGACTTTGAGATAGGCATTGATACCATTACGATCGATGGTCTCGCGCTTGATGTATGGCTTGACGGCGCAAATTGGAGCGTCGTCTCTGCATCGGAAACGACCTTCAGCGTCACGTCGCTCAGCGGCGACGCACTCACTTTGGAAAATGTTGACGGCCTCGCGCTTTTTAATAACTTCTTGTTTTAATACCTTTTTGTATCTTTGATAGCGCGATCTGAGTGACGTCATAAATCAGCCCCGCGGCCTTCGCGAGGCTGATTTCTTTTTGACTTACGAGTTTGTGCTTAATGAACAATCGTCTTTTCTGGCTCGGGCCTCTGGGTTTTCGACACGCGATCCCCCACGATCAACCCGTCAGGCCCAGCGCTGATACTCACCGTTGCCCCGTCCAAAACATCACCGCCCAAGATCATCTCGGCCAAGGGGTCTTGCACGGCACGTTGAATCACGCGCTTGAGCGGACGCGCACCAAACACAGGGTCATAGCCTTCGTCAGCGAGCCACTTATGTGCACCGTCAGTCAGGTCCAACTTGATCTCACGCGAAGCCAGACGCTTCATCAACAGACCCAGCTGAATATCCACGATACCAGCCATATCCTCGCGGGCCAGACGGTCAAAGATGATCGTCTCGTCCAAACGGTTGAGGAACTCTGGACGGAAGTGTCCACGCACGGCCTCCATCACATCGCGCTTCGCCTCAGAGGCATCCGCCCCATCTGGCAAATTGCTTAGAGCCTGAGCGCCTAGGTTCGACGTCAAAATGATCAGCGTTTGCTTGAACGAGACCATCCGCCCCTGACCATCGGTCAAGATGCCGTCGTCCAGAACCTGCAAAAGCACGTTGAACACATCAGGGTGCGCCTTCTCGACCTCGTCGAACAAGACAACCTGATATGGGCGCCTACGCACGGCTTCGGTCAGAACACCGCCTTCGTCATAACCGACGTAACCTGGAGGGGCACCAATCAAACGGGACACCGAATGCTTCTCCATGAACTCTGACATATCAATACGAACCATCGCACTGTCATCGTCGAACAGATATTCGGCGACAGCTTTGGTCAACTCGGTTTTACCAACACCTGTTGGCCCAAGGAACAGGAACGACCCAAGCGGGCGGTTCTCGTCATTAAGACCTGCTCGCGCACGGCGCACGGCATTGGCTACGGCTTTCACCGCAGATTTCTGACCGATCACACGCTTGCCCAACTCGTCTTCCATGCGCAGCAGTTTGTCGCGCTCGCCTTCCAACATCTTGGACGTCGGCACGCCTGTCCAGCGCTCGACCACTTGCGCGATCTGCTCTGGACGCACCGCCTCTTCGACCATCAGGTCATCTGACCCTTCCGCCTCTGACAGTTTACGCTCCAACTCTGGGATAACGCCGTAGGACAGCTCTCCAGCTTTCGCCAGATTGCCCTCCCGCTTTGCGATATCCAGTTCAGCACGCGCACGGTCGAGATGCTCTTTCATCTCGCGCGAACCTTCCAGCTTGTCACGCTCGGCCTGCCATTTCGCTGTCATCTCGGCGGCACGCTCTTGCAGGTTGGCCAACTCTTCTTCCAATTTCCCCAAACGGGTCTTGGAAGCAGCGTCATCCTCTTTCTTGAGCGCCTCGGCCTCGATCTGCAGCTGCAAGATCGACCGATCAAGCGCGTCCAGTTCTTCTGGCTTGCTGTCGACTTCCATACGCAGACGCGACGCGGCCTCATCCACGAGGTCAATCGCCTTATCAGGCAAGAACCGATCCGTGATGTAACGATGCGACAATGTCGCCGCCGCCACCAAGGCGCTATCGGAAATCCGCACACCGTGGTGCATCTCGTATTTGTCCTTGATCCCACGCAGAATGCTGATCGTGTCCGAAACCGTTGGCTCCTCAACAACAATCGGTTGGAAACGACGGGCAAGGGCCGCGTCCTTTTCCACATACTTGCGGTATTCGTCCAAGGTCGTCGCACCGATACAGTGCAACTCGCCACGGGCCAGCGCAGGTTTGATCAGGTTGGCGGCATCCATCGCGCCGTCAGCCTTACCCGCGCCCACAAGCGTATGCATTTCGTCGATGAACAAGATGATCTCGCCAGCGGCAGATTCGATTTCCTTGAGGATCGCTTTCAAGCGCTCTTCAAACTCGCCACGGTATTTTGCACCCGCAATCAAAGCCCCCATATCCAGCGCCATCAGCTTTTTGTTGCGCAGGCTTTCAGGCACGTCGCCATTGACGATGCGCAGGGCAAGTCCCTCGGCAATCGCGGTTTTACCAACACCGGGTTCACCAATCAGAACAGGGTTATTCTTTGTGCGGCGGGACAGAACCTGCATCGCACGGCGAATTTCCTCGTCGCGGCCAATGATAGGGTCGATTTTGCCTTGCTCGGCAGCCTCGGTCAGGTCGCGGGCATATTTCGCCAACGCATCATAACCATCTTCCGCAGAAGCACTATCGGCAGTGCGCCCCTTGCGGATGTCATTGATCGCAGCGTTCAGCCCTTGAGCCGTGACCTTACCTGCGTCAAGCGCATCTTTCGCCTTCGATTTGACCATCGCGAGCGCCATAAGCAGACGCTCGACAGGCACAAAACTATCGCCCACTTTCTTGGCCAGCTCTTCGGCTTCGGCCACAACCTTGCCAGTTGTGCCGTCGAGATACACTTGGGACGCATCGCCAGACACTTTGGCGATTTTCGACACGGCAAGGTCAACCGCCATGCGTACAGCAGCAGCATCGCCACCCCCACGTGTGATCAGATTGGCGGCCAAACCTTGGTCGTCATCCATCAACGCTTTGAGCAAGTGTTCAGGCGCAAGCCGCTGGTGGCTTTCGCGTGTTGCGATCGTCTGTGCAGCCTGCATAAAGCCGCGCGACCGCTCGGTGAATTTATCTAAATTCATGGGTCTCTCCTTTTAAAGCACCCGTGCGTGACGCGCCCGATTGTTCGGCACACGCCCTCTTTGGGCCTGTTCTATAAATGGGGTGGCGGATCGCCGCTTGCAAGGTGCCTCAATGCTGGAAAGGGGGAACACAAGCCATAAGTTCCCCAAGTCATTTCCTTCAGACCTGCGCATACAGAGTAACACGGAAGGGGATGTTTATGATTATGACAGATAACGAGAAAACGACTAAGACGCCTGCAAAGAATGGGGCCGATCTGCGCGATTCCATCGTGCAACGCCTTAAGGCGCATGATGCCGCGATCAAGTCGACGCTAACATCAGAGACGCCCAAGACGACGCCCTCGAAAAACCAGTAACAAGTGTTCCCAAGTATCCTTGGCGTTTTTCTTCCCCAGTTTTTCGCCAAGGAGTTCTGGTGCTGTCGTCACCGTGAACCTTAAGACGCGGCTGCTCCCAATGCAGTCGCGTTTTTTGCTTGTGTTGCGCTGGGTCGCGGCAAGCGTTAGACCGCCTCAAATCAAAATGGAGTGCGCCCAATGTCCGATGACCGCCTGATTGTTGCCCTTGATGTCCCCAATGTTCTGGCTGGTATGGATCTTGCCACGCGCCTTGGTGATGCGGTGTCATTTTATAAGATCGGGTTGGGTATGTTGACGGGCGGTGGCTTGGCCCTCGCCAATGAATTGAAGGTCGAGCACGGCAAAAAGATTTTCCTCGACATGAAGTTCTTTGACATTGGCGCGACCGTTGAGGCCGCCGTGCGCGGTGTGGCGCAATTCGATCTCGATCTGCTGACCGTGCATGGTGACCCGCATGTTGTCCGCGCCGCCCGCGAGGGTGCTGCAGGGTCTCACATGAAGATTCTCGCGGTGACGATCCTGACGTCGCTTGACCGTGACGATCTTGATGCATCCCTGATCAAAGCGGGCAATATCACCGATCTGGTACAAGAACGCGCAGGTCGTGCGCTAGAGGCTGGTGCGGATGGCGTGATCGCCTCCCCGCAAGAGGCCGCCTTGATCCGCGCCCTGCCCGAAGCCAAAGGCAAGCTGATCGTGACACCCGGTGTACGCCCTGTTGGTACTGCGCTTGGAGATCAAAAGCGGGTTGCGACACCTGCACAAGCCATCGCAGACGGCGTAGACCATATCGTCGTGGGTCGCCCGATCTGGCAAGCCGCCGATCCACGTGCTGCCGCATTGGCAATCACAGCGGAAATGGCCTCCTCACAGAAATCCTGAGTTTTCTCACATCACCGTGAAGAAACGTTTGAGAAACTTTTCCTCCCTAACTTCGTGACTACATCACTGAGTGAAGAGGAAAGGATTCGGTCATGCGTATCAACAACCTGCGATACAACGCCAGTTCTGGCGCGTTTGAGGCATCCGTTGACATTCAACGCGATGGTCGGATGTTCCGCTACCCTTGTGAATTATTTGCGCCGCAAACCATGGAGCCCGCATCTATCGCGGCTGGCTTGGCTGCGCGCGCGCTTCGGATGTCGGATACGGCGCGCGGATAACCGCATCGCCGCAGCTGCGCCGCCTTGGCATTTCCCCCCGTGTCAGGGCGGCGATCAGCAAAACGTAAACTGCCGATCAAGATCGTTTCGCCTGCCTCTGTCCCCATACAGAACGAAACAGTCCCAATCTTGATCAAACTGGCCCGCCGCTCCTTGCCGCGGGCCTTTTCTTTTAGTCGTTGATATCGCGGTCCCAGATTTTGACTGAACCGGCTTTCAGACCAAAGACGCGGCGCATCCCAAGATAGGCCGCAAGCGAGAGCAGCGCGAAAACCAGCAACATCGTTGCCAAACCGCCAAGCGGAATGTTGATGAGGATGAGCAAGCCGAGCACAAAGGCACCAATCGCAAAGCCCAAGAATATGTAACCGGGGGCTAAGACCTCAAGCGTTGCAAGCAACACCGCGCCCGACATCCAAACCCACCATTGCTCCCAAAGGATCATATCACTTTCCTTTCAACATCTTGAAGGCATCGCCAAAAGCATCAAGTGCATTGGCAGGCAAAACAATCGTCTGCGACCCAGCGGAAGAGCCTAGCTTATTCAGTGCTTCGACCTGCTTCAACGCGACCTGATATTGCGCAGCTTCAAGCCCATTCTCCGCAATTGCAGAAGCCACGGCACGTGTCGCGTAAGCTTCTGCGTCCGCAGAAACACGACGCGCCTTGGCCGCTTGCTCGGCGGCGTATAGCTCCGCATCGGCGTTCAATTCGACCGCACGCTTTGTGCCTTCGGCCTCGGTCACCTGCGCACGACGCGCACGTTCGGCGTTCAACTGCTGCAACATCGCGTTGCGGGTTGCCTGATCCAAGTTCACGTCCAAAATCTCGGCTCGCGTCACCTCGATACCCCAGTCATCCACCTGCTGGGCCACCTGATCGCGCACAGCCCCGATCAGTCGCGAACGGTTCGCTTGCACTTGGTCAAGCTCCATGCGGCCAATCTCGGATCGCACGATACCAGCAACAGTCGTGGAAATCGCAGCATCCACATCACGGATACGGTAAACCGTCTTTTCAGGCTCGATAATGCGGTAAAACACGGATGTTTCGACCTGCACCAGCACGTTGTCCGATGTAATCGCATCCTGTGACATCGCAGGCAATTGGCGCTCCAGCACCGACACCTTGTGACGGACGCGGTCAAGAAAAGGCACGATAAAATTGATGCCTGGGCCAAGCACCGCGTGCAGACGACCAAGCCTCTCAACGACATACTTTTGGCTTTGCGGCACGATCCGCACGCCAGCCATGATGCAGATGATGATAAAAACCGCGAGCACGAGAAAGAGAATATTCGCGCCGAGAAATTCCGAAAAAACTTGTTCCATAGTGAAATACCTCCCTAAAACTTGCCAGATAGATATGGAGTCAAACGGTCCGCTGCAACGGCTTATGCGGTGAAATCAACGGAAGCCCCTGTTGCAAGCCAATCACGCAGACGCGATGCAAATGCAGGAACAACCCGATCGAGCGCGAGAAAGGCTTCCAAATCCATCAATCGCCATTCCTGCCCTTCGTCACCAAAAACGATATCCTTCTCGGTGCCTGCGGGCACATGGGCAATATAGAAATACCCATGTCGGTGTGGATCGTTTGCCGACGGATACCGCCGGCTCCAAACAATCGCCTCGGCTGGAATCGTCAACCCGACCTCCTCCATTACCTCTCGATTCAGTGTCTGTAATGGGGTTTCAATGCCTTCACGCCCACCACCGGGCAAATCCCAGACGTTTGGAAACGGGATATGGGCAAAGTCATCACGCAGCGTGACGAGCAGTTTCCCACCGATAAAAAGTGCGACCTTGGCGCCGTGAAAGTCATTTTCCATGTCGCCACCTTAATCGTTGTAGCCCCCCTTCGCGCCCCTTATCTTGACCCCATGCCGATACTTTGCCGAGACTGCTTAACCACCTATGAGGTTGGAACCCGCTGCACTGCGTGTCGCAGCCCACGCAAGATATCGCATCCCGAATTGTTCGACCTGACCATCGCCCATATGGATTGTGACGCGTTTTATGCCAGCGTTGAGAAACGCGATAATCCAGAGTTGGCCGACAAACCCGTCATCATCGGCGGCGGACATCGGGGCGTTGTTTCTACCGCTTGCTATGTCGCGCGGATCAAAGGTGTAAAGTCCGCGATGCCGATGTTTCAGGCGCTAAAGCTTTGCCCAGAGGCCATCGTCGTCAGGCCGCGCATGGACGCCTACGTTGAGGCATCTCGCGCGATCCGCGCCTTGATGGATGAATTGACACCCATCGTGGAACCACTCTCGCTCGACGAAGCATTCATGGACCTGACAGGTACGGCGCGCTTACACGGTGCGCCGCCTGCCGTTATGTTGGCGCGGCTGATTAAGCGGATGAAAACCGAGGTTGGGCTGACGGGATCTATAGGCCTGTCGCACAATAAGTTTCTGGCAAAGGTCGCCTCAGACCTCGACAAACCCCGCGGATTTTCGGTGATTGGAAAAGCAGAGACCACAGAATTCTTGCGCCCCAAATCGGTCCGTTTGATTTGGGGGATTGGCCCTGCCGCTCAAGACAGTCTGTCTGCGGCAGGGATACGCACCTTTGATGATCTGCTACGCTGGGACAGGCGGGAATTACATGACCGTTTTGGGGCGACGGGTGAGCGGCTGTATGCATTGGCACGTGGCGAAGACGGGCGACGCATTTCGACGAATACCCCAGTAAAGGGTATATCCAAAGAGACAACGTTCCACGAAGATACAAGCGACCCTGATATACTTGACGGTCACATCTGGCGGTTGGCCGAACAGGTATCGGACCGCGCCAAAGCCAAGGACATGGCAGGGCGTGTCGTGAACCTGAAGCTCAAAACGGGCGATTTCAAACAGATTTCAAAGCGGCAGTCTTTGCATCATCCAACGCAATTGGCCGACACAATATACCGCACTGCACGGAGCCTGTTTGACCAAGCGGGCAGTAAGGGGCCATTTCGCTTGATTGGTGTCGGCATTAGTGAGCTTGGGTCAGCAGCAGATGCGGACAGGATCGGCGACTTATTAGACCCTAACGCAGGGAAAAGAGCGAAAGCAGAGGCTGCTGCAGATAAGATCCGCGAGAAGTTCGGTAAAGATGCGATCATTAAAGGACGGGCTTTACGTTAGGCGGACCTAAGTAGGAAGGGTCTTGACCCATAGCCCCCTCCAACTCTAGCGTCATTTCATGAGCTTATTGAACATTCAAAACCTAAGCGTAACGCTAGGTGATCCTCTCTTTTCTGACCTAACTGTGACCCTAACAAAGGGAGATCGGCTTGGTTTGGTCGCGGCAAACGGGCGCGGCAAGACAACGTTGCTGGGCTGCATTGCTGGTACTTTTGAGCCGACCAGCGGTGACATCACCCGGGCACGCGGGCTTCGAGTTGGGCATGTGGCGCAATATGTGCCTGATGCTGATCTGGATATGACGCTTTACAACAAGGTTTTATCTGCCCTGCCCGCCGATCAGGCCGACTTCGAGGGCTGGCGGGTTGATGTGGCGCTGGACGAACTTTCGGTGCCATGCGAGCTGCAGCAGACACTGCTTCGCGAGCTTTCGGGCGGCTGGCAGCGTACCGCGCTCTTGGCGGCCGCGTGGATCACACAACCTGATATCCTGCTGCTTGATGAGCCGACGAACCACCTTGATCTGGGCCGGATCGCCTTATTAGAGACTTGGTTGACCAACCTTCCCCGTGAAGTGGGCGTTGTCATCACCAGCCATGACCGCGCCTTTCTCGATGCCACCACGAACCGCACGATTTTCCTGCGCGAAACTAGCAGCCGCGATTTCGCGACCCCGTTTAGCCATGCGCGACTGGCGCTGGATGAAGCAGACGCGGCAGATGAACGCCGCTTTGCAATCGATCTCAACAAGGCCAGCCAATTGCGCAAACAAGCGGCAAAACTCAAAAACATCGGGATCAACTCTGGCTCTGATTTGCTCATCACCAAGACCACACAACTGACCGAACGCGCAGCCAAGATCGAGGCTGCCGCCAAACCCGCCCACCGCGAAAAAGGAGCGGGCGAGATCAAGCTTGGGAATGCGGGTACCCACGCCAAAGCGCTTGTGACCTTTGACGATGTGCAGGTTAGCACACCAGATGGCAGGCCGCTTTATACCAGTGGCCAAAAATGGATCACGCCCGGCGATCGGATCGTTTTACTGGGCGCCAATGGCACGGGCAAAACGCAACTGATGAACATGGTGTACCGCGCCCTGATTGGTAAGGACAGCACCGTGAAATCTGCGCCGTCGGTGACCCTTGGCTATTCCGATCAGCACCTGTCCCAACTGACCCCGACCGACACACCGATGCAGGCGATTGGCGATTTCGGGCTTGGCGATCAGCGCGCACGCGGATTGCTCGCGGCAGCGGGGGTAATGATCCAGATGCAAGACACCCCGCTTGCCAAACTATCCGGCGGACAAAAGGCGCGGCTGGCAATGCTGGTTTTGCGTTTGCAACATCCGAACTTTTACCCGCTAGATGAACCGACAAACCATTTGGATATCGAAGGGCAAGAAGCCTTGGAGGAAGAACTTTGCGCACATGACGCCGCCTGCCTGCTTGTCAGCCACGACCGCAGCTTTGTGCGTAATGTCGGCAATCGGTTTTGGTGGATTGATCGGCGCAGATTGGTTGAGGTTGAAAGCCCAGAGGCGTTCTTTGAGGCGCAGATGAGTTAAAACCCATCCTACTCTGCGGCGAGAGCGGCCTGCGTATCGCGCCCAATTTCGGCAATCTCTGCGATCACGTCGGTTAGAGCCGTGCGGAATTCATCAAAGTCAGCGCGGGGTTTTAGCGTAACCTCGTCCATATAGAGCGCGCGGTCGATTTCGATCTGCACGGCATGTTGCCGCCGCGACGGCCGGCCATAATGCTGTGCGATATAGGCCCCCGCGAATGGCACGTTACGCGCAACCTCCAATCCACGCGAAGCAAAGGCTGCCTCGATCTGCTCGACAATTGCGGTAGAGGCCGAAGCACCAAAGCGATCCCCCAACACCACATCGGGCCGCGGCGATCCGCCTGTCGCGATGTTATCAAGCGCCTCGTGTGGCATTGAGTGGCAATCAATTAAGATCGCCCGCCCAAAGGTGCGATGATTTTCATCGATCAGTGTTTGCAGTGCATCGTGATAGGGCCGCCAATAGTTGGCGATGCGGAAATGCGCCTCTTCAAGCGAGAGTTTGCCGTCGTAGATAGACCGACCGTTGGCCACGACTCGGGGAATCACGCCCAGACCGCTTGCAACACGCGGATTATGCGACACACGACGGACACCTGAAATTAACGCAGCATCGAATTCATCTGATCCACGGTTGAGATCAAGATAGGCCCGTGGCGCATTTGCAGTCAGCAGTGGTGCGCCAAATTCTGGTGCTTCCCCATAAAGCAAATCAACAAAAGCGTCCTCAGACGAGCGAATTTCAGCAGCATCAAGCCTTGCCGCGTCCAAAAATGCCTGTGGATAGTCCCGTCCGCTATGGGGTGACGCGAAAATCACGCTTGTTGTGCGTGCGTTCGGCTGGGCAAGATGATAGGGCGCTTTAAACATTGTTGCTCCTTTGCCAATACACTAGCCCATAAAATGAGTTTTTCAAAAGGCCTTGATCCCCCCTCCGACTCCTTTTATAGACCGCACGACTGACGCGGAAATTCCCGCGTCCTATTTAGTTATAGGACGTTGAAATAACCAAAGGCAGACATTGGATGATTAGCTCAGCGGTAGAGCACTTCGTTGACATCGAAGGGGTCACTGGTTCGATCCCAGTATCGTCCACCAGAATTTAAGTGGGGTCACTCTGACCCTGAATGTAACCCAAGGCGCAATCGCCGCGCCGCGACAAAGAAGGAATGAACCCATGAAAGTTCGTAACTCCCTCCGTTCGCTCAAGCAGCGTCACCGCGATTGCCGCGTCGTGCGCCGTAAGGGCCGCGTCTATGTAATCAACAAGACGCAGCGTCGGTTTAAAGCTCGTCAGGGCTAAACCAACGTAAGCATTGATCGTTAAAAGGTCGTGCCCCTCATCGGGCGCGGCCTTTTCTTTTGGCGAATCACTGCTGAGGTCCGCGAAGTAGGATGACGAGTAACTTCGGTGCTGCCCCCCCCCGCGTCTACCTTGGGAGAACAGCGCAACAAATGATGGCATTGGAGTCTTCATCAAAATCCAGTTTTGTTGCTCAAGACGCATCCACAACAATCACGCTGGTCCAAATTTTGCCCTGTTTTCAACTTAGGCGATATTTATGATTAAAATTCACCAATTCTTTCTGCGAACCACTATCGTGATTACGATAATCACACTCGCGCTTTCAGCGTCCGTAATAGTGCAGCAGCTTAATAGAAATATTAGGGGCAAGCTCGACAGCTTTCTTTATATTCCCTCGATAGGCCTCGCCGTTATCCTCGCGTTCTTGAGCATACCTAAATTGCGCTGCAACGCTGTCGCTGCACCTCACAGGTTAATTCATATCGCGGTTCAGGTTATAATGGGTTTATGTGGCGCCGTTTTGATCACTTGGACAGGGCTGGTGGCATTTAACTCACCATTGATGGGTCAGTTCTATATGGCACCCTTTCTCGCTTTGGCATGTGGCGCCATTTATGTGGCCTTAGGCATTATTGGCAGCCTCCGCGCCATTTGGACACCAGCCTGACTATCATCACTACCTGCCCCAAAAGTCCGCTTGGTCGACTTGTTTAAGTAACCCAACCACTCTTCAAAGGGCCGCGGTGCCCGGTAAGGAATTTTCCAGCAGACCTCCCCCATTTTTTATGCAGGCCCCGCTTTGGACTGGTCAGAGCGGTTCTATTGGGTCTAGGCTAACCACATTAACTATATTTTGGAGCTGCTATATGCGACGTACAACGATTCCGACCACCGCTTTACTCATGGCCCTCGCCTCGCCTTTGGCGGCGCAGGATCTATGCGGTGGCAAAGGTGCTGGTGGTCAATGGGTCGGCGGCAGCGAAGAGAGTTCAGACATCACCACGACGGAAGCCTACCAAGAGCAAATGGCGCTTGTATTGGGCGGTAATGCCTATGTCGGCCTGTTTTCGCTCTCGGAACCAACCGAGGTCCGCATTGAAGCTGCAGGTCGTGGGGGCGGTGATCCGTTGATCGAGGTATTTGACGCTGCTGGTGGGATCGTTGCAACTGACGACGATTCTGGTGGTGGAGGCGCGGCGCGCTCTGAGGTATCGCTCGAAGCGGGCACCTATTGCGTTAACATGAAACCCTACGACAGCGGCCCGATGACCGCCTTCCTGCGCGTCGGCCGCATGGACCAAGAGCCGTTGGCCGAAGGGTCATCGGCGAGCGGTGAGGGAACATCACCGTCGAATGATTGCTCTGCCGCGACGCCAATGGGCGAAATTGGCGCGGTCAACGCAGCCTCCGTGGACGAGACGAGCCATTGGTCGTTCACCCTGTCGGAACCAACCGCGATCACGATTACGGCCAATGGTGACGGCGCGGACCCTACCATTGCGCTTTATGATAGCGACGGCACGACGCTTGCCGAAAACGATGATTTCGACGGGCTGAACTCGCGCATTACGCAATCCAACCCACTGCCTGCTGGCGACTATTGCATCGGCATGGGCGCATTGAGCGATACTAGCGTCCCAATTGCGACAACCGTGACAGTTTACGATGCCGCAGCCGAACTCGCAGCACTTTACGCACGTGGTGAAGCAGCGCCGCCGCTCGACGGTTCTGTCGCAGTGACAGCCATGGGCGAGATTACCAGCCGTTCGCGCCAAGACATTCAAGTTGGCAGCGAAGTTGCTTGGTTTTCAATGGATATTGCAGACTCCAGCCTGATCTTGATCGAAGCAATTGCAGCTGGCGACGGCGGTGACCCTTGGCTTGTGATTTATGATGACCTTGGCCGTAAGGTTGGTGAAAACGACGACAATGATGGGCTCAACAGCCTTTTGACGGCGCGGGTCCAAAAGGGCACCTACATCTTTGGCGTCAAACAGGTAGGCGACAGCCAAGGCTTTGTCCGTCTCTTGGTCGAACGCTACGTTCCTGCCGAGTAAAACCTAATCGTGGCGGCGGGAAATCCCAGCCGCCACATGCCACCGTTCTAGTTGCCCGCAGGGATCAGCAATTGCACCAAAGCAGCTTGGGTTAGAAACCCTGTCGGCGCGAGGTTACGGCCCCGTTGGAATTGCCGAATAGCGCGGCGGCTTTCGTTCGTGAAACGTCCATCCGTCGGACCAGGATCAAAACCAAGCTGGGCAAGGCGTCCCTCGACAATCCGCCGTGTAATCACGTTAAGGTTCAGGGCCGCTTCTTCTTGGTTCGCTTGATCTGTCGTTGCCGCTGTTGATTGCTCGGTTTGGAGCGCGGCCATGCGGGCGTTTGCCTCATCGCGAAACGCGCCCCTGCGTTGATTTTTCAGATAGGTTTCATATCCAGCAATTGAGTTTGCATTCCGTGCGATCGTCCATGCATCCCGATCTGCGCGGGCGGCTTGCGCAAGCTTATCTGCCTCATAACGTTCCAATTGCTCAGCCGCCTGTTCGGCATAAAGCCCGTCAGGATAGCGTTCCAAGTAGCTGCGCAAACCAGCCTCGCGGCCATTGGCTCCAGTTTCTTCCCAATAGGCGCGGTCACGGCGCAGTTGCGCTTCACGCTCACGGGCAGCCTCTGCCTCTAGCTGCGCCGACCTGCGCGATGCTTGGGCGTTGATCCGCGTGATCTGCTCATCGGTGAGGTAGCCGCTTTGCGCAAATCCGTTCTGCTGCTGCCAATTGGAAACCGCCGACCGTGTACCCTGCCCGAAAATTCCGTCAATGCCGCGCGTATTATAGTTAAGGATCGAAAGATCCCGCTGAATGCTACGACGCTGATCGCGGGTCAGGTTCAGTCCATCTTCTGCAAGACGTGCCGCACGATTTGGTTCACTACGAATTACATCAATCGCCGTCTGTGCAGCTTGGGCATGCTCACCCCGTGGAAAGCTGCGCAGGAATTCAGTGTAGGCCTCAAGCGTGTCGCGCGTTTTAGTTTGTTCCCACAACAGGCTCTCACCAATGCGGTCAACGACATAAGGGCGTGGATCACTTGCACGCGGCGCAGGTGCATCGCCTTGCATGATCAGCGCGTGAGGGCGGTATCCCTGAAGCGAAATGTTGCGATTTCCTGCAACGGCCTCCACCACATCCGCCTGCGGCGCAACGATTGTATCCTCAATCAAGGCCGTGATATTGCGCGGATTGCCGATGACGACGGTCACGCCTTGCGGGATATCAAGGCGACCAATGCCTTCACTTAGGACCGTGTCGATCCGGTCTCGCTCTTTATCGTCATAGCTCAACAAGAGGATCGATTGCCCGGGCGTGGCGGCCATGACGCTAAGCACGCTTTCAACCGAGATCGCGTCCTGTCCCAGTCCAAAAATCTCAGGCGTCCCTGCATCTACCGCCATCATCCACGTGCGGTTATCATCAGTCACAAACCGACCTGATAGGGCAACGACGAGCCTTTCGGCCTCCGCGCTGCGGTCATGCAAACGCTCCAACAGTTCGCGCATCGCCTGCGCGTCATCGTTTTCCAAGGTTTCGACAGTATAGCCCGCAACAGCCAGTTCGCGTGCAGCGTCCGTCACGGTTGTCCCGCCAACAAAGCGGTCAAGCGTGCGGTACCGCTCGACCCCGATTAAAACAGCCGCATCCTGTGCGAGGGCTGGGTGGGTAAACAGGGCAAGTGCAGTCGTCATCAGTAGGCGGCGCATCATAGTCTCCAGTCGTTGATCAATTTTTCCAAACAAGCGTTTGGCGTTATCTCAGACTAGGCATCAGGCGCAGTGTTATTCAATATCGAAGTCTCGCGCGGCGTTTTTCGGGGTAAATCCGCCAAAACGCAAACGGGCCTCGCAGGCGTTCTTGCCGCGAGACCCGTTTCATTTGGTCAAAAGTTTACGGTGACTTAATAGAACAAGCTCGCATTGTTCCTTAGAACAATATCGAGCATCTGAATGCCAAGAATTGCGACGATTGGCGTAAAGTCGATCCCACCAAAGTTTGGCAGAATGCGGCGAATTGGGCCGTAGATCGGCTCTAGGATACGCTGCAACGTATACCAAACCTGCCCCACGAGCGGTTGACGGACGTTCAGCACCTGAAAGCTAATCAGCCAACTCATGATGAAATGCGCGAAAATCAACGTGCGCGCGACGCCCAAAAGCAGCATCAGGATTTCGAACAAGGATTGCATGGTCATGCCTTTCTAAACTGTTGCTGTGGAAGTAAGGGCCAAAAGGCGATTGGGCAAGGGGACGCTTGCCGCGAGGTTACAAGTTGACGCAAACGTCAATGGGCGTAGGTTGCGTGCAAATTATGAAAGTTGTCCCATGTATCCCTTCGTCCGTTTGATCAAAGAACTTGTCGTCCATCGCAAGGCGCCCGCTCTCGACATTCTCGGCACCCATGTCTCGCACCACCGCTGCTGGCCGCATGACATCGACAACTTTCTCGAGATGAACAACGGCCGCATTCTGACGATCCTTGATTTGGGGCGGACAGGCCTTGCGCAACGTACTGGTTTGCTTCGCGTACTGCGTGCCCAAAAATGGGGGCTGACGATGGCAGGCGTGTCGGTGCGCTACCGCAAGCGGATCACGCCTTTTGTGAAATTCAAAATCGTCAGCCGGGCAATCGGTTGGGATGACCGGTTCTTTTATGTCGACCAGTCAATCTGGATCGGAGACGAATGCGCGACCCAAGCGCTTTACCGCTCCGCCGTCGTCCAGAAAGGGCGCATCGTCGCCCCCGCCCGCGTGTTCGAGCAGATCGGCCATCATGGCACCTCACCAGAGTTGCCGCTCTGGGTCAAAAACTGGATCGACGCCGACGCCACCCGCCCTTGGCCACCTGAGCGCTAAGGCAATTAAAGGCGCTTGCCAGCCCGCCCTAATCCAGTGTCTTATCCCCTAAAGAAAAAAGGGGACAGGCCGTGGAAATTAGCAAGAAAAAGAAGATTTGGGGCTGGATGACCTTCGATTGGGCCACGCAGCCGTTCTATACGCTTGGCCTGACCTTCATTTTCGGACCTTATTTCGCAGCCGTCGCCGCCAAATATTACCTCGGCATCGGGCTTGATGCGGCCGCAGCTGACGCACAAGCGCAATCCATTTGGGGGCTGGGACAAACCCTATCTGGGCTTTTGATCGCCTTTACCGCGCCTGTCCTTGGTGCGTTTGCAGATACTTCAGGGCGTAAAATGCCGTGGATTTTATTCTTCTTGGTCATCTACGTTGTTGCGTCAGCAATGCTCTGGGGACTCACGCCCGACGGGGCAAATTTGCTCTGGATGCTTTTCATCTTTTACGTTGGCTTCTTTGCGGCCGAAAGCGCGCTGAACTTCGTCAACGCGATCTTGCCCTCCTTGGGGAATGAAAAAGAAATCGGGCGTATTTCAGGCTCTGGCGCAGCGTTCGGGTACTGGGGCGGCGTTGTCTCACTTTTCATCATGCTGTTGTTCTTTGCAGAGGGTGACACAGGCGTCACATTCCTCGGCATTCAGCCGCTGTTTGGGCTTGATCCTGAATTGCGCGAAGGCACCCGCTTTGTCGGTCCATTCATCGCGATCTGGTTCATCATTTTCATGGTCCCCTTCTTCATGTGGGTCCGCGACGATCCCAAAGTCGCCAGCGAGCGCCCTACTATGCGCACAGCCTTGGCTAATCTCTGGGCGACACTGCAATCGGTTTACAAACGCAAAAGCCTGATGAATTTCCTGATCGGCTCCATGGTCTACCGCGATGCCTTGAACGCACTCTACGCCTTTGGAGGGGTCTATGCCGCGCTTGTTCTGGATTGGCACACGATGCAGATCGGGATCTTTGGCATCATCGCTGCAATTGCCGCCGCAGTCGTCACGTGGATCGGTGGGCTATGCGATCAGAAATACGGGCCTAAGCCTGTCATTACAGTCGCCATCCTGACCCTGATTGCCGTTTGCACGATCATCGTCGGCATGAACCGCGATCACCTGTTTATGATGACATTGCCAGAAGGTTCGTCACTGCCCGACACGATCTTTTACATCTGTGGTGCGGCAATCGGCGGTGCGGGTGGCGCACTTTATTCTGCGTCCCGTTCCCTCATGGTTCGCCACACCCATCCCGAACGACCAGCCGAGGCTTTTGGCCTGTTTGCCCTGACTGGCAAGGCAACTGCCTTCCTTGCACCTGCACTCATCACACTTTTCACTGTGATCAGCGGGAATACGCAAATTGGATTTATCCCCGTCATCATCCTTTTCTTGATCGGTTTGATCATGCTACGGTGGGTTAACAAAGACGGAGACAGAGCAGAATGGTCCGCTTAAGTATAGCAATCGCCCTTATCGCCGCCCTCGCATCTTGCGGCGGTGACAAGACTTCATCTCAGGCAGCCAAGGCGAGCATCAGCACGCAAGGCTCCAGTGATAACCGCGTCGCCAAAGAGGTGTTCGGCAGGGTTGCCACGTCATCATCTGGGCGACCGCAGTCCTTTGGTGGCTATGCCCGCGGGTGCCAAGCAGGTGCTGTGCAGCTTCCTCAAACCGGCCCAACGTGGCAAGCCATGCGCCTGTCGCGTAACCGTAACTGGGCGCAGCCGCAAACCGTCGACTACATCCAAGACCTGTCCCGCTTTGCCGCGACCCAATCTGGGTGGAGCGGCCTTTATGTGGGCGACATGAGCCAGCCGCGTGGCGGCCCCATGCTCACAGGTCACGCAAGCCACCAGACGGGCCTTGATGCCGATATCTGGATGCTGCCGCCGAACCGTTTGAACTTGTCCGCCGCCGAGCGCGAGAGCCTGTCGTCAATCTCGATGCGCCGCGCCAGTGGTGCCTTTGTAAACTCCAGCTGGACCCCGCAACACGAAGCGATCCTCAAAGCCGCTGCCTCTGATCCGCGTGTTGCACGTATCTTCCTGTTTCCGGGTGCAAAGGTAGAGATGTGCAAAAACGCGACCGGCGACCGAAGCTGGCTGCGCAAAATCCGCCCTTGGTGGGGTCACCACTATCATTTCCACGTGCGACTCAACTGCCCTGCAGGAACTGCTGGCTGCGAGGATCAAGCGCCGCCGCCACCAGGTGATGGTTGTGCCGAGGCGCAGGGCTGGGTTGACCGTATCCTGAACCCGCCACCACCAAAGCCCGCAGATCCAAACGCAACACCGACGCCACGGCGCGGCCCGTTGAAAATTTCGCAACTGCCCGGACAATGCACGAGCGTTATCAACAACTAAGATGCGTCGTCGTTTAGGTCTTCTTGCGTTCATTTGCATTGGGCAAGCCGCATGTGCCGAAACAACGCTTCTGAGCGAGACGATTTGGACGGCTAAGGGCGAGAACTTTGGCGGCTATTCGGGGTTAGAGTTAAGCTCCGATGGCCTCCACTTCACAACCATAACTGACCGCGGCATTTTGATAACGACGGGAACTTTGACGCGCGAAGATGGCGTGATCACAGGCGTTGCAGACGTGGAAGACGTCTCGCACCCGAATTTGGAGGGTAACGCTGTCGCAGGTTGGGCCGACGCCGAAGGCCTTGCAATTGCCCCTGATGGCACGATCTATATCTCCACCGAGGGGCCACTGCACGGCATCCTTACCTATCCTGTCGGGGCCACCGAAACCGTAGTGCTGCCAAAGCATCCCGCCTTTGCAAACCTGCAAGGCAATAGCTCGCTGGAGGCCCTCGCGATCGGCCCCGACGGCGCGCTTTACACGATCCCTGAAAGGTCGGGCCGAATGACGCGGCCGTTCCCTGTGTACCGTTTCAAAGACGGTAAATGGGACATCGCCTTCGCCATCCCGCGCCGCGATGAGCACCTTGTATCTGGCGCAGACATCGGACCTGATGGCCGGCTTTATGTGTTGGAACGGCAATTCACGGGCCTCGGATTCAAAACTCGCGTGCGCCGCTTTGAATTGGACGGGACCCATGAGACCACCGTCCTCGACACCGCCAACGCAACCCACGACAATCTCGAAGGGATCAGCGTCTGGCGTGATGCGGCAGGGCAACTGCGGATAACGATGATCTCAGACGATAACTTCAAATTCTTTCAGCAAACCCAGATCGTCGAATACCAAATCGACGATTGACCGAACCTGTTTCAAGCGGTAATGCAGCGCGTCCCTGAATGGTCGGGGGCCAAGTGCCGCACCCTTGTTAAAACGGATAATGTAATAAAATGTCTAAGCTCATTCCTGGCGTGATCGCCATGGCCATCGTTGTGGTGGCCTCAAACATCCTCGTTCAATTCCTCATCCTCGATGGACTGCTGACGTGGGGGGCCTTCACCTACCCGCTCGCGTTCCTTGTCACCGATATCATGAACCGCATCTATGGCGCGGCAGCAGCCCGCAAGGTTGTCTATGTGGGTCTCATTGTTGGGATTATTTGCTCGTTGATCGGGTCCCAGATCATGCTGGAATACGGTCCAGCAGTTGCGTTGCGCGTCGCGATTGGGTCGGCTTCGGCGTTTTTGGTGGCGCAGTTATTGGACATCGCTGTGTTCAACCGCCTCCGCGTCGGGTCTTGGTGGAAGGCGCCGCTTGTCTCCACGATCATCTCGTCCACCGTCGATACGGTGATCTTTTTCACCATCGCTTTCTCTAGCCTTTTCAATAGGTTCAGCCAGGTGGCGGCGGAGCAGATCATGTGGGCGCAGGGGCCTGTTCCTTTCCTGAACGTCGGGTCAGAGGTGCCGCTTTGGGTCAGTTTGGCAGTCGCGGATTGGGGGTTTAAGATTTTGATCGCTTTGATCGCCTTGGTGCCGTTCCGCATTATTATTGGAAGAATGTCACAACCTACTACATGAGGTGAAAAACCTTTTGACATATACCTCATATATGCAAAACTCCTCTTATCGAAACATTTTGAAAGGAGGTGATCCAGTGCATTATGAAGTATTGGAGAAGGTAGTCGGGACAACTTGGGGGGCGACTTTCTAGAGCAATCTCAGATAGTTAACTCTCAAGGTGGGGAACCTAACCGAACCCGCCTCCGAAATTCAGGAAAGGGCCATTTCATACTTGGAGTGGTCCTTTTTTGTTGGGCAAAACAGGCATACACTGGGCGTGCACCGAGCGTGCACCAGACGTGCACAGGAAAAACACCATGCGGATTAACGACCAGATTGAGCTCGCGGACTGGGAGCTTTCGGAAAGCTTCACCCGCGCCTCTGGTCCGGGTGGTCAGAACGTGAACAAGGTGTCGACGGCGGTGGAGTTGCGGTTCGAGGCGGAACGCTCGCCCAACTTGCCCGAACCCGTGAAGGTGCGGCTCAAACGGCTGGCGGGACAACGCTGGACCAAAGAGGGGGCGATTGTGATCTTCGTGCAAGACACCCGCTCCCAAGCGCGCAACCGAGAACTGGCCCGCGAACGGCTAACCGAACTGATCATCGCCGCCACCCTTGTGCCTAAACGCCGCCGCGCGACCAAGCCGACCTATGGGTCCGTGAAGCGGCGGCTGGCGGGGAAGAAAGAGCGCGGGGAAGTGAAGAAGCTGCGGGGGAAGGTTGAGGAGTAGAAACGACGATTGGACTCTTCAAAAAACTGCTTGGCTTAACCGCGGTTTTGGTCAACTTTGGCGGGAGTAACTTGTACGTTCGGCCTACCCAAAGAGTAATTAGATGACCAAACCATTGCCTATTGACGCCACACCCCAAAAACGGCTTTTTCTATCAATTATTGCTGACTACGATTTCAAGACTTCGCTATGTGAATTGGTCGACAACGCACTAGACCACTGGAATTCGAGCGATCGCCTTTCCCCGCTAAAAATTCAAGTTTTTATGAACCAAGATCGGCAACAGGCCACGGTCAAAGATACAGCAGGAGGCGTACCAAGGGATCAAATTCAACTGCTGATTGCACCTGGTGCCAGTAGAGAGGTGGTCTCCGATCAAATGATCGGAAACTTTGGGGTAGGAGGAAAGCGAGCAGGCGTTGCAATTGGGGAATTGGTTGAAGTCTATACCCGCGTTGGTGAGGGGCAAGGACACAAATTTAAAATTGATAACGAATGGCTTCAGCACGAAGACTGGAACATGGATATTGACGAAACAACCGAAATTGAAGCTGGTGAGACTAAAATCAATATTTCAAAACTACGCCAAGGTTTTAGCCACGACGATTTACGTTCGATTTTTTCACATCTTTCCGATACTTATGCGAACTTCATTTCAAATGATTGCGCCATATTTTTCAATGGGAAGCCACTTGAAAAGAACAAGTTTGATAATTGGGCATACCCCCAAGAATATCCCCCCCTGACAGGTGAAGTAGTATTTTCGCCCGACGACAGAAACGAAATCAGTATACGGGTCACTGGAGGCTTAATTTCAGATCGGTCTCCAAAAGAAGGCAACTACGGGGTCTATTTTTATTGCAATAAGAGACTAATTCTTGCTCATGAAAAGACCCACCATGTTGGCTTTTTGAGTGGGTATGCTGGCGTTCCCCACCCTGACGCTTCCCTTTGCAGAGTTATCGTTGAAATGACTGGTCTGCCCAGCCTGATGCCATGGAACTCAAGTAAGAGCGGCATAAACTGGAGTCATCCCGTTTTCATGGAAATCCGTGAACGGATATTTTCAACAGCCAAACGATTTTCGACAATTTCGCGTCGACTAAAAAATGAGCGTGAAACTGCGGTATTTCCATTCGTAACTGGCGCTATCAAAGAATTCGACTTTCAAAGATCTCAAACTGGAAAAGAGATTATAAATCTACCTGTGCCACGAGGCCGCGCAAAAAAGTACTCCGAACGAATCTTTGATGACAACAAGGAGCTGTTTGCAAAAAAGCCGTGGACCAGAGGTATCGTTGAAGCCATCGGAGTAGCGGATTTCATTTCGCGACGTCCATTGTCGACGAAAAACAGAATTGTTCTACTTTTGCTGGACAGCACCTTCGAAATATCGCTGAAAGAATTTCTCGTTCATCAGAATTCCAAGTATTATCCTGATGAAGAAATCGCAAAGATTTTTAAGAGCCGCAAAAAAGTTCTTGATGAAGTAAAGTTACTGGTGAACTTGCGGCAATCGGACCTCGATTTAGCATACCACTATGCAAATTTGCGAAATAAACTAGTTCATGAGCGCGCAACGGTTGATATATTGGATGAAGATGTACAAATTTATTGGCAAGTTGTGGAGCGGGTCGTGAAGAAGCTTTTTAAAGTGAAGCTTTAAACCACAACCTCAACCTTCTCCTGCTCACCGACCCCGAACACCCGCTTGTACCGTGCGATCTCGCTTGCGGGGCCCATGGCTTTGTTCGGGTTATCGCTCAGTTTCACGGTGGGTTTTCCGTTGGCCGAGATCGCTTTGCACACCAGCGAGAAGGGCGCGAGGCTGTCGTTTTCGGTGAGCCCTTTGAAGTCGTTGGTCAGCATGGTCCCCCAGCCGAACGAGACCCTGCACCGCCCTGCGAATTGCGCTTGCAGGGTGACGATTTTATCGACGTCGAGCCCGTCCGAGAAGATGACCAGTTTCTGGGTCGGGTCCTCGCCCCGCGATGTCCACCAGTTGATCGCCGTTTCCGCATATATCGCGGGATCGCCGCTATCGACCCTGATCCCTGTCCAGCCCGCGAGCCAGTCGGGGGCGCGTTTGAGGAACCCTTCGGTGCCGTAGGTGTCGGGCAGGATGATCCGCAGGTTGCCGTCGTGTTCAGCCTGCCAGTCGGCCAGCACGTCGTAGGGGGATTGCAGCAGTTCGGCGTCGGTTTTGGCCAGTGCGGCATAGACCATGGGCAGTTCGTGGGCGTTGGTGCCGATGGCTGCGAGGTCACGGTTTTTGGCGATGAGGCAGTTGGAGGTGCCTGTGAATTTGTCGCCTAACCCCTCGGACATGGCCTGCACGCACCAGTCTTGCCAGAGGTGGGAATGCCTGCGCCGCGTGCCGAAGTCGGCGATTTTGAGGTCGGGGACACCTCGGAGGGTTTCGACCTTTTCCCAGACTTTGGTTTTGGCTCGGGCGTAGAGGACCTCGAGCTCGAAGCGGCCCATTTTCTGGAGGACAGCGCGGCCGCGTAGTTCCATGAGGACGGCAAGGGCGGGGATTTCCCAGAGCATGACTTCGGGCCATGAGCCCTCAAACGTGAGTTCGTATTGGCCGTCCACTTTTTCGAGGTGGTAGGCGGGCAAGCGGAGTTGTTCGAACCAGTCCATGAATTCGGGCGTGAACATCTGGCGTTTGCCGTAGAATGTGTTGCCGCGCATCCATGTGCTTTCACCGCGTGTGAGAGAAAGGGAGCGGATGTGGTCGAGTTGTTCGCGCAACTCGCCCTCGTCCACCAGATCGGCAAGGCGCACGTCCTTGGAGCGGTTGATGAGGGAGAAGGTGACTTGGGTGTCGGGTTTGTTGCGGAACACGGATTGGCACATCAAGAGTTTGTAGAAGTCGGTGTCGATGAGCGACCGCACGATTGGGTCGATCTTCCATTTGTGGTTCCAGACGCGGGCGGCGATGTCGGTCATCGGAGTGTTCCTTATGGTTAAGGAGGTTAGACCAAGTGGAGGGGGGGGATGGCAAGGGGTATTGTGGGTCTGACCATTCCCGCTAATAATCGCTGCAAAGCGGGGGTGAGATGAGTGGGAATTCCGAAGAAGTACTACGCGGCATTGTCTTTGTGGCGCATCAGGTTTCGAGCTGATTGGAGAGCACAATTGGGTTGGGCATTGTCATTGCGAAAGCTGCCGGCGTGCGACGGCATCGCCATTCACGACGTGGATCGGGCAGGAGAATGGAACGTGGCAGCTCCTTGGAGATCAACCGCGCACATATAACAGCAGCGCAGGGCAACAGCGCGGGTTTTGCGGAACTTGCGGCTCTACGATGTTTTATCGTTCAGAACAATACCCGAACGAAATGCATTTCTATGCCGCGTTGCTCGATAACCCTGAACACATAAGCCCGCAGCAGCATTATCATGCGGATGAACGGCTTTCTTGGGTGCACTTGTCGGAAGGCTTGCCAATTGCATAGCGGGTGGAATTCACCTTCGGCTCGCAACTTTCTCGCCTTCATCTAGACCTTCAACGCTCTCTTGCGTGATCAAGGCGGTCTCGTCTTTAGGATCGTCATCGAGAAACTTTTCGATATCAACGTTGAGCGGCCGCAAGATGGAAACGATCATCCACTTATGGTTCCAAACACGAGCGGCGTTTTTGAAAAGTCCGATAAAATCGATTGTTCTCGTTTCGTTAAAAGGAATTGGACGTGGTTATGTGAATCTGCGTCATTTGACGTATGGGAAATTCCGACGGTTATGGCGGGTACGACTTTAACAAAAACAAGCTGGCGGAGAGCTTTGCCGATCAAGACGCCCGTGCCGAAAGGTTAGCGCCTGAACGCGTGATTGGCTGGACGACCACAGTATCGAAGGTGGCGGTCCGTGTGCGATCTGGGAAACGTCCTTGCGATTACGCCCCATGGCATTAGGCGTTAAACGATGCGAATTTGGACGAGTCCCTCATGGATTTCGCGTCCGACGTTGCGCAACCCGGATGGCCCGGTCCGAGACCCGATTTGATCGCATTTGCCTTGGCCTTTCTCGAAGCAGACGTCATGTTATTTCGGTCTGGATATGTAAAACGACATTTGATCAAGCGCTTGCAGCAATCGCCCTTAACGTCCGACGATATCACTCGGATCGACGCGCTGTTGCGACGCGCCGTTACCCGAGGATCAAGCCTTGAAGAATTCAAAGGCTACCGCATATTGGCCGCGCATCTCGTCGTAAATGGCGCGTTATACAATCTTACCAGCTGGCTCGCGATAAAAGCAGAAGGTGCCATTTTGACAATGAACAGGGCGAATGGCGGCGTTATAGCCGACATGTTCTCTCACCCTGATTTATCGGAACGAGATGTTAGACGTTTGCATATTTATCCGCGCTTCTTAGGACAATCCAAATGGGGTATAACTTACCCGAATTTGAGTGAAGTTGCTCCAGCAGGAGGTCTCGTTAAAGAAAAGGAAGAGCGCATAAAATACGCAGCATATCTGATGCTACGATCTATTCAACGACGGCAGGAATCGACACCAAAAGTACGCTAGATCAACCTTTCAATTCGAATAATTCGGCCACGCTATGCGCCCTGGTCTAAGCCCTCGATCTCTTCAATACTCTCCTGCGAAATCAGGTCGGTTTCATCTTGGGCGGTGTCACCGAGCAACTTTTCGATATCGACGCTGATCGACTTCGGGCGCAAGGCCTCGGTTGCGGGTTGTGCTTGGACGGGTGCGGAACGCAGGGTGCCGCGCAGTGTGTTGGCGGTGTGCGCGGTGAGGAGTTGGTTTTGGACCAGTTTGGCGTAGATGCCCTGCGCCGCCTCGGTCGAAATGCCCATGGCGCTGGCGATACCTTGCGCGTTTTGGGCGTTACCTGCTTTGGCGTAAAGGCTGGCCCATAACATCTGCGACGAGGTGACCGTGCCTGAGGATGCCGCGGCGCTTGCTGGCAATGCGGGCATTATAGGTGCTAATCCTGCGGCTCCTGCGAATTGCAGAAAGCGGCGGCGATTGAGTTCTGGCATAACGGGGCCTCCTAGAAATGTTCGTTTTCGCCTTGTTTATATAACCCCATTCTTTTCGTTTATATCTTATAAAGTTGTAATCCGCTGATTTTAATGGGTATTTTGATACCAAAACACGCCAATTGTTCGCAAAACTGTGGGTTTGACATCACTTGGACCGCGTGGGCAAAGTGTTTGAAAGCCAAAGGAAAACCAATGACCCACACCCTGCCCCGCGTTGTTTTGATGGTTGTCTCGGCAATGGTGTTGATCGTGTCGGGCGATGCGGCGGCCAAGGTTTTGGGGCGAGCAGGCTTTGATCCTGTTTTTGTGGCTTGGACGCGGTTTGCGCTGGCAGCATTGATTGTGGCACCCTTTGCGGGGTTGCAGCGTGGCGACCTCAAACTGGCGATGGATTGGCGGTTGGTGTTGCGGGCCTTGCTAATTGTCGGTGGCATTGTTTGCATTTTGACCGCACTCAAGACCGAACCTATGGCCAATGTATTCGGCGGGTTTTTCGTGGGGCCGATTGTGGCCTATGTGCTGTCTACTTTGCTGCTTAAAGAGGTGGTCACTTGGCGCAGGTCCGCCTTGCTTGCCCTGAGCTTTATCGGCGTTTTGGTCGTTGTTAGACCCGGTTTTGGGATGACGACAGGCATGGGGTTTGCCGTTTTGGCGGGCTGTTTGCATGGGTCGTATTTGGTCGCGACGCGGTGGTTGGCGGGTGGATTTCGTCCGCGGTTTTTACTGCTGTCGCAACTGGTGATCGGTGCGATTTTGATTGCGCCTTTTGCGATTGGACCTGTGCCAGAAATCACCGCGCCAGTCGCTGGTTTGATCCTGATCAGTGCTATGGGATCGGCGATTGGGAACCTGTTGTTGGTCTTGGTCAACCGCACCACGCCTGCGAATGTGATCGCACCGTTGATCTATAGCCAGCTTATCGTGGCCACGGTTTTGGGTGTGATCGTGTTTGGCGAATGGCCTGATGGTTTCACACTTTTGGGCCTCGCCATCATCGCAGCGGCTGGGGCGTCGTCTGTGTGGTTCGCAGGGCGCGGGCGTTAGGTCCGTTTCAGCGGGCG
>Ga0102901_1000079_pt1 | contig 43104 bp, 49 predicted proteins | sample Colrivmet1555A02_FD_78456 | JGI IMG/M metagenome (GOLD analysis project Ga0102901, IMG submission 78456) | Estuarine microbial communities from the Columbia River estuary - metaG 1555A-02 | ecosystem: Environmental > Aquatic > Marine > Intertidal zone > Estuary | place: USA: Columbia River... | reverse complement strand
GTGTGCAGATAAAATCAATACGCGGATCAAGGGTAATGTGATTGGCGGGCAACGCGCTATCCGCAGGACCATCGTGCACAATCTTGACTGACCAGTTGGGATACGTCTGCGCCACAATAGAAGACAGAAGACAAGTCAGTGCGTCTTGTCGCCTTGAATCATCGTTGAGATATGAAGCGACAACAATTCCAACGGTAGGACCATCGTTTAGTTTGGTCTTCCAATAACGCATATGTCATCCCTGCCCCTAAAACGTGTGGCAATCTTTAAGCAGGATAGACAGTAACGACCTGTATGTCCAAATCATTTTTAGGAATATGGTCTATTGGCATTAACGGCAATCCAACGTATTTTCCTTCGCGGTTAATTTGTTCAACCAGCGGACGGCACCCAAAGTCCGTACGGTTAACGTAATAATCGTCCATCAAAAATGTATTTTCGGTCGCAATCAAATGTTCCAGATTTTTAAAATCTGACGCAATGGTTTCAAGGCTGTGGCCGCCATCGATGAAAATAAAGTTTGGTTTGATTGCGGTAGGATCTTCTTTCCACGCCTTAAGCGTTTCCTGCGTGTTGCCTTTAAATAGCTGTGCTCCTTTAAAACGCCCACCGTATTTTTTGCCAAGTGTAGTTGCAAATACACGTTGCACTTCATCTGTAGACAAAGGCAATGTGCTCTTTGAAAATTCGGCTTTTGACATGTCAGGTGTCATATCTTCAAACAAATCAAACCCAATATATGTTGCAGTCCTGTTTGGTCCGTAACTTAGAAAATAATCCAACAAATTTGCGGCACGAACACCGTTAAACGTACCGACTTCCAAATACACAAAGTTAGTTGTACGCGCAGCCAAATCATCAAGCTTGCGCAACAAGTTTACATAACGACCGGCAAACATGGGGAACTCCTATATGTGTTTATTCACTCTTATTCGACGCAGTTCTAAGATAAGTACTTGTATCTTCGGGAGGCGGTAACCACGGTAAATTGAATTCAGTAAGAAGTCGTTTGTAATCTTCCTCGCCGTGTACTGCACCGATAAATGGACTCAGCGTAAATGTATTAATGCCACCTTGCCGCAAAATATTACGTATTTTGGCTGTACCCTGCCTGTACTCTTTGTAAACATCTTTGGGCGCTAATCCGTGAAACTTAACATGCTGATCGTGTCCGTGGTGTTCGCCTGCAAGATCTGTCATGTCTACACCAACTAGAAAAATGTTCTTGGCACCCATCAACATTGCCATATGCATAGCTGTCTGTTGCACGCCGTACTCGATAAATAATGTATGTTCTTTAGGCGTGTAAAACAAATTGTAATTTTTTTGCTCTGTGACAAAAACGTAATACTCAGGGTCGTCGTATTTTAAATGACTCATCGGTGCTTTTTTCTTAACAATCCATTGTGTGTGATTACGCGTGCGTGTCTTGTTGTACAGCTTAAGCAATTCTGGATGCACCGTAATGCTGTATGTCAAAGTCCTGTAACGCCACGCCTGATTTAATCCAATTGTGATCTTGCCGTCTAAAATTTCTAAAGGAAATACGCGCATGCTGGGACCCGTGCCCACAATGTAAATGTCTTGTCCTTCGTGCTTGTTGTACAATTCAGCAATCTGCATAATTAAAAGATTCCTAACTTGCGACCGTGCCTGCCTTTGTCGTGCGTGATGTAACCACGCAGCGCACTGTTTTCGACAACATCTGCGTTGCCGGTAACAGCTTCGGCAAGATCCACAGCACTGACACCGGGATGTAACAAAACTTTCTGTAGTTGCATGCTGTCATCCCAACGATCTTCTTCCCTAAACGCACCAGACGTGTAACGTGCAATTAACTGTTCCAGCAAGTCAGCACCGTTACCTTCAAGATTAAAGCCAAAGACACCCGTTTCCATGACAGGTCGTTTGTTCTTTAGGTAGAAGGCGTCGGTACCATTAAACCAATTATCAATGACGTTATCGGATACGCTTGATGTAAACACGCAATCGGCATCAATCCATATGATGCTGGAATAAGCGGTATGCGTTTTATGCCGTTCTAAGGCTGCGCGTAATGCCACGATCTTACGAAACCAGCGTGCCGCATTGTAGTTAAACCATGCAGCGGGACACTTAGGTTTGTGGCTCTTACTGTTGGCAGTGTAAGGACCTCCCGCACACTCACAAGCATTAGTTGATTGACCGCCGAACTTTACAGGAATGATGTCTGCGTTCTTGGTCTGCCATTCTTTAAAGAAACTGTCACTCAGAACGTTGTGGTATTGAAAGAGCGTAGACAACGGTAACTGCTGGTAATTGACGTGCTCTAATCCCAGCAAAAATTGGAATGTGTTTTCGTTCTGCAAATAAGATTGCACCAACGGGATACCACTCTGATGCAATATCCGGTCAGAGAAAGAAGTAACCCACAGCGGTTTAAGTCCAGCCATGATTACAATCCTTTGATGTGCTCAAGATAAATAGGATGCAGCCCATTAGTGTTGCGCCAGTCTTCCTTAACGTTGAACTTGGCAACAGCATCCTTAACCTCGGCCTCTGTAATAATTGCGTTACGGTAGGCATGCTTAAATTCTTCTATCCACAAATACGCTAAAGGATGATCTGGTTTGTACCAAGGCTGCTCTGGCTCCTTGGTGTAATGCAACAATGCTGTGGTGTTGGGATTGTAAATGTTTAAATGATTCCATTCGATTGGCAAGATTCCCGGAGCTGGTTGCATCCACTTGGCGTGCATAAAATCGGCATATGCTTGTTTGGTTGAATTCTTCTTCAGCCAATCAAACATGTAACGGCGGCTCCACTCAAAATAATTCTTGGCCTTAAGACAATCAATCACCATGACAGATGACTGTGGCCATGGCTTAGGATTGAACTTGTCTGGTTGATATGTCATAGCTGCTGAGGTCTTATCCCTCATGGCCTCAATGCCCATCTGCAACAAGCCTGCAATGTCTTTGAAAACAATCTGATCAGCATCCAGATAGATAGCGTGCCCTTGCCAGTTACACGCTTCGGGGATCATCCAACGGCGTAACGAGAAACCTGTACCGACTTGAATACCTTCCGTTGCGTATTCCCATTCAGCGCCAATCATAGGTGTGAATGTGACAATCGATGTTGTACGGCGCTGAATGGAATGCTGGAGAACTTTGCGCGCTATCTCAGTCTTAGGTTCGGTGCCGATAAACACCTTGATATCTGACATGCGCATTCTCCGTGGTTAAAGCGCATTTTACAATTTAACTATGCGAACGCCAGATGACTTTACGGTTTTTTCAAACTCATCAAATTGAATATCGAACGAACTGCGACCGTTAGATAAGCGGTCTTTGGTGTCGAATGCTGGGTTGTAACGCGTGCCGCCATCAACGCCTAATGTGTAAATCTCTTCTGTGTGCCCTGCGGCTACCAACAGATTGATTGCAGCTACGGCACTGAAATACCTAACTCTTATTACTGGGTAATCAGGATTAGGTTTCAAAGAACTGGTGGTGCTGTTGAATGTGTACACGTTACCTGCGTCTGCGTATTCTTTCCAATAAGCACTTGTAGAAAATAAAACATCGAGAGAATCTTTACCCGACTTGGAGTTCTGGTGGGGTCTCCATGGCAATATGACTTTAATGTTTTTTGCTTTGAGTTCGTCGAAACATTCCGCAAAGGCTTCACGGTCAATGAACAAAGCAGCAGAAGGTGTCGTCAGCCTAAACGCATGATTAAGCGTCAGGATGTTAACAATATCAGTGCTGAAGTTTTTGACTTTATCCGATGTTGGACCTTTGCCGACAACTAGCCAACTTTTAGACGTGTCTTTAAGCAAATCAAGCGCGTTAAGAAACATTAGATTTTTTCGGTGTAATACCGCCCTCGTCCGCACGAACAATGTCTGAAGGGTCAAGACTCACCCAATAGGTCTCAATCAATTCCACGTCCGTGATCGCTTCAAAACGGTGCTCGACGTTGGCATGCACTGAGAACCTGTCACCGGCATTAAGGGTAACAGTGTGTATCTCTTGGCCTGCGGCGTCATACACAATGACTTTAAGAAGGCCTTCGACAAGATAAAAGTCGTTGGCTTTGGCTTTGTGGTGGTGCCGGGAGCTATAGCCCCCGGCAGAAATTTGTGCGTGATGCACTTCAAAGTTGGCGTCAGAAAAAATACAGCGATTGGTTCCCCAGCGTTTTGACAACACTGGTACGGTACACGCTTTTAGGTTAGACGAAGACACGATAAGTCCTAGTTGTTAAACGCGGGGAGGTCCGACAAAATTATCAGGCGGTCCGACAAAATCAGGCGGTCCGACAAAGTCGGGATGTTCGGGATATTGCTTTGGATTAAAGTAAGGATTTTGCCCCGGCAAATTAAAGCCCATATGTTTACGCATAAGCGGATTTAGCAATCTTGCGAGGTGCGGATAAGCACCTGCGCCAAGACCAAGAGCGCCAAGGCCAGTCAATGTATTATTTCCTGTCAACAATCCAAGACCACCAGCAAGACCGCCACCAAGCATAGAGTAACGCTGCCATGCCGGCATTGTTTTAACGTCATATCCAAGCATACTAAACATTGGATTTGTAAATTGTTCTATGGCGTTGTGGGTGTCTCCAAAAAATCCGCGTATTGCACTATCACGTTCATTAACTACGTGGTCTTGTATTTTGTCGGCGCCCTCTTGTGCCTTACCGGCAACTTGACCCGCAACATTATTAGCACCAACACCCACTTGCTGTAACGCACCTGTAATTTTGCCGAAATTTGGAATTTCAGGAAATTTACCTTGCATTGCACCGCCTAGCGCATTGCCAACACCTTGAACGCCCCCGGTAGCTGCGCCGGTAATTGCATCTATTCCGCCTGTGACCGCTTTACCTATAGACGGCATATATGGTTTTATTGCGGATTTCATTTTTTGGCGCAATGCTTCTTGCTTGATTACATCCATAAAGCCGCCTACGCCTTTTTGTACATCTTCCCATGCTGGAAGTTTAGGAAATTGCGGAGGTGCTGCGGGTGGCTGCGGGTTAGCACCAGCCGGCGGGACAGCGGGTGGTGCGTTTGGTGGGGCAGCTGGTTGCTTTGGTTTAAACCGATCCAAGAAGCCGCCTACGCCTTTTTGTACATCTTCCCATGCTGGAAGTTTAGGAAATTGCGGAGGTGCTGCGGGTGGTTGTGGTGGCTGGTTGCGGGGCGACGTAGGAAGAGACGGAGGTAATTGCGGGCGCAAAGGATCGGGATTTAGCGCGTCGGCGAGCGGATCACTAGATCCGGCAAACTTTTCAAGGCCTGACAACAATTGTCCAAGCAATTGCGGATTGACAGCTCCACTTGTTTTAATAAGTGCTTGTGCAATTTGATCCAAATTCATACCCCGTGCCATACATGTATCAACAAACGTATCCGCTAAAGTCATGTCATAGCTTTGCTTTTTACGAAAACGATCTAACGATTGCATAGCTGCCATGCCAGTTGCATGATCTTCAGGACGCTGTGCGTAACTTAAACCATTAGATTCGCCCATGGCGCTGCGAGGAGGCTTAGTATTGTCTTGGCGGGAATACTTATATAGCGCAGCAAATTTACCAAACGATTGCGTTAAATCCATTGCAGCTTTACCTGTAGAAAACAAGTCTGCATGCAATTCTCTAGTAGGAGATCGGTCCTGTGAATTACGCGCCACGGCACCTTCCTCCAAAAGACTGTTTAGTGTGTTCTGCTGATAATTGTCTGAAGGTGTGCGCATCCGAGATTGCCGGCGAGGGTTTGCGGGAATCGGTGTCGGCATACCATTCTGTGCTTGCTTGACCGTTTCATCAGCTCCGGGAATTTGTGCAACTTGCTGCACACCACTAGCTGTGGCAGGCGTTGGAACTGGCGTCTTGAGCTGCGTGGCAGGATTGGTGTTTTGTTTACCTGCAAGTGCCGCAGCGTTTAAATTAGCGCCAAACATTGCAGACAACGGCTTAGGTTGCCTACTGCTAGCTCCAGTAGGCATAAACCCCGGCTGATTAAAAGACTGCGGTATCATCAGTTGCTCTCGTTTTTCTTTTTCTTAGAACCGGACATTGCGCGATACAAACCGTATCCGCCTAAACCACCTGCGGCAAGCAAAGCCAAAACACGAGGATCTTTAGCGTATTCAGCTAATCGACTAAGCATGGAAGGGGAAGGAACTGTGGGAGCGGACGAAGCTGCGGAAGAGGACGAATCTGCGGGCGCGGACGAAGCTGCGGGGGCGGGCGATGCTGCGGAAGCCGCCGGTGCTTCGTCGCGTCCTATTTGACGCAACGCTGGCGCAGTTGATTTTGACGAAGATGCTTCAAGACCACCAACAGGATCCAAACGCATATTATCTGACTGCAATGGAGGCATTTCGCCCTTATCTGCCCTCGCACGCTCTAATGCTGCTAAATTTCCTAAAAACTCACCGGTGGGTTTTACGTCTGAACGATCGGTTTCTGCGCATTTACGCATAACGGAATTCTTATCTTTAACAGAAACGTCGTTATATGATTGCGGCGTTTGCACTGCTACTTTGCGAGAATCATCAAGCGCAGATTTGCATAGTGTCAATGCAAACACACCACGCTCTTCGCCTGACAAATGCGGAAACGCCATCTTAATTGACTGCACCAAAGGGTAACCATTTGACAAGTTTGCTTGCAACGCTCTAAAGGCAGAACGTTTCGTCATCGGCAACGCAGCGGCTACCTTAGTAAGCAAAGAATCCATCATCAACAAAGAAGCTTGTTTGACTAAGTATCCGTGCAACTTGTTGGCCATGGCGCTCTTCTCCTCGTTGTCAGTATCTGGTTCAGATACCGGTTTAAGTTTAGGTAAATCCGGTGTGTACTTAGACTTTATCACAGGCGGTAGCTTAGGCGGTAATTTAGCTTTGCGTTTTTGCGGAAAAGACGCCAAAGCTTGTTTAAGTATGGGGTCCATCGTGTCTGAACACCTTGAATCTTCTACCTTTGTCGCAGTACGTTTGTCGTTGCGATTAGGTAAAAATATGTAAGGATCATATGTCCCCGGACGCCCAGAAGCTAATTTATTGTAAAACATCTATATGTCTCCACACAAACAATTTATTTGACGCCAAACTGCTTGGACAACGCATCAAGATATGTGCCACCTTGTCGGCTAAACGGATTGTCGTAAACATGGCGAAGAGGACTTTGTCTTGTATTTAAATCTGCGCGCACAGATTCGTGTTGTCCAAGACGAGATTGATTGTTGTACAACATTTCTTTACCCGCATCTAACTTGTCTGCAAACCAATTATTTATTGGATCTAAATATGTTTGAGGATGCGTTGCCTTATCCACACGCGCTTGCCGGTTAGCTGCAAATTGCATGGAAGGCAATACTCGCATGGCTTCTGTACCCAAGCCACCTATTGCGGCACCGCCTACTCCGCCGTAAATACCGCCACGCACTGCACCACTTAGTCCGCTACCAATACGACTCATAACGTCGTCATCGTCGTCATCAGAAGAAAACAACCCACTGATACCACCAATACCGGCACCAAGAAGTGCGCCTGCTCCACCTAAACCTACGGCATTTGCAAGCGCAGGATCCGCCGCAGCTGTCTTTACAGCCAATTCCTGAATTGTAATTGCACCACTTTTTTCTGCATGCTCAGGCAGTTTTTTAATGTCGGGCGTATGGTCAGCCCAACGCTTTGCCATTTCAGGGTGATTGGCAAACATCCAGCGTTGCTGTGCTTTTGATTTAAACGGCATGATTCAAACCTCGCATAAGCGTTTATGTCTTGTCTGCGCGTAAATTAACCGGGCGCAACACTTAGCAATTTATTGAGAGCAGCTTGTCTACCGTCATTAGTACCGCCGTAATATGCCGCAAGTCCGCCAAGCCCAGCTCCACCGAGAGTAGCCAACAATTTACTTACAGTAAGACCTTTCTTGGGATTAACACCCGATAAAGCTCGATGCAAATAATAACCAAGAGCTCCGCCGGCAGTTGCGCCTGTTGCGGTAATGCCAATGTTTTTAAGTTTATTTCTAGCCATCAATGCGCCTTGCGCTGGCGCAGCGTAATTACCCATTTGCTTACGTAAACCGCCACCGGCTGGACCTGAAATGCCGGCTGGTTCGACAATGTTGTGTTTTTTAAGAAAAGCAGAAGTCGTACCTGTGGACTCTGCCGCTGCATATTCGTCTAACAAGGCTTGCGTAGCTGCCGGATTTAATCCTTTACCGGCAGCCACATTTTCCAAATATGTTTCTGCACCCGTTTCATATTTTCGCACAGCTTCCTGCAATTTAGGCGGCAATTCTTTGTGATATTTGCGCAAAAATCTCATTTGCCGATCGTGAGGAATTAGGTCTGTGTCGATTTCATGCGGATCGACATAACTCGTTTCAGGCGTATCGAGTTCTTCCTGCAAAAAAGTTCGCCACGCTTTATCAAATTCGGGACGAGCGCCTTCAGCCATACCGCGCACATTTGGATGCGCTTGATGAAAATAAGCAGAAATAGGTCCTTTTCTAAAAGCGTCATAATGCGTACGCGATTCTAATCGCTGTAAAGGTGTTTTAACTACATATGACGGGGGAACGTTAGCTTTCGCCATAATCGCAGGACTGCTGCGCAACTGTGTCATGATTTCGCCAACTGGAATACCAAACGGTTTTAAGCTGGCTGCGGCCGATAACACATCGTGATAATGCGTAAAATCTGTATCGCCGGGAAGTCGTGCAGGTTTAGTAGCTGAGTCTAATTTTCTTTGTACAAAATCAGCTTGAGCATCTCCGGCAATACCGTAAGCAGCACCCAAACCAGCAGCACCAACACCCGCACCGGCGACACCCAAGGAAGGCAGCACATAATCAGTCCAACTATGCGTTTTCTTTTTGGCCTTTTTAGCCCCAGTCAACGCTTCAAGTTTTTCAGCGATTTTGTACATGCCGCCACTCCCGTTAAATGTAAGCATGTTTCAGTATAGTCACTTATTCGATGTCAAACAAAGAATCGATGTCACCGTTGGTTTCATCTAATTGTTCTGCGATTTCTTGCTTAGGATCAAAATCATCATCGTAATCTGACATGTTTTCAAACGCACTGTCTTTGCCATCCTGCGACGGTGCAAACACTCCGGCAACAAACTGCTGCAAGAATATTAAATTCTTGGCAAACTTTTCTTTAAACAACAACGACGCTTTTTCCAACAAGTTATACGCAAGATATGCAGAAGACAGGGATATGTTGTTTTGCTTGTGTATGTTGTCTATGCCCTTCTCGGAAACAATAGCCGTAATGTTGTCCAATGTGGCCTTGAGCGCCAACATGACAGATGCATCGGTCAGGGGCATCTTGTCGTCAGGATCCGAACGGGCACAGATAGTTTGAGTTTGCACAATAGCCGTAGTGTTGTCGTCGTAGCAAAATCCAACGCTCACTGTAACTGCTTTGATGCTTTTCTCAGGCTCGTCGTGCGTCGCCATTGTGTACACAGGCCATAACGTCAGAACAATATCTTGCCCCGAAGAAACATCAAGCATAGAACTTAATTGCTCATAAACTTCACGTGTAACTTCAGCTTCGTGGCATAACTGCTTAGCGTCAAATTCTTCAAAATGCTCAATAAGCCAAAACAGAAAAGCGGCCGGAGATGCCCGGTGCTTTTCTGTTTCTGTTGATTCGTTGTCTTCTGTTTCCCAAAATCGATCAAACAATACGCGTAAAAGATACGGAACGCCGGGGTCCATGAACGTGTCATCATCATCGTCAGAAGAGTCGTCGTATGGCACGGCTAACCTCAGAAAATGGCGTTAACGGACGTAGCACTCACACCGTTCTGCCCGGGTTGGGATCTTGCGACGCTGATCGAGACTGCTTCAGATGGTTGCATTGTACCTGAAATCGTATCTGTTGTCGTAGTGACGCGGACGTTGTTGCTTAGACACATACCAATGTTGCCAGTACCGTCAGGATAAAACAATTCGATGACGCGATGCTGATCCATGTAACTTTTAGCGAAAGCAATAAAAGCATCAAGGGTCTTTGCTGGAATTGTCGTGTCTGCGTCAAATGCCGTCTTAAGATGCGTCACGATGTCAGGTACAGATGCTGAATTTACGAACGCCGGAATCGTACTCATCACGCCCCCTAATCTTTAATATTCATGGCCACAAACACACCCAGAAAAAAGCATAACGTACACGACACCACATCAATAGAGTGTCTTATCAAATCGTGCAAATTTTGATTGAACTCGAAATGGCCAAACATCAATCAACACCCAAGAACGAAGCGATGTTGCTGGCGGCATTAGCGGCCGTAACACTACCAACGCGGGCAAGCTTGGATAGAGTTTCACGGGGTGGCTCCAGATCACCAATCAAGGTGTAACACTGGATACCTGAATCATCGTCACCCGTGTAGATGCCTCTGTGCAGCACAGTCGCAGGCTTCTCGGGATATCCACTACCTAACAGCTGATCTAATTGCTCAAATCCCGACATGAGGTAATCGTCAGAAAACGTTTGCTGTACTTCGGGACTGGTAGCGAAGACACAGACACCCTTCTTACCTCGCCGCAGATCACAGGCTGACAAGACATTGTTGGCCAGTTCATCTCTAATGACGCTGCGCACATCAGCAGGCGACGATACCTTCTTAGGATCAATGTATGCCGAACCCATGACAAGGATGCCTGAGTCGAGAAGCTGGAAGAACTCACTCTGATCAAACGTTACTAAGCCCTTACGGTTGGCTGCGTAGTAATTAAAGACGTTAAACAGTTCCGCTACTACAGAGTTAGCCTTGGGATAAAGATCAGCCATAGAAGACGAGTAAATGTTTTTGACGCGGGCATTGTCAATCACGATCAGAGGACTGACCTTAGCTGCCATCAATTCAGAAAATGCTTGAATGGCATTACGGCACGTCAATTGTCCTTCGCCCGGTTGTGGCAATGACACGATAGCGCCTACACGAGTATTTTCACCTGCGGTTTGTGCCATGTGCTTGCGCGCTAATGCTACGAGGCTGGAGCTCATGCCTCCACCTGTACCGCCACCAAGACCTGCGCAGATCAGAATGCAATCTAAAGGACCAGAACCCCATGCCCTAAACAACAAGTCCCTTACGTCTGCGTCTCGGCTAGCCAAAACTTGCTTGGCCAACTTCATATCCTTGGATGCTCCGCCCACGTCCAAAGACAGTTTGGGCATCTCAGCATCTAGGCCATCAAAGTCATTTACCGTTGTGTTGAGAACACCTACACGTCGATATCCCAAGGCCCAGAACGCTTGCGCAATACGACCACCCGCCTGACCACATCCCAACACGCCGATACGGGCCGCAACAGGATAAGACAACTCATCTTCAATTGGAGCTACTTGTTTAATAGCCTGCTTGGATTGCGCCACAGATGTTGTCAGCGCAATGTTGCCGGGACGAGACGGCATGGGAGGACCAGATGGCTTCAATTGTTCTGCTGCGTTCAAGGATTTAGAAAAATCCGACATACCTTACTCCATTGCGGGCTTGGGCTGTTGTTGTTTACGCCCGTACCTGTGTGGAGCTTGTGCGCCTCCACGACCTTCCATGATGTCCTTGTGCGCATCCTGAGATTCATTGGCCGGTACGGTTTTCGACATTATTGTAAGTTTAGCTGCCTTGATCAATTCCAATGCTGAAAAACGTCCAAGGTCAGCCGCCGTGACAATCTTGTCCCCGGATACTTTGTCAAGTAACGCCGATACGTTTCCAATCAAAGCTGATGGCGCTGACTTGCGCACGCGAGTTACACGATTGATTACGTCATCTACGTCGCGATCGGATTCGACGTCTTTGTTGAGATTGTATTTGGTCGTGCGGCGGCGTGGCATTGCACTTCTCCTCCACTAAGGAACAAGTAACTCGCACCATGCGTCGGCAAAAACCGTAGAATTTTCAATGGAGCGTGTTGCCATTGTCTCAAAAATCTGTTCTTGCGCAAACGCTAACGATGCGTATTTGACAAAGTTTGACGTGTCATTAATTGCGGAAGGCGCTTGCATCCAATTTGTTTTAATATCGCATGGCACCAAAACGCCTGTCTCGTCGGTTTTGATAATGTCGCTATAAGGCGGAATGTCCCACGCTAATACGGGACAACCACACGTAGTAGCCAATGTCGCAAATGCTCCAAAATTAGATTTACGTGACGGGAACCATACCCAATCGTGTGCATGAAAATGCGTTGCAAGTTCGTCTAATTTGGGCATTGGTTGCATAACGAACCGCGTCGGTAAATCTCGCAACATGCTCTTAAGGGTTTGCTTGTCTGTAGGTGCAAAGTTTTTAGTACACAACAATGTAAATTCTAGATTGGAGTGTAAGTTCAATAACTCATCAATCGCTGACAACATGAATCCCGCTGAATTGCTGATAGCATCTGAATCCGCTACCACACAAATTCGTCTGATGTTTTTGCGGACGTGTCCCGTTCGCTTTGTAATCGGCGATCTAACATCCCACGGCACTGTCAGTAACTTCTTAGTCCGCGTCTTACCATAAACACATTGTGTAAACGTTTTTTTAATTGAGGGTGTCGGCACAACGCAATAATCAAAAAAGGATCGTATTGTTTCTACGGATTCCAGTCGCGTGGATTGCCATAAAGGTACAAGGATTTGATTGCATTTTTTAGACACGGAGCGCCGATAATGTTGAGTCATTGTAATAAAATCATGATCGACACCCATGTGTACGATCGTTGTAGCTGACAGTATAGCCGGCAACACATTTACGCGAGATAACACGTGCGCATCCCAGAAAGATGATGCCACGCCAGATTTAGTACCCTGTGGTAAAATAAACACTTCTTGATTTGACATTTCCAAAGCAACTTGCGCCACACGCAACGCCGCATATGTGGTTTCATCTCGGCGATAGGGCGTGTAGATATAAATCATAGTCGCGTCCAATCGCCTTTGTTGTATCTCGGGCCGCGCGTGACAGACCTGTAATGAAACACGTAGCTCGATAAAGCTATGCCTGATTTTAAACCAAGCTTATGCCAACGCGATTGTAACTCATACTCTTGTAACGTCATAGCCGGGGTAGGGTTAGGCTGGCCTTTACTGTTAAAAGGGTTTACATCTCTAAAAGGTTGTTCAGGCGCATACATATTCTTTTCCCATGTGCTTGCCTTGGCCATCATGCAAAAACCGTTGATTGATGCCACTTTTACTTTGGTTGCTTGTTTGGCGAGTAATTCTAGTTGTACATCATCCATGTTTGTTGCGTCGGGACCCCGATATGTTTCAGCATAATGTTTAACGAATTGTTCGTCTTCTGTTCCGGGAGCATTGGTGACGGGACCCACTAATTGCACACGATCAGCGCGTAACGCCGACACCATGCCATTGTCGTAATTTTTAGGGAAAACAACGTCACTGTTAGTTACACAGATAAAAGAAAATCGGGTATCGCGCAATGCCGCCATGATTCCGGCATTCCACGTTTTAGTAAGACCCATGTTTTGGCGATTTACAATCAAACGCATGCGCGTCGGATACCGTTCCATAAGATTGCGCACAATCGTATTAGGTATGTGCACATCACGACTTATGGTTTCATGGAAGTCAGGACTGGCATCGTCTACTAGATAGACATGTGTCTCTACGTGAGCCGCAGCTTCGATCGCTGAAGTGATCGCAAGCGCGGCATACTCAAATTTTCCGTACGTGGGGACGATAACACATAGCCGATCCATAAGTTCGTCCCTTAGTTATTACCTGCGCCGGCCGAACAACCCACGGCGGTGTTGCGGTTGTGCTTGCTGCTGCGGTGGTGCATATCGTTGCTGGTACTGCGATGGCGGCAACGCTTGACCCTGAATGCGAGGAGGCTCTTCTACTGGCGGCGGTGCCGGTGGTGCTGCTCCAGCGGGCGGTTCACTTTCAGGAGATTCAAAACCGAACTGACGTTGTTTTTCTTTAAACGCGTTTTGCTGCGCTTCTTGCGCCTTCCTGCGCGCTTCTTGCGTTTGAGCCTGTAAAACTTGTTGCTCTACAGACAATTCGCCTTCAGGTGAAGATTCATAAGGATTGGCCGGCGGTGGCGGCGGTGGAAGAATACTGTCACTAAGGGGACTTGGTCTCCGAGTCTGGGATAGCGAAGGACGCTGGTCGCGGAAAAAGTCTTCGCCTCCACCCGGCACGCGTCGTGTTATATTTTCACCGTACCCCAAAGGTACGGCTCGATTTTGATTGTGTCGTTGATTTTGGTCTTCCGCTCTGTAGTCCCAACTACCGGCATCTTCACGCGTTGCATCAGGATTTGTCTCTTGCCCTTCCTCAGGTCTGTTAAAAAATACGTCGCCGTTAGCTGAACGAATTGCCGCTGTTGCGCGCGGATGTAACGTTTCGCCCATGAGCTCTCTCAATTTATCTTCTCGCTTAGATTGCGCACTTGAATCAGGTGGCGCAGGTTTTGGCGGTGTTCCAAAGAAAGGTGAATTTTTAGGTTGCTTTGGAATGGTATCTAGCGTGTTATTAATTTGTTGTTGCGCATCTGGATTAAAATCTTCTGCTGCGCTAATAGGTTCAGGCGCCGTAGGAAGCCGTGGCGGCTGCGTACGATCAGGCGCAGGTTCAGGTGAATTAAAATTTAAACTTCGGCGTATTTGGTCAGGATCTTTATATTCAGACGGATTATTTCCAACGTCTCTCCGTTGTTTTTGTTGCTCGGCATATGCTGCTGGTGGACTTTTTCTTGGGCCGTAATCCGGCGGCGTTGGCGCCGATTTTGCCTGTTCGGGCGGATACATATCTGCGTTAACACCCTGCCGAAGCGAAGCAATCTCTTCTGGTGTTTTACCTTCTAATAAATTTGGATCATTTGCATCATATGTTGGTTTTGGAGCAGGTGCTTCTGCTGCTGGAGCAGGTGCTTGTGGTGCTGGCGCAGGTGCTTTTGCTGCTGGCGCAGGTGCTTGTGCTTGTCCCGCCGGCGTGCGCGGAAGTAATCTAGGATGTGACGTTTGTTGCGTTGGCTGCGGGAGCGCACCAGCTAAGGCACTACCGGCAGCGCCACCAAGCCCCCCCGCAATGCCGCGCGAAGCTCCACCTGCTGGCGGTGAAGAACGTCTAAATGCTTCCGTTGTAGGCGGGACGTAATCTGTACCGGGCATTGGCGGAACAGTGCCTTCCTCGTACGGCATTAAAAATGGTTGAAGCTGTTGTCTGCGCGTTTCTGCGGCTTGCATGTGGAATTGATTGACAGGATTATTCATATCAATCGGATGCGTATACCGAGGTTTGCCGCCAAAATTTGAAAATTCAACCTGTTGTTGCCCGCCCGGATAAACCATTGGTTGGCCATTATACGTTTGTGGTTGTCGTTGTTGCTGTTGTTGCGGTACTTGCGCTGAAATTTGCTGTTGTCCTGTTTGGGCTAGTTCGGGGTGCCGTCTTAGCAACTCGGCCGATGGCTGCTGAGGTGCAGCTCCGGGCTGTGGTTGCGGCTGTGGAGCTTGTGCTCTGGCAGCACTTTCTCGAATTTTATTTGTAAATTGGTCTATAGCGTTATTAGTGCCGGCGCCTATTTGCCCCAACGCATCAGTAATTGGATTCTGGAATCCCCCCTGTCCGGGCTGTGGTTTTGGTGTCGGAGGCGGCGGTGGTGGTGTGTTGCCCGGAGTGTTAGACGGCGAATTGCCAATTTGACCACGGCGTTTTTGCGCGTCTGCTGCTGCTTGTTCGGCAGATGGGCCGGGTGGAGGCGGAGGAAAACCGCCAAGTTCAGAACGCCGTTTTTGTGCTCCCGACGGATCTGATGGCGGCTTTGGGCCAAAACCGCCAAGCCCACCGTTAGCTGCTTGCTTTACAGCCGTAATCGCACCCAAATCAGCTGCGGTCTTTGCAACCGCAACCTGCCGACGCGCAATTTCGGCGCCAAGATCATAAGCAGTTATAATTTTCAAGGTAAGACTCCTAACCTGTTGGTTGCGCACCACCCGCCTGTCCCATAGCCGCACTATTGGCCGCTTGCGTCTTTGTGTCGCGTCGCTTCTGCGCCATTCTTTCCTTAACCAAAGCATGCATGGTCGGATTCGCTTGCTTCAACTTGCGTAGGTCGGAATCCTTAACAGACTCCGGTTGTCCCAGCATTTGATCCGCCAGACTGTCAGCCGCCGCCATCATGTCTTGAGGCGTCTGCTGCGTATTCTGCCCCATACTCTGAATATACTGCGTAACCGGACTTTGCTGTTGTCCCATGGCGTTGGGATCTTGTCCACCTTGAGGAGCACCGCCACCCTGAGGAGGAGCGCCACCGCCTTGAGGTTGATTAGGATCGCCTGCCTGACCCTTAGCAATCTGCTGCGCAAATCCGTGTTGCTGCATTTCTTCTTGCATACGGGACTGAATCTCTGTCTGGAATCGCGACTCCTCTCCAAGTTGCTTCTGTTCCTGTCTCCAATCATAACCCATATCGCGCAGAACCGTAGTGCCAGACAACTGTTGTGACATCATCATCTGCGCAGCCATCATTTGCTTCTCAAGATTGTCAGCAATAGTGATGCGCTTAAGGGATGTCTTGACGGTCTCCCACGACTTAATGCGACTGATCTCTGTCGTCAACCAACGCAAGAATCTATTGGCGTCATTTACCAAAGGATGATGCGTGGCTTCAAACAAACGCAAAGCTACAGGCGCCGTTTGAAGTTGCAAGCTTCCATTATAAAGTTCAACGGGGGTGCCGCAATCATTCAACAGCCGTTCGTAACCCTGAGCAATTAATTCCGTTGGTGCTAATTGCTTGGCGTCGGCACCAAACATTTGGAAATTAACGGGAAACGGAAATACTTGAATCGAGGCTGGATCTCTGCGCCTACGTCTAATCATCTGCAAAGCTTGATTGCGGAAATCACCACCGTCATATGTCATTAACGGATCTATAGCTCCGCCTGACGGACCACCTGCACCCTGTCGTGGTTGAGGTGTAATAATCCTAAATGGAATCACGTAATCAAGAGCAATGGCTTCGTTAAAACGGTGAAGGACCTGCACGTACCAAATCTGTCTGAAGTTAGACAACAACCGAGGAATGCCCCAACCTCGGTTAATCATGCCTGACAAGGTTGGTTCTTTCATGTGGAAAATAGCGTCAGGATTAAATCTAAAAACCTGATTTAATTGCACGGCCTTTAGAACTTCCTGATCCACACGCTCTAAGTGAAACAAAGAACCTTGTCGAATTTGTCTGCGGTAATCTTCAGGAATACGCCAGATGTAATGCAAGTCTTCCGTGTACAGGTCATGCAGCAATTCGATTTCATGCACGTTCCAATGCTTGACGCGAATCTTGTTCTCGTCTTTCTCGTCCTTGATTTTCCAAGGCCCCGTATATGTTTCTTTACCCTTCTTGGCACATACAGGACATGTGGCAACAAAATTAGGCATCTGCCAACTAAAATTAAATACTTTGTTTTCGTAAATTTCTTTGAGAGGTGCCTGATATCCACACTTAGGGCAACTAAGAAAACGTTTGAAAGGTACAACGATACTGCAAAAACCATTACCGTAACACATGCGATTACGGAGAGCTGTTTGAATCTCACCAATGATGTTCAAATCATCTCGTAAGTATTCTTCCCACTTTTCGCGCTCATCGTCAGAGGCATCTTCAATAACAACGTCAGTAAGGAAGTAACTAATGATGCGTTCCATGGCCATACGGTAGGTGCCATGGTAATTCCAAATAAACTCACACCAATACAGCGCCGATCTAATGTTTTGGGGAATGGAGAGACTGGCTACGTCCATGAACGGATCGGGAAACTCGGCACCTCCGCCAAGTCCCGAGAAACGTGTAAATTGGCCGCGCATCAACGCCGAAGTCATGACGCCATTCCTTGTAAGTGCTTATTGCTTATTTGCGGCGAAAGGCATCCGCAGCTTCATCTGACAGACGTGAGGCGATATGCCGATCATGAATATCTTCGGCCTGTTTTTCAGTAGAACAGGCGCCAGTGCATTTACCCGAGCAACCCTTTTCGACCGGGCTGTCGGGTGTCTGTTCTGTAATAATACCGCGTTTTTCAATCATGACAAACTCCGTTAGCCGTTGTCTTCCTCTGAATCATCTTTATCTACTGTAACAAGGATGACGCAGTCAAACACACCAAACGCAAACTTAAGGCCAAAATACTTGGTGTCGTAGATCTTATCTTTCTCTTTAAGCTTATTGGGCTTAGGCGCTGGTACAACGACTTTAAGAGGTAAACCTTCAGGATGAGTTTCAGAGCTGTAAGGAGGACAGAACTGTTGGCCGTCAGCATAACGTGTGTCATAGACAAGGACCACACAACCGTCACCCGTAAAAATACCATGAAACCAAGTAGACATAGAACCAAAACCGGGCAATTCAATAAACACTTGCGTTTTGGCTTTTTGAGGCGTTGGTCCAACAACAAAGGGAATTTCCAACGCTTCGTAACCCATACTGGCACTTACGTCTGGTGCGGCTTCTGACATGACAGGCTCCTCAGGTTTAACGGTCTTCGTAACAGGGGCAGGCGTAGGTTCATTGCGAGTCAGATTTGTGTGCATCATAGACGTCAGTTGAGATACCTGAGCCATGAGTTGCGCAATGATAAGTTGATTGGGGTCTTGTTTGGCGCCAAGAGGAGGAAGGACAGGTTCTTCCGCAGGCGCAGCCGAAGCTACAGTTCTTTGAGTAACGATAGGGTTTGAGGGGATAGCATAAGATTGCATAGGCGTGCCTTCCATGTCAGCACGTGGAACAACGTAACTGCCGGGCATCAAAGGATTAGAACGAAGGGGTTCCATAGCTTTCTTTTCCGGTAATTTTTGAGCTGTGCTTAATTCAGAATAAATCTTAAACGGGTCTTCACTGCCGTGTTTGGCGTAAATCTTTTCGTAGTTTTTTTTATCTATGTTGGCCAAGTCAACAACAATGTTGCCGCCTTTTTCATCAGGATCAATACACACAACGTCAGGAACGTTGTGGTCAAAGCCTTTACTGCGTCCGTCATTTTTGCCATATGAGCCGGGAATAACAGCATAATCACCCGTAACACCACCACCCAACAAATACCTTTGTCTTTCGTCGGGCTGATGGTAATGCGCGTCGTCTGGCGTGAAGCGTTTAGTACCTTCGGGTAATACCATCGGATTGGACATGGCCACCTCGTGGAAATAGGGGTTTGTGCAAGTGTAGGAAAGGAAAGGATTAGTTACAAGTTCGATTAACAAAAGTCTCTGATAGCTAAAAAAAAAGACCAAGCCACCCGGGAACGCCCCGGACAGCTTGGTCAAAATTTACTTGGACGCCGTTACGGCGTCCAAAGTGCGAAGGACGAGCTTTGAATATTGCCCAAACCTGTTCCGCCATACCACTTCACCGGGGCCAAAGGCCCCAAGAGCGGTGTTGAAAATTTCCGTGGCGCGAGCCGCCTCTTCGGAGTCGGCCGTAGCCAACTCCGCAATACCCAACCCCGTCACCATTTTCGTTAGCCTGTCTGCGGCTACTACGGACGTTACGAATTCAGTTTGCATCGTGCATCCTCCACTAAACAACGGCTTACGCCGGCACAGCTAAACCGCTGTACATGTTATATGACGCAATTTTGCCTTGAATTTAGGCAGGTTTGAAAGGTAGCCAATCGTCTGTATTAGAGTTCCAGCGCAGTGCTTCTTTGGTGGCAGTTAACACGTGATTGACCGTACAGTAATTAACGGCACCGCATTTACATGACTTTGAAAAACAGTCATAAGTATTTTCATGCTCCTTACAGTCAGGAGCAATAACAACTTTCATACAAACGGTACAACGGATAACCACGGTATATTCCTCGTGTCCGCACATTCTAAGCTCGACAATAATTTCTGCAATAGTTAAAAAAAAGACCACGCCCAGCCCTAAGGCCAGACGTGGTCTCTGCATTACGCCAACATGTCTGGCGGGAACGCCAAACTAATTTTTAGCCCGTGTGGGTATTCCACCCACTCTTTGCTGTCCCACCTTTCTCCGGTGGACAACGGAGTTAGGACGAAGGCTTGCGCCTCCTCCAAGTAGTTATCCACCTGCCCCTCTCCGAGCAAGTGTGTAACCTCGTAGGCTACGCTACCATCCGACATCGCTGTCGGAATTGGGGACTTGATGTCCCGGAGCGCCGCAAAGGCGCCCATGAAAGGATTAAGCAAGACCGAGTCCTGCTGCAAAATCAGATCGATCTTGCGCAATTGGCCGCGCACAACAAGGGCCATGTCGGCCCATGACCTGCGCCCAGCGGCGCAAGCCGCCGTGGTCATCGCCACGTCCACCGCCACGGCAGCGGTGAACGACGCAGCGTCGTCCGCCGCGCACTGCGCGGCTGGCATCCCCCTCAAAGGGAAAACGCTTTCGGTGGCATTGATGCCACCAACAACACCTGCCCCGAAGGGCAAGATCCGCGCCACGGTGGCGCTGGGAGTGCAATCTCCCAACGCCCCGTCAAGGTAATTAGGCGGTACGTCCTGTACCACCAGCCATTCACCGGACAGTACAAAATGCCGGTCTTCGATGACCGTCACCTCCTTTGCCAGCAAGGCAACTCCCACGTTGCCTCTGAACTTTGTGGCGACACCTACTCGGTTTTTCGGCATCGTGGCATTGTGCCACTTTGCGAGCGCAATGGTGTTGTCGATATTGCTAGCAGTAGTCATGAGAAACCTCCACGCAATAACTGACACGCTATCCGAAATGGATAGCGCGACGCATTGCAGATAATATGACGCGTTTAGGGTCTGTTATTTAGTCGTCGTAATCGTCGTCATTACGCGGTATTGGCGCCTGTCTGACTTGTTTCTTTTTGTCTTCTTTGAACGTGACACTCGTTATCATTTCGACTGGACCAAAATAATAGTCTGCCTGCATCTTGACCACAGGCAATAATGTCTCAGTATCGACTTCTGTAACCGCACCATCTTTTACCGCAGGAACTGTCAATGCCGTTGCACCGTCAGGCAGATACACATACCTCTGCGGCCCCTTAGTGACAGGCAGAGGTACGCCATAAAAAGGAAATACATAAACGTCTTTACCTTCTGCCGAACTTAAATACTTGGCCAAGGCTACAGACGTGCGTACGTTCTTAATCTTAGGAGCCTCGCCGTCTGCGCATTCGACAATCCAATAACCTATCGACGTGAAATTAGGAACGACGTCACCCACAGGCATTTCGGCTGCAACTTTTTCTTGAATGACGGTTCGTGTAAATTCGCTTAATTTGGCAAAGCTGTTTTTAAATAACTGTGCGTCATCACATACAACTGTTTTATGCATAGCCAATTCACGCGATACAGGACTACGCCGTGTTTCTTCTACCGTCTCTTTGCCGACGGGACTTAATTTGTCAAACCATGTGTTCCACGCAGCCAGTGCCATTACACACCATTCTTCGTATTAGCAATTTCAACCAGAGGATTCTTACCCGCCGCAAACGCATCAAAAAACGTTTGCATTTCTTTCTCAGGCGGCAATTTTATGGGATAGGGAATCAGCTCGTCTGGCTTAAAACAAATCGTGCTGTTGTTGGAAATGATCCCTATTGCTTTGATGGGTATGACATTGGATACGAGCATATGCAAATCAGACGCTAATGGATCGGCAATGTTAAATGTCTGTATCGCAAACTTGGCTGCAAGCTTACGCGCCAAACTAAACATTGTGATGCCACAGATGTGATCTTCAAGCGCAGGCCATTGTTCTTTCTGTATGGCAAACAATGTGTGATTCCACGAAGAATCGCCGTCGGTTTTAACTAGATTCTTAAAGATCGACGAAAAGAATTTATGCTTATAGATTTTTAAAGGCGCAGTCATGTCTTTCTGCAAATCAACAAAATGTCCATCAACAAAAGCACCGTGCAAGTTAGCCAACGCCGGCGTGAAAAATACAAAGTCGGCTAACATCTCGTAGAGAGATTTAGATAACCCCAAAGGCAAAGGCACTTTCGGAAACTGTTCAGCGAAATCGTGTGCCTTACCTAAGCTCACGATTTCTTTCGTGGGATTATTTGCACGGGCTTGTTGTTGACGTGACATAATATTAGTCGTTCAAAAAGCCAAGTTGCGCAGCTAGTTCCGTAATTAACCAGCTATCCTGTTGTACATTAACGTGCGGCCGTGTCCAACTGGAAACATCCCATTTCTTGGTTGCGTCGTTCGTTTCCCATGGCTTGCGCAATTTCAAGACAATAGGCCACGACAACGAAAACTCAGAAGGCATCACCGCTTCGGTAATATCTCTGTGGTTAGCATTATTATACCAAAGTCGCAATGGCACTTGCACTTTGCTGTCAGGTAACGTGCAGTCCAAACCAAGCATCTTTAAAAACAGCCGCGTGTCAAACCCAATAAACACAACGTTGGAATTTGCCGTGTCTAAGATGTCGCCGACGAACGCATCAGGGTTATTACGTAAGATCCACGAGGCTGCGGCTTCGGCAACTGTCAGACCATCCGCAGCGTCACGGTCTTTGCTGGACCATTTACCCACAAGCTGTTTCTGCAAATCTACAAGCATCACTTCATCGAACGTACCCGTATAAGGTTGGTTAGCTGCATCGGCCTCGAAACTGTCCTTACGTTCTTTAATGTACTTGGAGATCTTGTCGGCGTCCTTGTAGTTAGACGGCGCCTTAAAGTCCGGGGTCATCGAAGCAATATTGTCAGGATCCACAAGTTTAGTTGTAAACGACACAATAATTCTTGTAGTCTTGCTGCTCATATACGTTCCTTAAGTAATGTTGCCGTTTTCGTCTACCCGGCGCAACTGGCTGAATACGCGCAGTTGCTCATACTCGGGTCCTGTAATATCTGAATCCGTCGTCGGCACCGCTCCAAGCAATGCCGCACCTAACTGTTGACACATACGCCAAATAACCTTGTGCGCGTTACCAGCCGTAGCGCCGACAGGTTGACCCACGAATAACTCAGGGTGGGCCAACGCCAAATCATCAACAATAACCAAGTCAGGCGGTACATCCATTTGTTTGAGAATGGATATAGACGTGAACTTGCCAAAGGTGCTGGGATTCTTAGCGACATCTTTCCACTGTTCAGCAGAAAACGAACAGTACACGGCAGACTGCTTATCAGGCTCAGGCTGCATGCCAAAGCGTAGAACCACCATACCAGCTACTTCTGCTGCGGCGGACGTGGCGTTCAATAAGGCACTAATTTGAGTCGGGTCACCCGCCAGTGTCAAAGACCTGTCTCTGGCAAGTGTCATCGTGTCAGATGGGAGCCTGAACCCTAGAGGTACAGGTGTCTCCCTGCGGCGTTGTTCCAGTACAAGAAGCTGCTCTTCCTCAATCTTGGAATGCTCAGCCATCTTTTCCTGAAGCCACGGAAGCACAGCACTATGCAATCCCGTGAACAATTGCTTCTCTTGAAATGGCTTGGCCGCAGCGTGCATGGCCGACTGCACGATAATGTCACACGACAAGGGATGGTACTCAGCATCATCCTTGGGAGTGTCGAGCATCTTCTGCAATTCCGAATACGCAACCACATAGGCTCGGCGCAACGACAGAAGCACGTTGAAAATGCGTAAGCCTTCAGGGTCTTCTAGAAACCTAGACACGTCCTGAGTTGCTTCGACCTGTGCCTTGTCCGCTTCTGTCACTTCCATTACACACTCCTAAGATAAATGCCGAGCCACTACACCGCGACGCTTGCTGCACGAAGGCATCAGCAAACGTTTCTTGAAACCATTACCTACATTAACGCCACGGTAGTAAATCACAGCCTGAATCAACTTACCAACAAACTTGTACTGCGTCTTGTAGCTACTTTTGCCTTTACCAACTTGTATCAAAAATTCAGTCTCATCGGTGTACGCAATTTTTTCACCATCAACCTCAGATATGTATATCTGCATAGTCATTCCTTAAACGTTGTAAGTACGTGCCAGTATGTGACGATTGGTTCCGTAAGGCATCACTAATCGTTTCTTATCGCCCTTCTCAAGTTGAATGCTGTCGTAACATTCAAGAGCCAGCCTTAAATTTCCTCTTATCGACTTTGTGACGGAGTAGGCATCGCTGCCCGAACCTACTTGCAGTAAGAACAATGTGGCGCTGTGCCAATTGATCTGTCTTCCCTTGTAAATAATCGATCGTAACTTTGTCATCACGCACCATATACCTTTCTGCGTAAATACTCCGCCAGCAACAAACCCTCCGCGCGATTGTGATCAGCCTTACGGGTAAGTTTGACGTTGGGGAACATGGCTGCGGCTTTCATGCGGCTGAATTCTTTATCCTTGCCCTGAAGCCCCATGTTCTTCTTCCATGAAATTGGAGCTACGACTTCGTGGTAATAATCTAGCGCCGTAAAGAACAAAGACCACATGCCAAAACCAACACCTACACGAAAACCTGTGTAGGCATTGGCTCCTTTACCTTTGATCTGAACCTGCGCCTCTTCCACACAAACCCTGATCCGTTTACGCAAAGGATTGAAAGGCTTAAACAATTCGACGATAGCTCTGTGATCAAACAGAGTTTTGGTTTTGGAAGAACCATCTAGTTTTTTGCCAGAGCGTTCCGTTTTGTATGTGGGTATGTCCACCACACACGCAAAGTTGCCACACAGAAATCCAATGGCGCCTTCCGACCCGGGATCAATTCCCACAAAGATGAGTTCTTCGCTATTGGCGACACTTTTCAGAAACTCATCCATGTGTTGACTCGCTGTAAGTGCTTATAAGTTTCGTCAGGTAATCCTGAGCTTTTTTCAGATCGTCTACACCGTTCTTATCCCTGTAACGCGCAATGTACTTAATGACATTGCCTTGCAGAAAACCTTGAAACTGATCCTTTGTCATCCACGCTTCCATGGCATCCCACGGCTGAATTGATTTGTTGTAATGCTCAGGTGTCGCCATGGTTATCCTCCGGATCAGCATCAAGGGAATCCCACAACAACAGGTCGTGGCGATATGGCTTGTATAGGTGATGCCTGTCCCTTTCCCGATGCAGATCAATTGCGCGTCTCAAGCGTTTGACTTCTGCCATCAGCCGCCGCGCAGATACTACTGTGTCTGTCGGCGTGCTGACGGTCAACATAGCTTCAATGATTCTCAATTCATTTTCAGTCATGAGGACACAGCAGGTCGCGCGCCCACTCCTGTACCATCATTTCGCCTTTTACCGTCACCGAACAGTTATCGACAATCGCTCCGCGCAATTCTTGAATGGTGTCAATTAACTTGGCAATGGCACAGGCAGAGTGCCGCAAGTGACATTCTTGCCAATGTGTTGCACCGTCGTTAGATTGCTTGTCCACGAAATTTAATTTCATGAACACCAGATCTGCATCACTTAACATTTCAATCCCTCACATACAAGCGTTTGCCGCGCACTTCGACAAAACAACTACCCACATTGCTGATCAATGTGCAGTACACCCGATACTTACGCTTGTCATTTGCAAACACCAACATCTTGTCAGTAGCTATTTTCCTGCCGTATCCCGAGGGAGACTGTCCGGGCCGTAGCCCTCCGGGTGAAACTCTTACTGGTTTTTCAATGAGCGTATAGTTCTCAGCATAAGTAATCATCAATTATTCCTTTGACCTCTGTAACGTGTTAGGGCGTCAGATCTAATAACCGCAGGCGAACCTGCATTAGGAGTTTCTGTCACAGTTTCCGGTACGAGCAATTGCCGAAATTTTTCCATCAAAATATGCACACAAAATGCGTCTACACTTGCATTGTGCATTTGTGATTTGTTGACGTGCTGATCAAAACCATATTTAACAAAACAATGTTCGCCTAAGTTTGATTTAAGCCCTTTTATTCTAAGCGCATTTAATCGCATAAAGTAAGAACGTAATGTGTCAGCTGGCTTAGGAATTGTTACCGGTGTCGGCCCCAATCCATTAGCTTTCTCGATTCCGTTGGTGTCGATGATGCAGTTATCGTTAAACGTAACTTTGGGAAACTTGAACCTTTGAATGTTGTTAAGAAACATAGGTTCGTCAAAGGCGTAAATGTTGTGTCCGATGACAGGCACACCTTTGGATAGAAGCGTATTAATCATTTGCGCGTAAAACGTGAATACCTCTTCAGGTGGTTTACCTTCACGTTTCATGCGCTGGAAATCGAGGTGAAATTGCACTCCTCTTGCGGCCATGGCATTAGATACATTCTGTAACTTGCCTTCTATGGCGTCAGCGAGATCAGCTTGATGTTTAGTCCAGTCCACAATTGTTGTGAGCCTGTCCACCACTTCGCCGTTACGAACCAGACAGTGACCGAACTCCACAATCAAATCGTTCTGCAAATCTAGCCCTGTGGTTTCAACGTCGATGACGAAGTAATCACGTGGCCAGCCGCCTCCGTACAGTTTACGAAACTCAGCTGGCCAGTGATTAGCGATCATCATGCTCTCCGCGTTAAAATGTGAAACGCATCTTTAATCCGTTGCCATCCTACGTACAAACCTCGACGCCATTTAGGAATGGTCATGCGGCGGCTCAGATCACGACCATAGTTGGCCAATTCCTGATAATTTTCACACGGAGAATGCTCCGCAACGGAAGCTTCTCTTACCCCAGCCCAGTACACGCCTGAGATGACGGTACCGAGCAACGCCATATACAAAAACTGCGCAGGCTCTTCCACCTCAAACCAGCCAGACTCAGACAACGATTCCACCATAGACTTGGTCTTAGGATCTGCCGCAGCAGGCACGAACTTGCAAAATGCAGCACAGGCCTGACCAAGTTGCTCATCCGTCACATTGAAGTGTTTCTTAAACGCCGTAAGACAGTTAGGGTTGTTTTCCAACTCCTCAAGCCTTTGCGCCACAACCATAGCAATGCTGCCGAAGTTGTGCGCTACGTCTCTCTCCGGACGGTATAAGCGCTTATCGTCTGCTGAGAACCGTGCCTGCAATCCCATGTCAAACCTCCTGCTTCAAATCATCGATGTCATCGCCAAGAAAGAACTTTGCTTGTTCTTTTATATAATCACTTGGCAGGCATCCGTCTTTAGGTAATTCCTCAGAAAAGTACCGACAGTCCCAACCGGCAGCCTCGTCTCCCGTTACCAGCAAATTGTCTGAATCGTAATATGTGCCGTTTCCTGAAATTGTCGGTTCCGTCACGTAATTGGCTTCGCCATGCACGCCATGGACTAACAACTTGCCGCCGATTGTGATTGTGAACTTAGCGCCGGGCGGTATTTCACCCAAATCTGAATACTGCTTTCGTGCACCGTCGTCTATCCCGGCATAAGTGAATCCGTAATCGTGACACTCTGGACCGTCGGGAGTTACCAATAACGCTGCGCCGTACTCAGATTCCGCCAATTCATCCATGGCTTCATCTACACATTTTGCCTCTACCGCAAAATGTTCCGGGAAGAAACTATCGTCAATAGTCACGAGCCAGACAATACCACCTGCACCCGGATTGATCGCTGTTGCTGTAATTGGCTGTCCGCGAAACTTACCTTCTGCACGTACCATGTCACTCTCCCTTAGGCTGAGCCAGTTCGTAAGGTGTTGTTCTCATGCCATATACTTCTGGCAAATCATCCACCGTACGAACCTTTGCGTCGCTAAACATATGTGGATACTTCTTGCTCAAAATCTCGTAGATTTGCGCAAAGACGTATCGGATTTCCCACTCTGCGTGAGCTGACGTGCGCATCTGGATCATGTGCCTCGCCGCCCTGACATTCATTGAAAACCCAATCTCGTTTGCAACGCCATTGGGTAGAAACATCCGACGCAACGCCGATGTTACTTTTTTCTTGTAATCGAACGACTGCTTGGGGTCGTTCAAATTCATGTCTTCGCACGCCATCCGATACTTCATCTCTAGATACTCAAGCGTCAACTCGATGTCGTGCTTGATGGGCGCCAAGATCGGATCCCACACAACCTTCAGCTTGTCTGTACGCACATACCTGCCAGACGTCTGACTGTATTCCGTACCGACGTGATGCCGTACTAACTCGTGCGTGAACACCCTACTACAGTTCGTAATGACAAAGTTAAAATTCACGTGCCCGAAAACAGATCCATGCCCGTGAGCCAAGCACGCAGCAAGATTCGCCGGAATATCCCGCGTTTTATCGATGTTGTCATTCTTGCCGGGAGACAGCGAGGCATAGCACAGTTTCGCATAGAAGCTTACGAGGCATTCCGCTGGCGACAGTCCCAGCTCCAAGGCATGCCTGTATTGCTGGATAAAGGCTTGATTGCCTGTGTCCTCCAGATACCTAATCAATTCCGTGTCGTTTACTTCTGTGAATCCCAACAAATACACAGATGGCGTAACAAACGGTGATGGCATAAAATCCTCACTTAAAAGCCACGGCTACGGGATACTTAGGAACAATATCGTCGCCAAACGTCAAATCAAAGTACGCCACGGTCAATCGGCGTGAAATATATTTACGCAAATTAGTTGTTAATTCAATACTTGTTACAACGTGTTGAGGACACATTACTTCAAACTCATCGCCTTGGTCCGTTGCGCATACAGCTATAGCAAAACCAGCAAACTCACCACGTCCACTTTTTACATCCACAACGTTGTAACTTTTAGTTTTGGGTGTGTGCACTGCCAAGAAAAATACAGAATCGTTCGATTTGTATCCTTCTGCCGAATGCCGCAAATTAACTCCGGGATAGCCTAACAACAAACAACGCGATTGATAGTAGTTAAGGTCTTCCCGGTTACGAATCTTGACCGTTTCCGCACACGTTACCAGTGATCCCGTAAAGGCATTGAGCTTTTTATATCTCTCAGAAAATGCGGCTGTGCTGATCTGATCGCACAATACAAATTGCACTTTCGTATTATCTGCCTTTAATTTCTTTAATCGCTTTTGCAATACAGTTTGCGCTATGCCGGTTTCTGTTAAAAATCCGTCTAGAATTGCAGTAGGTTCCTGTGTCAGCGGCCAATGCAATGCGCTGTTAATACGTGGTACTGTTGTGACCGGTGTCGCATCCATGGTCACTAACTGTACTTGATCGTTTTCAAGATATGCAAAACACCGTTCGCCCTGCAACATAGGCTGACCTAATGCGTTGTCCCATCGTACTTTAGATGCACAGTCTACATAATCGCGCGGAAGTGCAGGGCTTGGTATTTTTATCATGAACTAGAATTCCTTGAACAATTGATGCATGCTGTTGCGGCAGCGCCATCGCTAAAATATGCTTGTGTATTACACGCCGGACACAGTTTTACCGCATATGTCGTTGGATGACAACCCGCTCTGCATTCTTGATAGCCTATAGGACATGTGTGACATGCAAAATTATTTGCATACCCAGCAGGACACGCATACTTAGGATTGCGTCGAGCCCTGTAGCGCATTTGCTCTTTATTCCATTTCATCAAGTTTGGAATAGCAACAAGTTCTACAAACCTTAAATTTTGTTCGGATTTGTCATAATCCACAAGCGCAGAAAACCGCATTGTCACCAGTTCTAACGGTCCTCTGTACAAAAATACTTCGCGTTTACGCATACTCGCAGGTAGCCGGCGATACAGCTTTAATTGACGCCATGCTATATACCGACAATACGATAACGGCCACCATGACGTGCTTGTCAACGTGCAAGGAAATCCTGCTAAAACTTTAAACGTAACGTCGTACCCTTCTACCTTTTTTGCATTAACACGCGCAGTCATTTCCATGATCTGCACAGGCACCCATTCCTTACCCTCAAGCCGCACGTAAGGACGTACGGCTTTGTTTTCCTTAAGCGTCCAACAGTTACCAAGCAACCGATGTATCAAATCTACAGCCAAAGACTCTGTCAGTTCCGTTCCAGCAAATGGGCGCAACGATTCCTGTATTGTGTCGTATTGCAATCCGGGCATACGGATTGCTAATGAGACCTGAGCAAAAATGTAATTCACAAATTGCTTGAATATGCTTCCCACAAGTTTTTGATTAGCAAATTTATGGTAAACATCTAAACCTATGCTATTCTTTTGCGCAATGATTTGTTCAACGTCGTAGCGTAATCGTGTTGTTTTTTCATTGCTCTCCGTCATCGATCAATTCCCCGTATGTGCCAGTTGAAACACCGGTACTTTCATTTACGACAACAATAGGTGTGGTATTTGTTAATCTAGGCAATTCCGGTGCGTAAATATGTTCGTACGAATAAGTAGCTGTAACATCTTCAGAAAAATCTTCAATTGCAGCGATTGTCAAATAGGATCGAATCAAATGGTACGGCTCATGCTCTGCGGTACCAACCCCATTTTTCTGTAACTGAGAAAACAATACACCCAACTCACTCCAGTCCCCACTTGTATTGAAGAAACGCGCGATTGCGTCACTTAGTAAATACAGTCGCTGCGCTTCGCCTCGTTGAAATTCGTTTGGTGCTGTCCAAAATCCCAAGGTAATTGTGCCGTGTTGTTCTTCCGTCATATCCAATAGTGGCACATACCGATCATCTAAACGCAAATTAAAATACACGCCAATAGAATTACCGTCATCAATTAACTTAACGACATATCCGTCTCCGGGTTTTAACTTAGTTAGCGTTTTGGGCTTGTCGTCGTTTGACATTGTGTTCATAAATTACCCTGTTTACTTCTGACCAGTAATATTTAATTACAGCTTTCTTTGAAAACCCTTGTGCCGTTAACTCAAGCATAATTGCTTTTTGTTGCGCTGGTTCTGGATAAGCGTATTCCCATTTAGCTGCGGCGTTACGCGCTTTTATATACAACTGTGCTACCACAGGATCGTTCTGTTCTAAAGTTAACGGTGTTTTATTGATTTTTTTGGCTGCATACGCTGCGTACTTTCTAGGTAACAAGTGCTTTAACTGCATGTCAATTATGGCTTGATCCGTCGTCAACGCTGTGACTACGCAATATTCTTTAAATTCGGTTGAATAACACACGGGAAATATAATCCCGTGTGTTTGCTCTGAAAGCAAATAGCAATTTTTAGTATGTTTCCCGAAGGGAACCGCTTGTTCCACAGCTTCATAAATGGAAAGCTTAACGTCGGGAAAACGTTCGGCAAATCGATTCAATGCGTGAATAGAAATCAACATGGATCGTCTCGCTTAAATGCGGGCAGCGATGTCCGCTATGATTGGATGGCGTACGATGTTTTCATCGCTAATATGAATTACAGCGACGCCCGGAACTTTACCGATTTTGTCAATAATGTCCATCATGGCGACCCGACCCACAAGGTCACTTTGTTTTGGATCGCCTGTGATGATCATTTTTGACCCTACTCCAATACGCGTAATAAACAATTTCAATTGCGCATAGGAACAGTTTTGCGCTTCGTCCAGAATGCACACCGCATTCTTTAACGTACGCCCGCGCAAATAGGCAATTGGGGCAACCTCCACGCCCTTGTCAATATATTTACGTTGCGCGTTCTCTTTACCCACCAGATCATCAAGTGCGTCGTACAACGGGAGCATGAAAGGATGTACTTTTTCCTCAAAGGATCCGGGTAAAAAACCTAAACGCTCGCCGGCTTCCACAATAGGACGTGTGATAATAATTTTCTGGGTTTTATTTTCCAGCGCGCTATGAATAGCAAACGCCGTAGCCAGAAAACTTTTACCTGTACCGGCAGTACCTATCAAAAATACTACGTGATTTCGTGCAATTGTTTCCCAGCAAGAACGCTGAAAAGGGTTAAGGAATTCAAGACTAAATCCTTTTTTCTTTGTAACCTCCATTTCCATATGGTGTTCGGGTTCTGCCAGATCTTTACGCTGACGAACACGTCGTTTTGGCATGGGCAGGTTTCCGTGTCGCGGGTTAGCCTCAGTGTAAACCGTAGGCACGGAAACCAAAAATGTATTGAGATAAATATTTATTTGATCGTTTATTCAGGCTTCGCTGTTACAGCAAAACCTACGTAAAACCGCATTGTTTGTTCTTCTGTGTGCACTTGCTGGCCGATAAACAACAACACTTCTTCAAACTGTAAACGCGGCATGTCTTTGTTAAGCTGTCCCAGAAACTGGGTTGCCTTTTCCATTCCTGCCGCAAGTAGGTACTGCGGTTCAATCGATGGGACACGATAAGCGTGAATTGGAATGCGAGCGTATTCGCCTATCTGCGTATGCCACATTTCATCGTTTGCCAAAGCAAACCATGCTTTTTTGTCTCGAGGAACCACCATGACAGGTTGTTCTTTTGTTTGCAGATATGGTTCGACATCAACCCAAACTACACTGACGTACATATCTTAACCTCAGTTTGTTCACCGTTGGCGTAATGCTCAACAGTGTAGACAAAAGATTTGTAAGGACTAGAAATACCGTCGTACCACAGCGGCCGCATACTCAAACCACGGCGAGGTGCCCGAGATTCCCGGTGATGCTCGTCGGCGTTAATTGCTACGTGCGTATTGTAATGGAACAACCGGTAACTCTGTTGATAACACAGTTCACCCAGCACTGCATCTCCGCCATTGTGGTGCATATCTGGAAAAGGATAATCGTGTTTTTTTAGTAAATTTAAACGTGTCGCCCACCAACCGCCTGTTGCAAATTTTATCGCATATCCCTGTGGCCATTCTTTATTTGTGTACCACGATTGATTTTTAATTACGCATCGTTGGTTGCCGTTCCACATACTTGTTAACCGATACACAGAACCAACCAAATCTGCGTTAATAAGATAAGTGCTTATGTCTTGCCAGAACGTACGCGGCGCTGATTCACGTATAAAACTGTCATCGTCAAACCACATCACGTTACGTTGTTGCGGGTCTGCGTATCGCAACATCTGTCGCATCAACGGATATTTGCCAACGTTTTCATGATTGTCGGCCGCAAAAAGAAGCACGGGAATATTAAATCCCCGTGCTTCTTCCGTTAAATATTCTTGCACATCTTGCGTTACTGCGTTCATCCCTATGCGTAATTCCGATACGCCGGGATATTGCGCACATCGTTTAATTGATGTCAAACAACGCGCAATCAAATCACGATGTTCGCCGTAACACAAGACGCATACAAGCATGTTAAATACCGGTTGGCGTCTTCTTGGCCGGGCGACCACGTTTACGTGCCGGCGGTTCTGTGTTACGCACAAAACCAGTTGGCTCAGTCATTTGCTCCGTACGACTGACCGGCGTCGTATACTCACGCTCAACTTCAACACCCGCAGCCGGATCGACTTGTGTATCTTTTGCTGCAATGATCCGAGATACACGCTTCTTAATTTCATCCAAACGTGACACGGCTGTCTGCGCAGCTAAAAGCATATCTTGCAATCTTGCGCCTGTTTCTTGCAAAATGCTGTCCAGATTGTTTGTGACAACGTCTGGCGAGATTGCGTCTAGCGGATTGAAAATATATTGATCGGCAACTTCATCCATGTAATTGCCAAACTTTGCAGCCAACTTACCAATCTTCGTCACACCCGCTACTGGACTGGTTGGACGTCGTACGGGTCGTCCTGCGTTTGAACTACCGCCGGAACGATCCAAAGCGCCCGAGATAACTTCCAACACTTCGTTTGCGGATAGCCCGTCACGGATAGCTCGTTCAATCATCGATTTCTGCGCAAGCGGATCTTCCAGACGTGCGGCATAAATCCAATGGTACACAGTCAAGGTCTGTCCGGTGCTCGTCAACTTACCCTGTTGCTCTACCACGTACTGATGGTCAGGAAACGCACGAGCAAAATTCCGATAATCACGCAACGTTGCTGCGCGGACGTTAAGGAACGTCTCCAATTTGGCAATAGCATTAGCTCCATAGTAATTGCTGCTATCGTTCAATACGTCGTCCACCATCGCACCAATGCGATAGAAATGGATAACCATTTTCTTACTACTGTCCGTCAATTCTTTCTGCAATTTAAGCGCTATTTCTTGCAGCGCTTGCGGCATTTGCGCAAACACTTCGTGCCGCTGAGCAGACATTGGACCGATCAGATTCGACATAACAACCTCCGGTAAAAACAATCCCACCATAACTCTTTTGAATTGGTCGTCAATACGTCCAACCCGTGTTTTTAACAACCTGTAAAAAATTATCAAACCGCTGCACATACACAAATTTGTGACAGTTTAGCTGTGGATATACAAATACAGGTCCGACGAATTCCGTCATTTGCAGCGTGTGTGCAATCATCCCGTGCGGAAATCCTTTGCGCGGTACAATTAATCCCGCCGGGCGATTAGCAATTGTGTCAACTTTCTCGTCAAAAAAATTTGACAGCAATTTGAACACCGTTGAGCGCGAAAACTCTTTGAACAAGCTAGGTAAAAAACAAGACTCGTCAAGATGCAGAGCTTTTGGCGGTTTGACCGCACCTAGAAATACAGGAAACGACGGGAACATATCTGCAAAACCAGAAAAAGTTAATTCCGAACCATTGTTGGCTCGAAGTTCTTGTTCTAGCTTGTTAGCGGCTTTAGGTAGAAAAAACTTCAACAAAAACCGTACCCGTGTTTCTTCGTATCCTTCGTAGTACGACGGTTGATGGGACAAACCCGCCAGCATCTCTTGTTGGCGTTGGATCACTTCTGGATCCACACGCGCTTCAAACAAATCGTCATCATCATCATTTGGCACGGTTGATCAATCGCTCCAAATGGTTTGCGTAATCCCCAGTCAGTGTGGGAATGTGTGCAATGCACAATCCCTTCCTGATCTTTTTAACTATTTCGGGATTGGCGTGAAGCATCGCTCCTAGACGACTCCATGACACGGCGTCCTTACCGCTCATGCCTAACGTCTTGGACCATGCTTTATTCTCCACATCCGCACGCGTAGGGCATGTCACGTGAATGCCCAATGCCTCCAATCGTGGTTTGAAGTAACTGTGTCCTCCTTGATTCAGAATGTAATCCAGCAACCAAACAAGGGACCAATTCCAATCCCAGATCGTGTGCTGTCGTGACGGAGCCATCTCCATGTCACCGTCAATAATTTCTTCAACATTGTTGTGCCGCCACAACAATCTTGTCGCAATCTTTTTGACGCCTTCGCTGTATGAGTTCTTGAACGTTTCAATGTTCACCTCATATCCAACGAACTTTGATGACACGATCTTGTGCTTCGGTCCCTTCGCTTTGGACAACTGAAGCTCGACAGATTCCTGAAACCCTAACTGCTTGCCGCCACCGATTGAACGCGTCGGTAGTCCTCGTTCGTCCATACCGGTCTTCAACTGATTGACGGTTACCAGCGAGAATGGCCAACCGTCAAACTCCTGCGGGATAGCTTTGATAAACTTGGTATTAACCAACGCTTCTGTGGCAAAACCACGTGCGGCGTTACCAATACCTTTACCTCTCAAACCATCCTTGCCAATCTTGCCAAGTATCTTTTCCTGTTCGGTTTCAGAGGCCTTACCTGATACAGAATCGACTCCGAACAAGAACGGGATCTTGCGGCCAAAACCCTGAGAGTCGGCAGACCTCTTGGTGATCTTGATGGCGTCGGTAAGGTTGCGCTGCCACTCTTCCAAAGAACCTGCGCGTAGAAGCTGCGTCATCCCAAACATCTGCTCACCCATGATTGACGCATACCAATCAGGATTGAACTTAGTCTCGGTCTCGACCAGCCAGAACCCCCCACCGAAACTCATGAACCACCGAGCAAACTCTGCCAACATCGCAGACTTGCCCACACCCGTCTCAGCCACCAGTTGATACATCAAACCCAACGGCAACGCATCTAAACCCAGCAAATACTCCATCGGCAATGACGGTGTCGGAATACCGATCATTAATTCTCGAGATTCCGAACCGATGAAATAATTAGCTGGCGTGGTCTTGCGGGCTTCCTCCACAAGTGCCGTCATGAATTTCCATTGTTGCTCAGGCCGAATCTTGCTTTTGCCTTTGTCCATGTCAGTGTTAATCAATTGCGCAGGCAACAAATCATCATCTGGCATTTCTGGAGCCGTAAATTCAGGTTCCTCTTCAATTTCTTCGACCTTGGGCTTACGCCCACGCTTCTTAGGTTTAACCGATTCCGTGTCTTCCGTGACAGGAACCGGCGTTACCCCCGTCATTTCTTCGTCATCATCGTCCAACGGTGGCAATTGCATAGAGTCCCCCAAACGGGCACCGCAACCGAAATTGCGGTGCCCACGAAACAATTAAACACTTATTTTTTACGAGGCGGTCTTGGCGCAGGACTCTTTGGAGGAGCATTGCGCGCGGACTTTGGTGGCGGAGGCATATCGTCATCATCCTCGCCGTCTTCTTCAAAATCGTCGTCTTCGGTGGCTTCACCTTCCTCCAAATCATCTTCATCTACAGGCAGTTGTTTACGGACTGGCGCCGACAATTCTGCATCGTCTTCGTCGTCATCTTGAACCGCTGGCCGAACCGGAGTCGCTACGACTGCTTCGTCTTCGTCGTCGTCCATAGCGGGCACAGGAATTTTCTTCAGAACTGGCAAATCCAAATCGTCATCGTCATCTGTAAACGTTTGATTGTTTGCAGGACGCGCCGGTGCTGCGGGTTTCTTGCTCACAGGCGGCGAGAAATCATCGTCGTCCTCAACTTCTACCATTGCAGCTTTCTTGGGACGAGGTGCTTCTTCCGCAGCCGGTACGCTACTCTTGGCGTTACCCAAGATCTTGCGCACGTCTGCGGTCATATACTCGGACCGATCAAACCACGCCCATTCCACCAACTTAGGAATAGAGCGGAACGCCTGTGCAATAATTACACACTTTTCTTCGTTAGACGGGAAGTGCAAGATACCTGCATTCACGCCAGACGGAGTCCAGAAGAATGACGATTTAACAACACGTTCAACCTGTTCTGTGGACAGAGATGGTTTAAACTTCTGTCCGCCCACACCAAGCACTCGACTAATCGCAAACTCATAACCCGTTGGTTTCTTCGGGTCGATGGTGCCTGACCACGACATGGACAGCCACTGGCTCTTTGGATTAACAGCGTTCCGTGCCTGAAGCTTGGTTACCTTCGGGTTGAACGCACACACGAAATAGCCACCCGCAACAGTACGGGTGTCGGGATCAAACGTACCGACAGGATCTCCGTAGAGATACGGTGCGTTGTAATCCACATCTGGATTTCCATCGAACGAATCCGCTGGCGTGTCGAATATATTGAACAAGCTATTTGCCGAGGCAGGTAGCTGGATCACACACATTGCCTCGCCGGGTGCTTCACCAAGTGCATGTTCACGACCATTGCCGATATGCTCGACATCGCCATTGGCATACACAAAACCCTGCATGAAGTTCAGGGTAGTGGGTCGCGTGATTGACGCACCCTTGCCAGCAGAACCAACCATCAACTGATTCCAACGAGCATCCCACGAACGGCCGCCGGCAAACACACCTTCCTTGTGCGCACGGAAACAAGACCAATAGAAATTGGTATACGGCTCGTTACGGCGTGATGCCTCGTCTCCGGGCTGATGCAACAAGATCGTGTACTTATCGCGATCATCTCCACCGAAATATTTAGCCGCAGGCACGGGAAACATGAAGTGCGAGTAATGCCGCTGCGCAGCACTCTCACGGCCACCTGCAAGGTTGTTGGGATTGTCGTAATCTCTGCCCGGCACCGGACGGAACAGCAACGGTCCCTTGGTGTAGTTCGGACGGATTAGCTGGAACGGAAGCGAACAACGTGGATCCAATGTCTTATCGTCGGGCGGTGCGCTGCTGCGCTTGTCATTGCTACCGTGTGCCCGTGAATCGTAGCTCGGTCTCTGCCATTTATCAGACATGTCTACCTCACCTTAGTTATTTTGCAAATCTCTCAGGTATCCCCAGCCGCGTGCAATCTTCAAGACTGTATGGCTCACCCCAGTACTTTTCAACCACAATGTCCACGCCTAAGCGATAAGGACCACCGGGTCGAGGACTACCGTCCAAACCACTGGGATAAATCGGTACACACTCTTGCATTGCATAGGGAATAAGCTCATCCACAACGTATTCGATCAAATCGTAGCGAACTTCAAGCAATGCTGCATCATGAATTTGCAGAAGCATTTTAATTTCGTTTTGTAAATCGTTGTCATGGATGATTTTACGCATCCATGCCAAACCACGATTTACACACGAAGCCACCATGCTCTGAATAGGAAAGTTCTGCGCTTGTCGTTGAAACTCGCCAAGGATCTTTTCATCAGACGTGTGGGCAAACCGGCGATACCTCCCGAAACATGAAGTCAGCCAGCGATGATTTTCAGCCCGATCCCGCGCGGAATCGAAGAAAGGCCTCAATCCTCCATACATCTGGAAGATCGTGTCAATCACCTGCTGTGCTTCGTCTACAGTAACCTCGACACCTTGCTCCTTGGCCTGAAGCGCAATTGCTTTTGCACCACGACCATAGGCAATGCCGAAGATCACATTCTTGGCCAAGGTTCTGAAGTGCGCCTTGCCGAGGCTTTTAAGTCCTGCCTTTGTTGGCGCACAATCCAACCTGAAAGCAAGTTTGGCTACATTCGAGTGAATGTCGTAATAATCCGGATGCGGGTGTTTTCCGCCCTTCACAAGACTGCCTTCTGCATTATATCCCTCGTCAGGATGCAGCGCACGTGTTGCATGCGAAATCATAGTCGCATCGTCGGCCATTACTGCCATGCCAAACAATTCTGCGCCCTTGTAGTCAAACTCCACAAAGGCATACCCATCCGTTGCTTTTAAGATGGAACGCAACTTGTGCTTGTAGCGATCCCCAAGCATACGGAAGTAATCAGGATCTCGCGATTTGCTGATGTTTTGTAAGTTAGGACGTGCTGATCTCCAACGCCCAGTTTCTGTTGTAGGAAACAGATTGGTACGCGCACGACCGTCAGGATCAATGAATTCAGCAAGTCCGCCGTCGTAGGTCAGATTGCCGTCTTCGTCCTCATACTCGCCCGACTCTTGTTGACACGGTGGCCTCAATATAGATTTGAGCACCTGATCCAAAAACCTCTGATCCCGCAACAAATTGATCTGATCCATTTGTGCTGGATTATCTTGCGCCAGAATCGACAGAATCATTTTGGACGTACCGGGTGACGCCGACTTAGTCAAATTCTTTTGCTTCAATTCATGCCATCTGCGAGGAGGCTTGCTGGTGTCAAGCAACGGTTCCAGATACAAACTGCGGCCCTCTTCAGGACGTAATCGCACAGGTTTACCGTCGGCATCCGTACGTCCGTTTAACGTTTCACCGAATAGAAATTCCTTGACGTGCTGCGTTGACCTGCCGTTGAAGTCCGGCCAGTTCGCCCAGTTCTTGAGCTGCTCTTCTTTCTCCGCACGCGTCTCCATGAAAGCAAACGTCAACGTGTCGATTCTGTCTCTGTCAATCAAGATACCGTTGCTGTGCATGTCGTAGATGACGGGCAACGTCAGCATCGATTCCCACAGAGCTTCCCAGCAATTGTTTCCGCAATAGTCGTACGAGATGTACTTCAGTAGCTCGACACAGATACGCCGCGTTACATCGGCATCGTAGTTAGCGTAGGGAATCAGGATTTCATCGGGAACATCACCGTAGCCGTAGATGGCTTGTCCCAGTCGCTTCTTCTCGTCTCGTTTCCATTTCTCTAGTGGCAAGTCATACCGGGGTGCTGTCGTGTAACGCGTGCTTAATACTTCCAAACCCAACTGTGCAGTTTCTTCGACAGCGTGTGCCATCATTCCTGTGTCAAGCCAACCGTGACCTTGCTGTAAATACTTATAGGCTTCAATTGTTGGATCAGGACTTTCTACCAATACAGGACAATCACGTATCGGATCAAAGTTGTACATCCTCAACCATTCCAAGTCAGCATTGAGGAAGTGTCCCACCGCCCTCTTGTCCTGCATGAATGTCTGCAACAATTCCATCAACGCAGGAACGGCATTCTCACCAGCAGCGTTAACAAAACACGGGTTGCCTCCCGGTTCCGTCAAGACAAAGCATATCGCCTTCTTGTGTCCCCACGACGCCTGAAGCGTACGCATGTAGCCACCGGGTTTGCGTGGACTTGGACCATGCCACTCAGCGTCCCAAGCAATCAATCTGTCTTTCAACGGCAATTCCGTAAACTCGTAATTAACTTCCGCAACCCAGTCTTCTACTTCTTCCAACGTCCTGACGGCCCGGTGATCAACATCTACTTCCGTGTTGTCTAACGTCGCTCCAGCAATCAACATCTTGAACCTAGCCAGATTGCGTTCAAACTGCCGAGCTTTGACAGGATCCCTTGTCACCTCACTTGGATGAATCGAGACCAACACTGAACACTCGTGAAATTCTTCAGGCTGATCTTCTGCCGTGTGAATCGGAAACCTGTACGTAAGCACCTGCCCTTCCGATTCAGATACTTTGGCATTCTTACCAAACAACGCTTTCAGTGCATCCGCTCCCAAGCACAAGATGTACTTGGGCTGCACGATACGCAATTCCTGATGCAACAGCGGTAAGCAATCCGCCAACCACGCCGCTTTGATCGTTGCAGCATTAGCGGGCAACAAAAACTTAATAACGTTTGTTACGTACCATTTGTTGTAATTAGTAATTCCGACGGTTTGTAACGCATCTTTGAGAGCCTGTCCTGCTGGTCCTACAAAGTTGGCGCAGACCCTTGCCTCTTCCTTCCACGGTACTTTGCCTATTACCATCACGTCAGTAGGCACAGGCCCAACTGAGAAACTGAACGCTCCTGCCAGATTCTCTAATGCAAAACTGCTATTGCCCGCATACCGTCCCCACAGATGCCCCGGTACAAAGTTCACAGGTTCCGAATATCCCGGTCGCACTACCACGGGCAGTGTAAATCCACGTTCACGCAACGCCCGCGTGTACAACTTCAACAGCGTTTCAGCCGGAATGTATTGTTGCTCAGATTTTTTCTTAGAGTTCTTTTTAGGCAAAATCGTTGCGTTGTGCCCGTCCAAATGCGTTGCATGTAACAAGAAGTTAGGCCCGGGTGGCGGCATGCCGGGCGCGTTGTACGCCCAGCAACCTTGCTTGTTGATACGGCTACCAATCACACGCCGTTTAAGGCGAGCGTCGTCAGTAACGGGATCTAGCAAACGCCGCCTGATTTTTTTAGGTTGCGGCGTATTGTCAGGCGAATCGGACAAATCGCCTTTATGAATGTTCCGCATCACGTATCCTCTTTTGTTTTCTGGCAGACCATGCGATTGAACGTCACGGTAACGCCCTGTAACGCTGCCTGTTCTTTGACATACTTGCGCAAGACCCTACGGTTTGTAGACCCGGGATCTGTACCTTCTGGCAACTTGACGTGAACAAACCCACCAGAATGCGCAAGCAAACGAGGATTGTGCAACAAGTTCTGCACATGCTTCTCAGCGTATGCCTCAGGATCAAACAACAACACGATTGGTCGCGCAGGACGCCTAAACGCTGCTGTGATTAATTCTAATTGCCTGTCGCTTATGGAATGGCCGAAAGTGCATACAGCACCATCACCAAAACCCCATACATCAACAACGCCTTCCGTGATGACGCAGGCGTTGAACAGCCTAGACCTGTCAAGGTTGTACACAACCGTGCTTTTCGACATCCCCGGCATCGTAAAGTACTTTGGAGGTAAATTCTTCTGCGTCTTCCAGTCCAGTTCACCAACATATCGTGCCTGCCATCCTTTCAATACTTTGTTCTGATAGACAGGAATTATCAAACGGTCTTTGGCCAAACTATACCGACTGGCTACACAGTACCGCACGTCGTAAATGCGTTGCAGGCGCCCGGGATCATACCCACGCTCTTGCACATACTGGATTGCTGCATGTTCTTGTGGCAAAGTCAGCAATGGAACACAATCGCCCGGCCACACGGCAATCGTGTCGCTTTCCGCCACTCTGCGTCCCGGTTTTACTTGCACCTCGCTCAACGGAATCAACATAGGTGATTCCAGCTTGTCCACAAACTCGGAATAATACTGTGGATTGCTCAAGCAATTCTCGTTGAAGCAATGTGCCAAAAACCTCATCGGCTTACCGTCAGAACCGTTCTGCCCAAACATGTACGAGATGTACAGGCGGAACCGAGAATCCGTACAGAATGGGCAGCATACCTGATAGTACTCACCCTTACTGCGGAAATTCAAACGACGCTTGCCCGCCACCATCATGGTGTCAGCATCAAATTGTTGACCAGCGCTGGAAACCCGAACTCTGCCAAAAAGGGTTTCCAGCAGCTTGTGTAGTGGGAAATTAAGCATTAGCCAGCTGCGCCCTGTGTCGCCACTGCCGGCGATGAGCGGCGTACTTCCGTGGGTGGAGGTACGGTACGGGTATCACTCTTGGAGATCACCGTGTCTCCATCCAAAATCAACTTGTCAGAATAATCGATCAGACGACTAAACTTACCATCAACTTTTACCAAAGGATTCTGCATCACCGGCGCACCACGTCGAACCTTAGTGAACGCAAACTTGACAATCTGTTCCTGACCAATAGGCCGCGTCGTAGTCACAGCCACATCCGCAAACTCACCAATGCTGGCACTCTGCGAACCGTCTGTGTGGTCAATCTGCGTTGCGATGTTGCGGGCCATCTTGTTAGCCTTACCCGTCAACTGATGCATGACCAGCGCCGGGATGTTGTAGGTCTTGGCAATCTTCTCGCTTAGAGACCGACCTACCGTGTTGATGACAAGATGCATGTTGTCAAACGAGTCTTTCTTCTCGCAGATACGATTTGCCAACGCCGATACGTGATCCAGTACAAACGAATACGGATACAATTCGCCATTCATTCGCATGTGGTTATCCATGATCGTCTGGATATCCGCCACCCCGTTCTTGCCGTACTGCTTAAACTTGGGGTTGGAATCCATGAACTCCACAAACAACAAATGCTTGCGCAATAGTTCGATCGCCGTGTTAATCCTCTGCCGTTCACTGACGTAACGCATGCTGCACCCGAAGATATCCGGATTCAAATTGTGCTGCCGCAATGCGTCTCGTTTCTGCGCTTCAATCTCGTGCTCGTACGGTTGTGTCGGCACGTCAGAATCACTGAAGAAATTCAAATCTCCACGCGATTCGAGAATGCGCTCACGCGGTACCTCAGCCAGAAACGTCAAACATCTTTGTTGGAATTCGTTACGTGTCGCTTCTGTCGATACATAGAAAACC
>Ga0102901_1000015_pt1 | contig 107893 bp, 116 predicted proteins | sample Colrivmet1555A02_FD_78456 | JGI IMG/M metagenome (GOLD analysis project Ga0102901, IMG submission 78456) | Estuarine microbial communities from the Columbia River estuary - metaG 1555A-02 | ecosystem: Environmental > Aquatic > Marine > Intertidal zone > Estuary | place: USA: Columbia River... | reverse complement strand
CAAAAGCATCTCGCCGCCAAGCAATCCACCCCCAACATGCTTATCTATGACAGATACACCTGTGGGAACGTATGTCACATCCGGCGGCACACCAAGACCGTCAAAGAACAACTCGTCGATCAACGGAGAATCCAAACCTTCCAGCCGTGTCTTGGTTGTTTCAAACGATTTAACCAGCGTGTTAACACGATCAATGTTCTTGCTGTCGCCTTGAAGTTCATTAAACAACGACGTGGTCAGATTCAACGTAGCCAAATGCATCGACCAGCGTTTAATAATCGAAATAGCCATGTCTTGCAGTAATTTATCTGCGGCGTACCGTTCACTGCGTTGGTTCGGTGTTTTAACAAACTCAACAAGCTCATAGATTTCGTCGAATACATCCGGTGCAACGTAATCGCCGTACCGTTCTCGGCGCCGTTCAATGATTCCACAGATTTCTTCGTGGAGCGGAAGCCTATCGTGCTTGTCCACGAACCAGCAAATCAACTGGATTACTTCTGCGTACGCTGGGTTTTCCTGTCCAATCAATTCTGGACGGAATACTTCTCGTACAAATTTTTGCACGTTGATGTTGCAAATAAACACCCGCAACGCACGTATCTTTTCTTTTTCCGACGGGGCGTCGTTTTCATTAACTAGCTGTTCCACAACGAGCTCCTTGTCGCAAAGCGTAAAACTGCTTATACAATTCCGGAGCGCTCTTCACGAACGTTTCCGGTAACAGATGGGTCCAATGCGCCGTGTATTCATTCTTGAAAAAATGAAACTGCACAGCAGCTTTGTGTTTAAACGCTTTAGCGATTTCTTTGAACTCAATCATCCGCGTTGCCATAAACGCCCGATACGCATAACAGTACCGGAACAACATTGAAATGCTCAGATTAAAATCAAGTAAGCTTTGTATAACGGCATCTAGTTTTTTGATACCTTGTTGTTCTAAGTACGAAACATTTTGTTCAAACACGTTTTTGTTCACATCCAACAACGTGCGAATCTCATCGCCTTTAGCGTGTTTAAACTTTTCCCAGTGCTTCAGGCATTGTTCCGAAAACAGATGATTAGGCTCAGGTGGTCGGTGCGCAATATCCCGAGCGTCAAACTGTATAGAAATGTACGCCTCTGGATCAATTTCCAAAGTCACAAATTTTTTAGCCAGCTTAGGCCACAACGGCGGTATGTCTTTCTCTAGACAAACGCCGTCATCAGTTTCTACTCCCTGCTTACCGTCGTACAGCTTGGGAATGACGTACACCACCGGATACCCCGCCTTGGCCGTTTCGTACAGGCTACGAGTCAGACTGTACGCGGCACGGACAGTCTTGGCCAGATCATCAATGGCATTATTTGTCACTGATCTCTCCAGACAGATATTCCAACAATCGAGATCGCTGCGTTGGGGCTAACTGCTCCCATCCCATCTGTGAATAGGATGTCGCTCGCTTATCCGCACGCTTGGCAAACCGACTGTTGAACTGGTCCTTGTAATCGTGCACGATGCCATACGACTTGTCGTGATGGAGTCGGGATGTTCGGCCCGGTATCTGCACGTCATTAATCGGAGAAGCGCCGCCGTCACCACGGATCAGCACCTGCAATTTACGAAAGTTTACGCCCCGATTCCATACCGTGGTTACAATAACTTTCTTAAGTTCGCCTTGCTCAAAGGCTTGTGTCAATTCTTGTCGTTTGCTGGCAGTTATAACTTCAAAGTCAGGCGGCAACAAACCGCGTTTGTCAAAATACCTTTGATCCCCTTCATCAATTCCCATCTCGCGATACACCAGCGTGAATTCCGGTAACAATCGTTTTAGATGTAACGCATGCTCGATCGTCTCAACAGTAATCAACGTTTGAACACTGGCGTCATAAGACTTAGCATCTTCAGCTATGACACGATTACGCGTTTCGTTCTGCCATATCCCCAATCGTTTGCGTTCAATCGGATCATCGATACCCGCTACAGGATCGTAGTCCGCCATGACGTTGTTCCATTGCACCACCAGAGGTACTACCATCTCGTGCTGCACAGCTTCGTCGTAACTAACTTTTAACCTTACTGGACCGAACAAGCCTTCGCAGATAACGTCCTTACCGTCAATACGCATATCGTGAGATGCCGAGAATCCCCACATATGCGCATGCGTAAACCGAGCCAGTTTGGCGGAGATTGAATCCACAGGCGCTTCGTGGCATTCATCGTAAAACACAAAGTCCGCATCTGCGGGAGCGTGATGCAGACTGTCCGCTGTGACACAAAAAATTCTGTGCCCGGGAACCTTGCGACCTCCTCCAACCAAACCGACCTCCGGAATCATTTGCGCCAGTTCTGGATACAGCCGTTGCGTCATGACATCAACAGACTTGGTAGACACCACGATCTTGGCATCCGGGAAGAGAATCGCCGCACAACCAATGACAAACGATTTACCCCAACCGGGAGGACAGTCAATCCGCCCGTTGATGTATTTCTCAATAACCTGAAGTGCCTCGTCTTGCCGGTACCTCAGCTCAAAGTTCAAACTGTTAAGCCTATCCCAATCCGCTATGAATGCGTCGGGACGGGGGTATTCAGTTAAGTTCTTGTACTTAACTGAATACCCATGCGCTTTCAATTGCTTAGTAACACGTTTGTAAAAACCAAATGTTGTCACCAGCCGGTTTTTGACATCTCGGGTAAACATGTCAATTGGTACCGTCATCATCAAAGACTTGTTTTCCCGTTTGGCTTTTACACGCGCTGCACCATACAACGGTTTGACTTCAATACAAGTCAGCACGCGGCGGAGAACATCAAAGACACGAGCCTCTTGTGAATTAACAATCAGACGGTTGCCGTAACGAATCAATTCTATTGCGGACTGCGGCATCGACTGCTCCTTCCAAGGCAGCAATGTGCCGCCCTCCTATGTGGTTAATCCTATATGTTTGTAAAACGCTTTAAGCTCGTCTTCCCGTTTGAAGAACATAGACGGCATAAACTTAACTTCTTGATGGGTCGTCAGTTTAGCTCGCCACAGCAAATAAGTGTAATCCAACAATTTTTTAGAAACCTTTGTCAGACTAATTGCCGGATCAGAATTTGTCATGAAGATACGCCACAGAAAATCTTCTGGCCTTGAGGGTTTTTGCTGTTTGTAATACTCACACGCCTTTTCATTGTGCCACGCGTTAAACACCGATAGTGCTCGGTCAAAATTTACACCGGGAGTTTCGTCTTCAAAGAACCGTTTACCGTTCGAGTAGTTGATGCCCATGTAAGCATACAGACGACTCAATCTATTAGGTTTAAACGGATGCACAAATCTGCGAGGATCACCAATTTCCGCCAATATGTTACCTACTGAATGTTTGTCAATAAACGGAATGAACGACATGAAAGACCACGCCGGATGTTGTTTTAAAGCTTTGTCAATTTGCTCAGGCGTACTGTCGGTCTGCAATGACACCAATTTATACGCAAAATACTCAGCCTTATGCATAATCGCCGACCGATACTGCGGCGGCGGCAATCCGGGCAGCGTCGCAGTCACATCCATAATCTCAGGCCCAAACACTAATCGTATTTGCGTTGTTGTGTCGTGAAACAATTCAAACAGGCGACACATCAACGTTGCGTTTTGCGGTGACGCCAACACAGAGATCTGTTTAAACTTGGCCGTCGGAAATGATCCAATAAATTCCATAACATCTTGTTCGGAATTACATACCGACAACGAATCGTCGGCGTACCAAACCGTTTCGTCATAAGCACAATGAACTTTCAGGTTATTGTGCGTCATGGCGTTATCCCAGTGTGATGATCTGATCAAAACATCCCCGCAAATTATCTGCGTGTGTCACCATTATAATTTGCTGATGTCCCGAAATCTTTGTCGATAGCGAACTTAGCGCGTCTGCCAAGAAACTCCGATTGTCTTCGTCGAGGTTTGCTGTTGGTTCGTCCAACGCCAGCAACCCGACAACAGACGCCAAAGACAGCCAGAACGCAATCGCCAAGATAACCTTCTGGCCCGTAGACAATCTACCTGCGGCCTGCGGTGGTTCCCCGGGTTTGTGCACGATGAACGTCAAATCATCGTGTGCAGTTTCAACCCAGAAGGGACTACCAAACTTGGCCAGATTATCGTTGATGCCTTGCTCCATCCTTTCCATATTGGCAACGGCAACGATGTTCGGCAATTTATCCCTATGCACAACCGTTCTGACTTGCTCCAACATTGACAACAACTGACGCATCTTCTTGTTGCGCTTAACCGACATGCGCAAATTATCTAGATCACGTTCGTAGCGTTGGATGCTTTTCTGATTGGCGGCAATTAGGCCTTCCAGTTTGGCAATCTCGACTGTCGTTGCATAATGCTTGCGGCGTCTAGCTGTTACGTGCTCTACAAGGTCTTCCGTAACCGTGTACGTTTTAGTGCCGGACTGAACGACCGTGTTGTCTTTGATCGTCGTCTCTACGTCTTTCAACTGTACAGAAAGCGCGCTCAACAAAGATGACGCTCTTGTTGATTCAATCTCGTGAATCCGTTCATCGGCTTCCGCACCACTCAACGCTTGCTTGTACTTCTCGTATTTATCAAGCACCGTGATAGCGTCTTCCAAATCTACAAGCGGTTCTTCTACCGCAGGAATGTTGTCCAGAACGGCAGTAGCTGACGCATGTGCTGCCGTTGCTGAACTCAAATCATCCTCATACGTTTTCTTCAAAATCAATGCTTGCTGAAGTGCTTGCAACGTTTTCTTGCGCAACGTACACGCTTCTGTCAGCGTCAACAATTCTCTGCGGTATTCCACCAACTGAGCCTGCAACGAATCCACAGGCGTCAAACAAGTCGGACACACTACCTTCTTCGTGTTCTCAAACGTATCAAGAATTTTTGTCAATTCAGCAACACGCGTCAATCGTGTCTGCTGTTCTTCTTTCAACTGATCGTACTGCTCTCGAGAAACATCTTCAGGCGGCGTAAGCGCATCAAGTTTGCGTTGAGCTGCTGACACTTTAGCTTCGGCAGCTTTGCGTCGTTCTGTAACTGCCTCGTATTGCCGCCATGCTGTCTTAGCGTCTCGAGCTGTCGTTACCTGCTCTTCAATCTTAGTCAGGCGTTCTTTGATCTTTTCCGTATGCGCAACAGCTTCAGTCACCGCTTGCTTGGCCGTAACCAGTTTAGTACTAGCGGTTTCGATCTTGTCAGTCAGCGTCTTCTGTGTCGCCTGCGCCGTTGTCAAATTCTCAAATGCTCTAACAATTGCCTCAAGCGTCAGCAACGTTTTCTGACTCAGGACCTGCTGCGTACACTCATCCATCTTTTCCTGCACCGTACTAATCTCAGACGTGAGGCTGGCAATGTTGGCCATCAGTTGGTCGCTGTTATCTACGGTTGTCTGCACCGAAGATGAGTTGGACAGAATGAACCTGCCCAGTGCCAACCACACCGTTTCGCAATGCTCAGTACCACACAACTTCTGAAACGCTTTCTTGCGATCGCCATCTGTGGCCGCAAGGAAATCGTAGATCAAATGCTGTTGCTTGAAAACAAACCTGTCCAACACGCCAAACTCGACACCAAGGATGTTCTTGAGTTCTTCGGCAATCTTTTCAGAGTTGGTAATCTCAATGCCGGGAGTGTCGGCATACGTGAACACGCTCTTGTTGGGGCGCAAGCTACGGCACAGTTTGAAGTGCACGTTGTTGTGTTCTACTTCAATCTCGGCAAAAGCCTTGTCTGTGGGTTTAGCTTGATTGTTGATGCAATCCGCTTTGACACCCTCGAACCGACTCCAGTCATTGGTCAACACTGCGTAGAGCAAATTGACCACCGTTGATTTTCCACACCCGTTTCTGCCGACAATACCGACCAGCCCGCACTTGAAATCAATCTCCAATTTCTTGTGCGGACCCACATTCAACACTGTCAATTTCTTGATGTACATCGTCTTTCCTCAGCCATTCCTGTCTCAAAGCTTCTAGTTCGGCGTCAACATTTGTTGCGGCCAGAAAGCGAGAAACTACAGAGAACAGGCGGGGATCTTCCTCTGGATCTACAGCCAATCTCAGCAATGACGTTGGCGTAAGCACTTCCACATTTGTCGTGGGTGCGGAGACTACCAGCCTCTCCTTGACTTTAGGTGTTTCCTTCAAGAACAAGTGCACCTTGTCTACACACGCCGCTTCCAATCGTCTGGCTGCGTCGTGAAGCTCGGCGTTGTACTTCACCCTCAGATACGGTCTGCGTATGTGCGGTGGTAAATGTTCTGACTCCGATGCCAACTGTTCAATACGCGCGGGCAGTTCTGATAAGTATTTATCTAATGTCGGGTCGTCTGTGATCTCGACATCGTCCAACGTTGGCCTAACCTTGAGTTCTCCAACCATCCAATGTTCGTCGGCGTGAAGCATAAAATATTTATCGGGCTGCTCGTCGATTGACTGCCGACACGTCGATCCCGGGGAATACACAGTAACAGGCTGACCTGTCTTGCCTGTGGTGTGAAAGACTTTGTGCACATGCAAATCACCCGTGAAGATTGTGGACACATGCGGCACGTCACTGAAGTTAGCTTCGGGCGTCGTGATACCGCCCATGAACTCTCCCCACACCTGATGGCTGACCAGAATATCAGTGTCCACAGGGATCTGCGCAAATTCATCGTGAATGCGATCGGCTGGCTGCCAATCCATACCGTAAATCGTTACACCGTCAATCATTACGTGACGACCGTGTAAATGTGTGGCGTGAGCATGCGCCGACAACCACGTGGGACTGTCTCTGTCGTGCTGCCCTTGAATAAAATAAAAAGGGATATTCGCCTCCCTAAGCCTGTCTAGTTGCCGGAAGAACTCTCGGATTGGATAGGCCCGATTTCGTTGCTTATCGATTAGGTCGCCGGCCCCAATAACCGCCGAGACTTTCTTAGTCACGGCATGTGTCACAATCTGTTCAAGGGCAAATGCAGCGTCACCAGCCACGGCACGAGTTGTCCATGCCGATTCCTGCAAATGCGCATCAGCAAAAAACAAAAGCATTGTTTGCTCCTGAGTATTGTTACAACAACGCGTTTTAAATAGTGAAGACCAATGCGGCGTAAGGACTGTCTAAATTGTTTGCAAGTTTTAATTGCACAACACGTACGTTGCCGTCTATTTTAAAATCTTCACGTTTAATTGCGTCTTGAATTGAACTTGTTAATTCCGCTTCGTGGTTTTCGTTGTATGTGTCTTCATTATTTAGATCAAACGAAAGACCTACAACTTGCACCGTTACATCTAATTGCATTTGTATTGCGGCGTCATACGTTTTCTTGTACCGTCTTTCGTTAAAAATTGCATTAAAATCGTGTTGTCGTCGATTAAAAACTAAGAACGGCTGGTTTTCGTCAAAGATAGCCACCATATCCTCTAAAACGTCTTTTTTCATTTCTTCTGCGGTTATACAATCAGCAAGAGAATACGGCGTATCTTTAACTTCGTCGTAAACAGAAACTGACATTTCTAATTGTTCGTCTGTAAAACCTTTTAACACTTTTAACAAATCTTTGTACGAAGGGTGCCTTTCGTTAAACCGTGACATATCAACCTCGCTTAAATTACTCTTCAGTCCAAAATGCCTTTCCGTTTAACTTATCTGCGTATTTTGTATTTTCTAGTCCGTGCAACCCGACGGTGTAATTATTGAATGTGCACACGATGTAATAATTTTCTTTATTTTTTATAACTTGATATGCCTTAGTGTCAGCAAATACAGTTTTACCTGCGTCAACAGCTTTTTTTATCTTTTCAATTGTGTCTAGTTTCACGCATCATCTCCTATTAATGTTGTAACGTATTGTGCCAATTCTTTGCTAAGAATGAAAAGCAGTTGAGCTAAACCCGTGCTGTTCATCTCTATCTCACACCCCGTTGTTATTTTCGTCGGCGTCTATGCGTTCTATTTTTAAAGCTTTTTTAATCGTTCTACTGAGGTGTTCTTTTGTTATTACAAAATCAATCTCATCCGACAGATCACACATAATGTGCTGGGGACCGCCGTATAATTCTTCTTTGTCAATTAAATACCGTTCGCAACATTTTTTTGTATTTTCAACGTTCGGACAATTACCGCCGCAATAATAACATGGCGACGTCATCATGCTTTTATTTGCGTTTTCTAAATTTTTTGACAAATACTCTAAAGCCGCAAGCAATATAAAACGGTCTCGTCTTTTCATTTTCATTCGCCGTCTCCTACTAGCGTTGTAACGTTACGTAATTCCTCAAAGAACGCGTCTGTGTCTAAATCCATGCGGTCTAAAATCTTTTCTAGCGTTTTGGGAGCCATAACATTTAACGCGTTTACAACTTCAAGCACTGCGCACAAACCGCTGTATTGTTCCTGTGTCATTTTGGGTTCTCCGTCACTGCTATAATCGTACAAGTCCCCGATTCAGATTCGCACCATTCAACGTCAGATTCACCAGACATGGCGCGATCCAAGACCAAATCTTCCGCTGCTTCTCTATCGACAGCCTCAACATCAATGTCTGCGCTCATAACCACGTCACGTAAAACTCTAATGCGATACTTTGGCATCACGCACCTCCGTTTAATTTGGCAATTAAATTGTTTGCCTGATCAAGTGCCTCATACGAAAAACCGTCTGAGTCTTCGCCATCTTCAATCTCCAAAATTGTCTCAAAAGACTTAACAAGCGCAATCAACGTGCTGAGCAAGCTTGGAGCTTCATTAATCAACTTGGCATTTGCTTCTTTGTTCTTGCCGTAAACAGTTACAGACTCCCACTCTAATGCTTGTTTCCCTCGCTCCGGATGAGGCACATGGAGAATTGTTCCCCACAACGAGTTGTAATGCTTATCGAACTGCCACTGAATGTTCCACGGTCCTTCTGTATGCACAATCAGCTCCTATACGTTGATGTTCTCTTTGTTGATGTCCAATACGTACCAGTCTGCGCGGTCCATAAAATCGTCTTTGGCCGTTTCAGCCGCAACGTGCATTGCGTCTTTGTCGTCATCGGCTTCAAAAGATTTGACAATATCCCACGCACCGCTTTCTCGAACGAAAGCGAAGTAATACATCGGCATGCTGTTTCCTATACGTCAAATAGAACGCGCAACAGCTCTTGCAGTCTGCGCACTTCACTTGCCACTTTGTGTAACTGCTTGATACAACCGACGGCGTCAAAGCCGTCGATTGTCTTCTTGTCTGTAGACTCTTTAATCAGCGTTTTTGGAAACTTTGCAACGGCGCGGTCCGTAATGTCCATTGGTCTGCCTCACCACGTCAATGATGCGCGTGGTGTGCAACTCACCACACATCTCTATATATTTGACGTTTTGAGCCAACTCTCCAAGCTTACAAGGGCTGTCTCGGTATTCAGCTCCCTTGACAAACGTCGTAGGTTTAAGCGCCTGCATAACGTCAGGCCACTCATCCGTCGAACCTTCAATGACGTAATCCACAAACTTGCACGCCAACAAAATGTCTAATCGTTCGGCAAATGAATAGAAAGGTCTAGAGTCACCTTTTAACTTTTTCACAGACTCATCGGTGTCCAAACCGACAATCAACCGTGCACCCAGATAATGTGCTTCACGCAACAAATGCACGTGCCCGGCGTGAAACAAATCAAAGCAACCCACAGTAAAAACTATGGGTTGCGAAAACTCTAGTGCCCGTAACTGGTTGAATGTTTCTACTTTGGACAAATCCACACCAATCGTAGTAATGTCATACCCGTTACGGAATATTCTCATTTCAACGCATCCTTGCGAGTTACTGTAGCTGTACCCGGCGTACGCACAGCTACTCCTGCTGCGCTCTGTGCAAAATCACATGCGGCAACAAACGGCATACCTTCCATCAGGCCCACAGCAAGACCAGCCAGAAACGTGTCGCCCGCTCCGCAAACGTCTGTCAGATTGGGGAGCAAATGCTTATACGGTGGAGGTGCGTAAATAAAATCACCGTCACACGTTGCGTAACCCTTATCGCCAAACGTGATAACCAAACGTTTAAACAATACACCGTGACCTGCCACTTGCTGATTAAACACGTCATACACAGCGCGGTACACCAGTTCGGGTTCTGCATCAGGCGCAATAGGCTGTTCAGCAAACGCCAAATACTCCCGAGCCTGCCGTTCGTTAAACTTAAAAATCGTATCTTTAGAGCCCCACGCCTGCCAGTTAGAAAGGCGTCTGCCCGGGATATGTCTGCCCGGATCCACAATCAGTAATTTACCTTCAGCCGCAGCCACAATGCGCGCCCTGACATCCCCAGCCCGAGGTTCTAGACCAAAGAACCCCTTGTGGTAATCAGACACCACAAACACATCAACGTTACTGGGCCACTTCAGATCGTTGCCTGCTTCTTCGCTTCCAATCAGGTTGACACTAGACGTCAGCCAGTGGTCATAAGGATCTACATCAAACCGGGTTATCCTTGGGCTCATCGTTTGCGTGATGTCGTTGTTTGTGATCCTGCATTTAATTACAGGTCGAACGCGCGTAGACGACACAATAGGCGTAACTCCTGCCAGTAACAACTGCTCACGCACAATGGCATAATCATCGCCACGAGCACCTGCCGTATACAACGTTACAGCATTATCGTTCGGGCCAAACTTGCTTAGCGATTGCACATTCACTGCTACATTGGCTGCGCCGCCGGGAGTCGTGTGTCGAAAAGATACATTGGCTTTTAACGTCCCCGGCTGTTCGTAATTGTCTTTTACACTGTTAATTGTCAAATGACGGTCAATAATCGTGTCACCAAATACAGCGATGTTCACTGATACACTCCTCTAATGTTTCCTGCGTCTGGTGATATGCGTCCCAGTGGTGGCTGGTAAGCATCTTCTTTAGATTTACAATCAGAACACCTACGGACACGCGTAGAGTCAGGTGTGATAAATTTCCACTGACACCCAAGACACACACGTACCGTTGGAGTTGGTTGCATTGTCATTCCTCAGTAATTAAATCGTCGTCATCGCATTTGTCACGGCATTCGCCAACAAATATGTCGCAAGGGTCGCCCTCGCCACTTGTTACGTACAATTTGCTTTTGTCTGCTTCGGCATTTAACTTGTCGCTGTAAAGCTCGTCAAGGTAAGCCTCTCGGCTACCTATCCCGTTACAGTAAGAACAGGTCTTGTCGTAACGCGTCAACAACGTCCGAGCGTTTCTGTAATAACGAAACCAGCCGTGCTTTTCCAATTTCTTAAGATTACCCGCCAAATTAAATTCAGCAGCCCTTACGTGCGTCCTTGCAACGGCTTTTCTCCATTTCTTGAGAAGCCGTTTATTTGTCGTCTCAACTTTAGCTCGTCCTTTACATTGTGGACATGGCGCTAAATTACTGCACGCCCAAGGCATGTAATACTTTCCACTAGGCATCAAACTAAATACCGAACCAATAAAAATCGAACGTTCAAACTGATCGTTCCACTCGTTCCACTGCCATTCCTCCCGGTCAAGATCTTTTCTGACACGATCCCAATCAATACCTGTTTCTACAGCCGTCATGGCATTTCCTTTCTATAAGTACTTACGATTTTGTTCTTCAATTCGTTGTTCCATTCTTGATTCTTGGCAGGGTCACATCGCCATGAAATTATCACCCAGTCATCAATCGTGTCATCGTCATTAATTGTGTACGTCTCAACCACTTCGTACCGTCTAACTGTTCCAATAATCCGAGCCGTGCGCAATTCTACACGCTTGTCAGCCATGATCGCCAACGTGTAATGACCAATCTCTAAGTCTATTACTTTTAAGTACTTAGGGTCATCAATCCATTTTTTGTAACGGTCACTTGCGTGTTTTTCGGCACTTGTAGGTTCACTAATTGGCACAAACACAAACATAGGTTTTCCTTATTTGTCAAACGACAGGAAATTACCATCTGCGCCCGTAATCGCAGCGATCAATTGCTCGTACGAATACGTGATGTCGTCGTATACATCTTTGTCTTTCAACACAGAGATAGTGACAACATCATCGTCAAACTCAAAACGAATAGCTGTGTACCCCAAAGCTTCCGCTGTTGGGGTTTCAGTGACAACAACTGTGCGTTCGTCACTAGCCAAAGGAATGGCTTTTTGTTTATTTCGTTTGTTGACGACGTGCACGCTTAGGTTTTGGTTCATCAGGCTCACCCCAGTTCATTTCTACAAGAAAGGCCCGCCAAGCCTCGATCAAGGTCTCACGGGGGCAAAGTACTTCTTTGTCACAGAAAGCGCTCACGCAGTCATAATCGAGGCCCGGAAAGGCACGTTTTAATTCTGCGTGTAAAAACTTGTACGCGTCAAAAAACACTGTGGCTTTGTAACACGTGCGGTAATGTTCTTCTACCACATCTAACCAACTTACCAAATCACGGCGACCTTGAGCATCTTCACTGGCGTTATAGCACAACATATTTGTAGTTAGCTTAAACGGTATTTTATATTTTTGGATCGTCGCATTTGAGATTAATTCGTCGTCGGGTACTGGCGGAAGTTCGATCATGTAAAGATCCCCATGACTGTTGAAGGTGAAATTTCTTGTCCATGAGTCGGCGCATACCAAAGAGATACCCAACAACAGCGCCAGCATGAATGTCGGTAGATTGTTGCGACAAAAACAACGCGTCGTACAAACCATACGGAAACGTTAATGCTGAACCAAAAATAGACGTGGGATCAAAATCAGACGCTAGATGCCATTGAAACGCAACACGGGTACTGATTGACGACGGTAGTGGTGTCTGTAGTGCGTTGGTGTTGGTCAAATGCAACGACAGTCGATTAACCGTGAACACGTTGCGTGCCTGTTGATAATCAAACCATGTCGTACTAAAACCACCTTGCGGTTCTGTCACACGACAATTTAACGAATCGGTTTCAAACCACAGTTGTTCGTAAGATCGTAACAACCTTGCGTTTGTTAAAAGTTGTGCCGCTAATTGTTCGGCATTAGCAACTGAAACAATCGATGGAATAAAACTGTCGTCAAATGCATTGCAACCAAAGATTCCCGGAATAATTGGTGCTGACAAAACAAACGATTGACTAAAAGTTACGCCTACATATTTTACGTCGTTGCGTAAAAGCGCAGGTCGTAATTTGTCGCGACAGAAAATGTACATCTTTCGGAAGAAACAATACGGGCAAATAAAAGAACCACACCGAAAAGCACTAGCTTTAGTTTCTGCTGTCGGTAAATGGTTGCAATACAATAAACGTTTACTAAATTGTTGAGTTAATACGTCAGGTCCAACACGTTGCAACAATTTGCTAATTGCGTTGTGACGATATTGTTTTAATCGTACAACTTGCTGGTTAAACGAAAGTTTTCGTTTGGTGTTGTTCAGTTTGGCATTTACAAAGATCGCATCAAGAGACGCTTTGTAAAACTTGTGTGGATCCCACGACATTTGGTGTATTCCCTCAAAGCGGGGCCTGCTTTAGCAGGCCACGCTTATCTACTTACGTAGTAAGTAGGTCGTCCTTTAGTAGACCTTATCTTACAAACTTGCCATAACATTGCGTGCAGTAACAAGTTATGGCATCGAGTTGTGCTTTACATCCAAAACCTCACAAACTTGACGTAAGTCCCTTATTCGATCAGTACATATGGCGTCGAGACAAAAATAATTACTTACGCGTTTGCGACAAACTAAGTTGTTTGTATTGAAGAAAGTAAGGTGGTTTTTAGCCAGTAAATTTGACGTAACATTGTGCGCACCATAGAGTTGTGTCATTTTATTGTGCTTTACATCCAAAACCTTACAAACTTGCCATATGTACGGATCGTTATTAGACTTACGGCATTGCGGCTTCGATAAAAAATGCGCTTATTTCTTTCCAGTCAATTTTAGACAACGCATCGTTTAACAGTTCAGCGTGAAGGCCTGTGCATTCGTGTTGCGACAAGTCTTTTTCTAAAGCATTTGCTAATAACTGCGTTGCTTCTTCTACGTCGTTATCGTTGCGTTCTAGTAATTCTTTTGCTTCGTTGTCCCAATAATTAGTTGCGCCCTCTGTGCCGCCTATCCACATGTTGACAGCCCATGTTTCGTAGGTGGACCAGCCGTTGTATTCTTTGTCCATAAACGCAAACTCCTAGATTTGTCAGAACATACCGTAAAACATTAAGTATCAAAACGAACTCAACATCGTTTACACTAAAAGCAACGCACATGTAAATACCTGAGGTTTTGCCATGCCTACGTTAACCGCAGAACGCGCATTTTTTGGTTATAGAGGTTACAACGCTTCAGGTATTTGGGAAACCGGTTCTGGTACTTTAAATGCGCATATTGCCAGTGCGTTAGCTGCGTTAGCTACAGCTGTTACTAATCTTGACGACGCTAAAGTTGCGTTACCGTTAGCCAAACAAGACGTAGTTGCCGCAAAAGCGGCTCTGGCTACTGCAATTATACTTTTTAAACAACGTAAAACTGATGCTTACGCTGCCGCTGCAATTACATTAAAAGAAGACCTTATCATTGCAAAAAAAACATACGATCAAAATAAAGCTTCAGCGCAAACTACGTATGATAACGTTAAAACACGCATTTCTGCACCGGAAACCGGAGAGTTAGCCGTACTTAAAACGGAATTAGACGCAGATAAAGCGACGCTAGTAACCGCTACAACAACTAAAGACAATGCGATTAACACTCCAACGACCGGCCTTAAAGCAGTTTTAGCAACAGCGTTAGCGTTGGCTAGATCTAATTTGGCTACAGCGCGAAGCACAGCGCAAGGAATTTATACGACAGCGTTGGAAACGTACACAACTGACCGCGCAACGGCATTGTCTGCAATTACAACAGCTAAAGTTAATAAGAAAGCAGCATTAGCCGCAATTAACATTGCAAACGCAGCTATTGCCGCAGCTATTGCCGCTAACAACGCTGGAGCCGAAGCTACAGCACGCGCGCAATTAGCCGATGCAATAGCCGCGCAAAATGCAGCTATTCAAGCGGAAACAGACGGACACGCTGCAATTGACGCGGCACTTGTTACACGTAATGCAGCATTGGTTACGCGCAACACTGCATACGATACAGCAAAAAGTACCGCAGACGCTGCTATTGCTGCGGCTAAAGAAACATTTGCAACAGATTTGGCAACTGTTATGGGCACGTTTAACACGGCTAAAGGCGTGTATGACGCAGCAAGTGCACAATACACATTGGATGTAGCTGACCTTAAAGCAGAACTTGCAACGGCGCTTGAACAACGAAACATTGCGTGGGGGTTGGCCAAAATAATTTTTGACGACATGACTAAAGACGCAAACGAAAATTTAATTGTTTTGAAACACGCTGCGGACGAAGCGTACAACGCCGCAATTGCAGATGCGTAACGAAACGTCAGGACTTATGTGTAATGCCTGACGTTTCGTAACATGTTTAACAATTAAACTTATTCAGAACTACCACCGTGGTAAGTTCTGTCGTGTTGAGCGCCGCTTCTATAATCGTCGCCGCATTGACTAGAGCCTAATGGCAAGTCCATGCGACAAACAGAACACTCTCGGCCCCAAAATGCAACATCTTGCTCGGGCATAGGTTTTTTACAGCCGTCACAAGGCACAGTAGGTATGTTTGGTACAATCTTTCGTTTAGGCATGTGTTACTCCGTTAGTTGAGCTTCGATCTTTTCGGTCTTACCCATCCAAGGACATGGTTTGATTGTTACAAACCAATCTTTGAGCGACGGGATGTGGCCTAGATCTTCTTTGACATGGCGTTCCGCAATCCACCTTACAGGGATCTTTCGCCCTGTGGAAATTGTGATGGTGTGATCTGTTCCGCCAAATAATCTTTCGGCTTCGTAAATGCCTTGCGAATGGTGTCGCAAGGCACGGTGTCTAAAATCACCAAAGTGTTCTTTTGACGCGTCGAACCAGTCGTGGATTTGTATGTAATCCTCGACCGTTCCGCCCCATACTTTGACACAGCTCAAGGCATGGTGGTAGGGGTTGGCCACGATTAAACCTCTTCCGCTACGTTGTTAAGGTTGAACGTTCCTTCGACAACGTTTACGACGCGTTCGTTAAATTCACACCTAATTGCGCCGGTATCGATGTTGTAATAGATTGTCCCGGATGTGCCTTCGTTAATTTCCCAGCCGGGAATATTTTGACTTAAAATGTCATACGTTACCGTCTCCAATGCGTCTGCAAGTGTTAGTTCTTTTTGTTTTATTATCGGTTCCCACTTGCCTTCGTGGTGTGCAAAACCTTCTTGTACGTCAAAATCGCCGATACTAAGCGTTGCCGGGTGTTTTGGCGGCATTGAGTCGTTGAACTGGAAATCCATGTCTTCGATTTGACCGCTGTCTCCGGAGCCGTCAAACGTTACGACAATCCGTGCGTAGTTAGATGCCTTGCACACCGACAGAACTTTGCGCCAAATATTCAAAGCATCGTCTTTCATAGTAATTTGCATAATCATCCCATCCTTATGATTAAACTTGTTTCTTTATCTCGGCCAAGTCACACGTTCCTGTGCTAGTTTTTACACGGCTGAATTCACACTCAATTAAGCCGGTAGCCGTGTCGTATGTAATTGTTCCGGTGTTGCTGTTGCTACATTCCCATTTGTAAAAATTATTTATTAAAATTTCGTACGTTACTATTTTTAACGCGTCTGCAAATGTTAGTTCTTTTTGTTTAATTATTCGCGTACAGCTATCTGTACAAAATTCTTCTACATCAAAAACGCCAATACTATTGCAAAACTGAAAATCCGTGGTTTTAATTTGACCCTTGTCCCCATCGCCTTTAAACGTCACAACAATATCTTCGTGATCAAAATCTTCGCACAGCACTAAAATTTTGCGCCAAATATTCAAACCATTGTCTTCCATTTCAATTTTAAATGCCATGATCATCCCATCCTTATGATTAATTCTTCTGCTCCAAACACTTTCTTCTCGCCGCAAGATTTACAGACACCACGACGCATGTCTGGCTCAACGCCATGAGTTTCTGCGTGACAAGCGATGCAGAAACCTACGTTGTCGCCTGATTCACACGCCGCTATGATTCTGTCCAGATCTAGTTTTGGCACGGTGCGTTCCTCCTTGGCCATGACGAATACCTCTTATCGTTTCTGTCAATTTCCCCAATTACTGCATTGAGTATTGGAACTAGCGCTTCGTTCTCGGTAAGTATTTGCTTGTCTTCGTCCGGATCGTTTTGCTCTTTAATCATTTGTTTTAAAAGAGCTATGTCTCTTTGTGTTCCCAATACTGACAACGTAAACAAACTTTGTATCAGTTGTTGAATTGCAAATTTCGTGGAGCTCTGTAACTGCATTTGCATCACTCCTCGAGTTATTAACCTTTAACGCCAAAGGCCACGGTTTTACCCGTGGCCCGTACGTTAATCGTAAAAGCGTTGACTTATCGGTAACGTACGCAGGCAAACCAGCCATTGCGGCCGCGAGACACTGCAATCTCTACTGGTGTTCTTTTCCCCCAGTAGCAGCAATTGTGAATGGCGTCTTGTGCGCTACGGGTGCTGAAACCCACACCTTCGTACCTGAACGATCCGCCGCGATGAGCCATACGTCCTGTTGACGCAGACGCATTGGCGCTTGCTTGAGCCGAAAGGCCTCCTGCCGCCGATACAGGTGCAATCATCGAAACACTCAAAACCAAAGCCAACATAGCCATCCTGACCATATGTCGAAATCCTTTCATGAACATGCCATCATTGTCCGGCTCGTTCTAAGCCCGGGCCGCTATAACACTGTTTTAAGTTTTGTTTGTCAATACCGATCGAGACTGTCACTGAATGTTGTTTTCTGTTTCCCACAACTTAAGTGCTTTGTCGATACCATTTAACGTTTCCTCTGCGGTTTCAACTTCTTCCATACAAATCGTGTTAATGACAGATTCTTTAGGTTGATTGGCAACCATTTTTCGTTGATTGTTTATGTGTTTATTCAATAGTTTGGTCAGTAACCGCGCAATAACTGGTGACACTTTAATTGATAACGTTGCAACTGTAGTTTGCATTTCTCGATTGTCATACGCTTCTGCTGATACGCGGCGCATGGCAGGCGGTTCAAATATCAGTTTGTTGTCATTGTCATATCCAAACCATGTACCCGGTATTTCCGGTGTACCGTCAGGTAAACGATGCAGTCGTTCTTCCGGTGGCCGTTGATCGAAGGACCAGCGCAAATCACTTAAGTATGCTACAAAGTCAAAACAACTGTCATAGTCAGTTAGGCACAAAATGTGAGCATGGAAAATTTCTGATCGTTGTGTCGAAGTAAGTTCGGACCACGTAGCAAATTCCGGATTGTACTGCTTTGTTGACATCAGCATACCTTTTAAAACGATGGGGGTTAGGACGAATGCCGTTGGCGGCCACTGTACATGGAGTACATGAATTCGTCCATTTGCATATCAAGTTTGAACATTTCGCCAGTTTTTAACTTAATGGCGCACGTGTGATCCGACACGTTATCTTCCACGTAAACAATTTCGTACGTATTCACCGTCAGTCGTCGTCCGTCGTGTAATCGAGCAACTACAAACGGATTAGGATCTAGGCTCATGGGTATCTACCGTAAAAGCCAAACGGATCTTTGCATCGTGACCTTGAAGTAAGACCACGTTGAATTGATGTTGCAAAACACATTCGTAAGTAAGGCGCACTGTTACAGAAGACAAACTGAACAATAATTCGTAACCACTTTTACTTTGCAATTCATCTAGGGTCATTTTTTTGTCGTTGTATTCCGCTGACTTTAACGCAATTGCCGGGTTTTGACACAACGGACAACAAATAGAGTAGCTTGGGCCAGTTTGATTAACTGTCAGTTGCAGGTCGAGTTTTGTTCCTAGCACGTTTTTTATTCCTTATCCATGTCTCGGGTATAGTCAGGTCAGCAAGTTGCAACGCTTTGACTAATTCATCTACAATCCTGTCCCCGTTATCAGGAAGCATTTCTTTGATCTGATCACGGGTTAACGGAATGATTTGATACAGATACACAAACCCTGCTTCTTTTTCAATGTGGTTGATTGTGCGCACAGATAGCGGCAATTCAGCTATGGCTGAATATTGCGGCGTTTCTTGTTCAACCGGAGCGGGTTTAAAGTAACGGCGTTTGCGCATAATTGTTCTCACATCACTAAGCACCGACAGTACTTACAGTAACGTGAAATTAAGCACGATTCTAGCTTTACCCTTCAGTAACGTCATAGCGTCCGGCTTGGAATTCTTTCCAGATGCTACTGGGGCGCGGTCCTGTTTGATTGTTATATTTACCTTCGTACTTCAATGTGGTGGTTCCTTCTACTGTATGAAAAGCTACTTGGCAGATTTCCACGTTGGCATAAATGCGTACAGGATGCACAACCGTGATTTCCAAGGTCCATGTGCCGTTAAATCCTATGTCACCGAATCCTGCGGTGATGTGCACAGAAATACCCATACGCCCAATTGAACTGCGTCCTTCAATAAATGGGGCATACACGTTTGTATGCGTTACTTCATTGGTGTGGCCTAAGTACAGAACGTTAGGTTCCAGCACATAGCCTTCTGGTGGAATTTCAATTGGGATTGTTGTCGGTTCAGTACGCAAATCCAGTAAATGCGTCGTATCGTACTTTAACAGTGTTTTGCCGAGTGTCAGGTTTACACTGTTCGGGTTTAACTGGCGGAGTCGAAACGGGCGGATGACTATTTCCCCCGATTGCATCGCTGTTCGTATTGCGTTGGCCGTTAAAACCGCCATGAACTGATCCTTGGTTTACAATTTCGTAAAATCCTGCACTAAATACTTTTATATACGGCATGTCTGTCGCTACAAGTTCTTTTTGCGGCAACGTATAAAAAGCATCACAGTTAGCTTCTTGCAAGACGTAACACGGTTCTTTAAGCAATTGCGCGCGCATATAAGCTTCTTTTAAAGCATCTTGCAACAACATAAAATTACTCGTGTTATTCCTGTGTTTGACTAAGGACGCGTTTGGCTTCAACCAGCAACACTTGCATTTTTTCTTGGGCAGAACTAACCATAGTGTCGATGTGCTGGATCATGCCCTCTAACATGCGTGTGGTTTGTCCGATACCGCCAAACAGCTCGCTTGGCGATTTTTCATTCTGAGACCGGGTTTGCCAAATACCTGATATGGTATCGGTAAGATTTAACTCATTGTGGTAATCAAATATGACGACGATTCCCCGTAAGTCTGCGTGTCGAAGCAACGCTTTTAACGCAACCTCTTGAAATTCCATGGCAACGTCGTGGTCAAAACGGGAGGGGTTCGTCGTTTCGGTCATTTGATTTATTCCATGTTAGTCGCGGCGTACGACAACGGTGGTGAAACACGTCGTTGCCGATGTTTGCAAATCGTGAAACACTGAAAGCAAACGCCGGAAACAACCAAAGGTTATTCTGTGTCAGTTCGCTTGCCAATACCAATCCCGCAAAACAGAAACCAATCCAAACTGAGAAACACCAAGGACAAAGCAACAAATTACTGAAGTAATTGTTGTACAGTTCCAGCCGTGCGCGCTGCTCTGCAAACAAAGAACTGTGATGCCATATCTCAATGACTTGCCACGTGGCGAAAGCCGCAAGCAATAAACTAAACCAATTCATAGTGTTTCTCCGTTGTTAGATTTTTCACGCAAATTCAACAGTAAATACAGTAGAAAGGATGCTGCAATCATTGGGATGTAACTGCCAGTCAATACTGACAGTATCGTGCCTGCTCCTAAGGAACAGACTACAAACTTAAAGAACATGTGTTTGCCTGTGGAAGCGTTGCCGGTGGAATTCTTTTAAGCGCACTACCCGCATTTACGTGCGGAACTCCACCGGCAACAAAGTTTATTGTACCGGTTCATTGCTCCATGGTCTCATCGTTCCGCGATCTGGTTGCGGTTTACCTTCTGCTTCAAGGAAGGAACTGATCGGGCGTTTATCGACTGGAAGGAAGTTAACAAGTAAGTCGGCAGGGTAGACGCGTGGTCGGGGACGGAGACTTTCGTTGGGATTGATTCCGGAACGGCGGAGGAACGTGACGGGGGAGCGCGATTTAGCCATGGCATGTGTTCCTTAAGGCTGGTACTACTGTAGATGCTTAACAATGTTTGCACTGTACCGAGGACAAGGGCAAAGATAGACTCAAAGATCAATTTTAACAAACTGTGCAAATTGTCAAGAAACGCGTCTTCGGCACTTTTGCGCGGCATAAGGTACTCCTATCGTGACTGAAGCCGTTGATTTAACGCCAAAAATTCTAGAACCTGAACTTGTTGGCTATACCAGTGACAACGTCAAAAAAATCTTGAAATTGCAAAAGGCATTGCGAGAAAGCGGAACGCCGACGCTTAAGCCTTTATTACCGTTGCTATTTTCACTTAAAGGAAAGCCGTATTCGTTGGATAATTATTTTCCGTTTGAGCCGTTTTTTCGTACGAGGATTCCGCGCGCAACGTTACTAAAAACCGGACGACAGGTTAGTAAATCCACGTCACTAGCTGCACAAGGAATTAGCACGGCGATTTCAATGCCGTATTTTTCAACGTTGTATGTGACACCGTTGTATGAAATGATTCGACGGTTTTCACATAACTATGTTCGGGAATTTATTGAATCGTCACCAAGTAAAGAACTTTTGGTTAGCGAAGACTTGGCGCAAAACGTATTGCAGCGTCAATTTAATAACGGTTCTAACATGTATTTTTCGTATGCATTTTTAGATGCGGAACGTACTCGAGGTATTCCCGCAGATAAAAATGCTATAGATGAAGTACAAGATATACAGTATGATTTTTTACAAATCATTCATGAAACACTTTCTGGCAGTCCATATGCTGTGAAAGCTTACTCTGGCACACCAAAGACACTAGATAACACAATGGAGAAATTGTGGCAAGACAGTAGTCAGGCTGAGTGGATTATTAAATGTCATCATAGCGGTTGTAACTATTGGAATGTACCTTCGCTATCTCATGATTTATTAAAGATGTTAGGACCATGGCACGAAGAAATTAGTGAAAAGATTCCCGGAGTTGTTTGTGCCAAATGCCGTAAGCACTTAAACCCTCGGTCAGGTCGGTGGGTACATGCGTATCCAGAAAGACGTTGGTCGTTTTCTGGCTATCACATTCCACAGATTATTTTGCCTATGCATTACGCCAACCCTGAAAAATGGGACATTTTGATTGGCAAATCACAAGGCCGGGCAAATACGACATTTACTACGTTCTTGAATGAAGTGTGCGGAGAAAGTTACGACGAAGGTTCTAAACTGTTGTCGGAAACAGATCTTAAAGCTGCTGCTGTATTACCGTGGCCGAACGACTGGCGGAAAGCTGCGGATCAGATCGGTGGATACGTTCGACGCGTATTAGCTGTTGATTGGGGTGGCGGTGGCGGCACGCTTAAGGCAACTGGTGACAGCGGTAAAAGCCGCACCAGTTTCACGTCGTTAGCTGTATTGGGTTATCGTGCTGATGGCATAATTGATGTTCTGTGGGGCATGCGTTCACTTAAAACCCACGATTATTATTACGAATCACAGTTGGTTGTAGAAACTCTTAATCGGTTTCGCTGTTCTCATCTTGTGCATGATTATGGCGGCGCTGGAGCCATCCGTGAAACGTTTGTGCATCAAGCTGGTTGGCCTGCTGAGAATATTGTGCCGATTGCTTATCACACAACAGCCAAGCACAACATTATGACGTTTCATCCCGCCACTGAGTCACATCCACGCCACTGGTATTCCGTAGACAAATCACGTGCGTTGGTGTTGACGTCGCAATGTATCAAGTTTGGATTAATTCGATTTTTCCAATACGATTTTAAATCAGCAGACGATGCTGGTTTAATTCGAGATTTCTTGGCGTTGCTAGAAGAAAAAATTGATGGTCGCGGAACAACAGATCGATACGTGATTGTGCGGCATCCTAATTTACCTGACGATTTTGCACAAGCCGTTAACATCGGTTCTTGCGCGTTGTGGCACATTGCAAAACGCTGGCCAGATTTGTCCGTTACTATGAAATTTCAAATCCCTATGGATCTGGAAGAATTAGCCAAACCCCGTCGCGTCGTCGATTGGGAGGAGATCTGATTCAACGTCGTCTTCAACGTCACCCGGGTATTGATAAATTTTAGGTTCTTGGAAAAGTCGTGATATGCGGCGAAGCGACATGTCCCCCGAATTAATCTTGGGTAAGCCAAGTCCGGCATCAATACATGTTGTAATAATTTTTTGCTGAAATTGGTTTTCGTCGGCTAGTTCTGTTTTAGAGAAAGTGACTGGCAACGCTTCGCCTTTAAACCACAACACACTTTCCGCCACGTGATCAATTCCACGCTGACAGATTGATTTAAGTCTGACAGAAAAATTAGTCATTTGCAGAAAATCTGTAGGCGCAAGTCTTATAAACCAACCGTCTTTGTTTTCAACAACAAGCCATGCTTTATTTTTGTCAAACAATCGCACGCACTTTACGCCATCAATAACAGTGTGCTCTTGTGCCCAGTCTTTGTACTCGTTTGCAATTTCATCAACATCTATATTGGCTAGTAATAAAGCGTTGAAGAATTCTTTGACTTTGTTTGAGGGTGCAGCCGTTAACCATTTTCGCAACGCATCACGCCAAGGCAAAGCACGTCGAATAATGTAACGCATCAGATCTTCGGGTTTTTTGGTTTTAATCATTTCAGCAAACGCAGCATCAGTCATGTCCAACAACGCTAGCATGCCACCACTGGAGTAAGCGGCTTGTATGACAGACGGTGTTGGCGCGCAGCCGACAATGACAATATTTTTTTGTTTAACCGCTGACCACGACACCGTTTGCGTATTTTGATGCGGTTCAAAAAACCACGATACGATAGGCAAAGGCGTGGTAGACATTAGCGCGTGTCGAGATTGAATACGCAGCGCAATCAACGGATCTTCTAGCGCTATCGCATAATCTCCGCATGTAGTTTGTCCAAGGATGCTAGCGGACAATCCCCACAAGCCTGCATCGTTTGGTCTGGCTTTGCTATTGAACGTGTTGTCACTGGTACGGCATCGCGTGTAAAGCCTTTGCAATTTACCGTGCCTATTTCCAACGCACAGCATGCCTTGAATAAGTCCGGGTGCTAGTTCGTATGGCAGCACCAAAACGTCTCCCCATCCACCCGGAAAACGCACAGGCAACGTAATGATGCGATCGTATAAATGCTTTTTGCGAGATGTACCTACGTAATGTTTGTAAGGGCTACCTAATGCCTTTTCTAATTCCTTGTTATGGTTTGCAGCAATGTATCGTTCTAATTTAGGAACGAACGATTCCCATTTACGTTGCGACAAATTAAATGTGTTTAGTATCGCGTTAACAGCCATGGGTGGTTTGCGAAAGTAAGATTCACAAGCTGCCCACGCGTCCGTCGCTTTGTGTCGAGCTGCAATAAATTGTTCTTGGTAGCGCCGAATTGATTCTATCGGTAGACTTATCATAGAGGGGACGGCGCGTTTACCAAGTTCGACGAATGTGGCGTCAATAGTCATATTCCAACATGCGGCAAGTAATTCAACAAAGTCGCCATTATGTTTACAAGCTTTACAATGCTGCCAACCCACGTTATTTGTGGTATCCTGATAGGCAACCATGCTTTTGACTGCATGACAGAGCGGACAATCAACTGTGACCGGCAAAGCGTCAGCTTTGTCAAGATTTAGGAAACCGGCAACAACGTTCCAGTTGAGTTCGATATTAGGAGGGAGCACGCTATGCCTCGTAATGTAGACCACATCGCTGACAACAACGGCGTTGAATTATACCGTCTGTCGTTGACGCATACTTTGCCAGAATTTGTCAAGAAGGCAAGTCCTGAAAGTATTTATGACGTCAAAGGCGTTGCGTCTAGCAATTATGCCGATGTGATTAGTCATCAGTTTCCGTGTCACACACCGCAATGCACGTGGTTGAGCACAGCTTTTTTCTTTGATAAGAAAGCTGAGTTTTCTGAAAAAGATCAGAAACGCATAGAGTCTCGACTTGAAAAGTTTGCAGCACATTGGGGTATCCGTTCGGAATACAGTGCTGTTAAGTCTCGTAGTAATCAATTAGAAAAGACAGCTACTGACGTATTGCCTGATTCCAGTTATGCGTGGGTATGGGTTGATGATTCTGGATCAAAAGATCGCAGATTGCCGTTGCGCAATGCTTTAGAAGTTAAGACAGCAGCAGATTGGTTACATCAATACCGTGATAATTTCACGTACGCTGATCGTAATCGCATGGCTGTTAAGATTCTTGAGAAGGTAGCACAGTTTGGCGCTGCCGTTGGTGACAAACTTGAGTTTCTGGAAAAGCAAGCTGGCCACGGCGTATGCAATCCAAAAGAAGTGCATGCATTGTTGCAGGACCGTATTAAGTTGGCGAACAACGACGAGCACCGCAACATTTTGCAAGCGCTGGCTGACAGCGTGCTTAATACGCCTAAGATGGTTCTGACCAGTAATCAATTGGTGAAGTTGGCCACAGTCATCGACACGACGGACCGTGCGCTTAATTTGACTAAGGGTTACGGTTCTATTCTTCAGCGCCCAGAAGATGTAATTTTTAGCGCTACGTTTACTAAGACAGCTTCTGAATTGCATGAGCATGTATCGACAACGTCTGGCCGCATGTACAACAAACAAGACTTTGGCAAGGTTGCATTGGATGACCTTAAGTCTTTGTTTGGTGAAGATTTTGCTGACCGCGTGCGAAGTGGACTGGACGTGGACGCGGAAAAGCTGGCGGAAGAGATCTCAACTCTTCCGCGTCCTGACGCCGAAATGTTTGACTCCCTAATGTCAGAAGTAGGAGTCAAACCCGCAGTTGTTAAGACAGCAGGTGTTCACATGAACAAAGCTGCTGCGGCTTATTATGCTAATTTACTGACGCACTAAGCCGTTCTAGAAACCTTGAACGATTTTGATCGCGCTCTTCTGCGGATCCCGGCGGTGGCAACTTAAACAAGCGTGCAACTTGAATCATCACAAGCACGTAATTACCTTCGTCTTGTTCTAGCCATTTTGTGGCATTACGACTTGGATAAATGCTTATTTTGTTTGCGCCGTCTATTGTTGTCAAAACGGCTTTGAATTTAAGGCCGTTAAACTTAAACCACTTTTCGTGCTTGATACGTTCTTGCATTATGTTGCCTCCAGTACGTAATTAGTCACTAGCCAATCAACCTCAGCTTTTACCGCAGCATGATACGAATCAAACACGACGGGCAGACAGAAGTAATGTTCTGTTCTGCCCGTAATCTTAAACAACGGCTCAAAGTCTACCGAAAATTTACCGGCGCAATCGCCGGTTTCAATTACTTCTACTCTGGATGCACGGGCAGGCATCTCATGCCTGTGGCGATATGTTGTCGCCTGATCCACTACCTGCCGGATTGATCCGTCCGGGAGGTATCTCTTGACTGTCATTGGTGCTTAGTCCTTCCCATGTCTCTGCTGGCCATTCTTTGTCGATCATGTACCGCCACTGCATTTCTTGATCGAAGCATTTACGGCAGACAGCGATAACCCACGTAGGCGTCAGTCGCAGGTTACGGCGCTCGACTGTATCGTTGCAACTGTCACACGTTCTCATGTTCAGTTCTCCGCCATGCAATCGAACTAGGCGTCTCTCTGATCATCCATTCGTACCCAGAGCCAACTTCCAGCATCGTGATGTGCGCGATGCTTTCCAGCTCGGTTCGATACTCACTAGGATCAGCGTGCTTTACCATATCTTTTGCTTTTTCAAGCGCTTCGTAACGGTTGTCCGCAAGCACGTCTAGCGTGTGCGTTTGAATTGACGTGATCTTAACTTGGTATTTCATCCTAACTGCTCCTTTGCGGCTTCGGCCATCTGTGTAAGTTGATCGAGAGCGGCTTCAAACTTATCGTCATTGCTACCTGCCAATTGCACCGCTTTGTCCAGTGCCAGTGGGTATTGCAGGTTCAGTTCGGTCAGCACCTTCACACAAAGTACCAATGCCGCTGCTTCTGGTCGTGAATACATGACTGTCTCCCTATAAGTACTTATTTATTGTAATTTGCCTTGATGTAATCCATCAGTAACGTCTCAAGCCAATGCACTTCTTCCAATGCTTCTATGACCGACGACGTCCAATCCACGCTTTGGACTGCGTTTCTGTCGTTGGCCATTTTCTTTAGGTCTTTTTCGGTAAATGCCGTTTCGGCAATTTGCTTTAAATCAATCTCTACAAATTGCTCGGCCATTAGCGTCCTCCGTCGGCGATACAAATTATGATTGTCGAATGAACGCTAAAGTCGGCGCACGCTAACTTATCGCCTACTTTTGCGTTTTTTACCCACGCTTGGACAGTTACTTTGTCGCCGCCAAAGTGTTTTAAGACATGAGACGTATTTACCGTTGCAACGGCGTCTCGTCCAGACATGTCTTTCAACAAAAACATCTTCACGGTGATCTCCTTATAAGTACTTATGCGTTCAGTTCTTAGCTCGCCATCTATCGAGTAATCGCTGCGCGCGTTCTGTCAACGCTGCGTGTTTAACCGCAGGCAATCTGCTGTTTTCCCACGCTCCTAGTTCTTCTTCTGACGCTTCTTTGTATCGATCACTGTCGTGGATAGTTACGTACCCATCTACGGCATCTACGTTAGCAGGAGCGAATGATCCAAAATTGCTAATGTGGTAAGTCCTTGTTTTCATATGCCTGCCTACGAAAAGGCCCGGGGTAGTGTGCCCCGGGCCGTGTAACTCTCACACCAGAGTTTATTTAAACGCAAATAAGAAACGGTTGTTGTCAGAGCATCAAGACCGGTTCCTGTCTCGATTGTGTTGGTATGTCTGTCTAGCCGTTAGGATTGCCAGCGTTAAACAACAGACATCGTAGTGACGTTATGACTCGTCCGCTCTGACAGCGGGTAGAATAAAACAAGACCCCGCCCAACCAGTACGCAAAGTGTATCAGAATTCGTTACGTTCGTCTATTAGGCGATCAATCGATTCGTCGTATAAGGCTTCGTCTTCTTGTTCCAATTCGTCCATTTCTTCTTCCGAATATTCTAGATAATCATCGGGTGGATCAATCGGCTGCTCAGGTCCCATGGCATTCCTCCCATCGAGCAATTGTGGTTAAGTTAATAGGCCGGCGTTTGACGACACCGGCCTTTGGTGGTATTGCGCAGTATTGGTGCTTAGATACCTTGAGTTGCAGTTCTGACAATAGCCGTTGCGCGTCGTTCAAATACTCGTCAATCAACACGGGGCCAAAGTAATCGTCATCTCCGTGAAACAAATCGATTACTTTGTCTACGCACCTCCGGATCTCTTGCAGTTCTTCGGAAGTCATATCACCCCCGTCAATCTTTTTCCCACAACTTGATAGCGTCCAGATTCACAGCACGCCTTACTTTCTTCACGTCATCGGCCTGTTCAAGCAACGTTTCCACGCTGCTGGTCAGTGCCGTAGCCAAAGACTTACGGAAACTCTTGCTTTGCTTGATCTCGTGAGCGATCTCTTCGCTACGCCCACCGACACGACTAAACTGTGCCCGGATTTGATCCAAGGCAGCATCCATCTGAACGCCTTGCGCACCCAACATGGATCGGATGTGACCGAAGCCATTCAGCTTTTCCATGATGTGCTGGATGGTCGAAGTGGTGATACGCTTGCGCTCTTCCGTTTCGACAGGACAGAACCGTGTCTTGAACGTTTCTGTGGGCATCGTCAAGACTTCGGTAACTTTCTTGTCGCCATCCACGGCGTACTTCAACTCGACCGTGATGTTGTCTCCGCTAACAGTCTGCCGCACGACTTCGGCGTTAGTGAAGCGGACAATTTCAGTATCCATCTCGTGTGGATGGACTCGTGTTCGTTGCACCAATTGATTGGCCAACGTTTCAAAAGCCGTCTGCAACTCCGACGTGATATAGTCGGTGGCAGTCTGGATTGTACGGTCAATTTCCGAAGCGACACGGGAGCACTCCCGTTGGTAGATTGCGGCTGGTAATCGTACGGATGGCTTGTACGCCGTGTAGACAGGATCGCTTACAGTGATGACCTGCCGCAAGTTATCTGGGTAGTCACGGAGGTTGAACTGATCTCCAAGGCGTTGACGGTCAAGATCTAGAATGGAATCCCAGACTGTACCGTCAACATCAGTATACGGAACATTAAGATGCTCCGTCACCCGATCTGCCGCTGAGTACAGTTGGTCTCGTCGCAAGAAGAAACCGCGCTCGAACTCTTCCATGTCTTCGACGCGGATCAGCCTGACGCCGCCTTCGATGGTGGTGTCGTTAGCTGCATTAGCCTTTACGATTGTGAAAGCATCTCGCCATGCGTGGATATTACGCCGACAGGTGCTCAATTCACTCAGCAAAGGATGTCCTGACGTGAGCAACTTTTTGCTGACACCGAAACCTTTGCTTTCCCCGGACACTACCGAGACCATCTGGAATTTAGTCTTGGCATCGACCTGTTTCGATTGAGAAAACCAAGAACATGCGTACGTAACTTCCTGACAGTTCAAAGCAATATTAGTAATCGTGGCTGCGTGCTGGTTTGGACTAATCGTTGGCTTGGTCTCATCGAAATTGAAACTCATCTGCTCGGATCCTGTTGTGATAGTGCTCATACGTTTCTTTCTCCAGTTCAAACTTCTTCGGTAACAAACGACACTGCCTGATCAAGAGCTGCGCGCGCTTGATCTGTGGCTTCGTTATCATCTTCTCTGTACGTAGCCCACATGACTTTGAGGGCTTCTAACAAGACAGGTGCTGCTGCAATTAATCGGGCATTGTCAAAGGCTTCCAAAGGATGATTGACAATGTGGGCCACTGCTTCCCCTTCGGGATCATTTACCGGACCAACGGCTAGTACGAATCCGTCCTTGAAACTCCACGGACCGGGCGTATGCATAAGAACCTCCGCAAAGTGGGCCGGGCAAAGTTTATCCCGGCCCACTACGAGTACTGTTATTCACCACGAAGCCGACGACGCCCTGTAATAGGCGGTGTCGTGGTTTCCGTTGTCGCTGTGGCAGCTACCTTGAACAGCTTGCCAGTTGAAGCATCTAAAGCGCATTCCGAAGCCCATTTATCGAGCTTGCCAATTTGCTTTGCCGCAGACACAGCAACAGGACGGATACGCTGCTGAGTCTCGGACAAAGGCTCGGCCAACCTGCAAGCCAGACGACACGCTGAACGGATCTCGGCAGGAGTCCATCCCTCGTCGTTCACGATGTAGCCTTGCACAGCACGACCTAGAACATCATCAAGCGCCGTGATTTGTGCAATGTATCCGTCACGCCCAGCTTTATCTTTAACCAACAACGACATTGCAATCCTTTGAGCAAAAGCCCCAATATCCTTTCGTTTGGCTTTGTACTCCTCGATGATTCCGTCCACATCTGCTTCAAACTTGCGGGCGTTTGGCACTCCGGCGATCGTCGCAGGGAAGAAGCGCTTGAGGTAAATGTTCCATACCTCAGCCCGTTGCTTATCGTCAGGAAGTCGAACATAGAAAATAGCATCGACACGTTCGGCACGAGTAAACGCCTCGTGCATGTTACTGATGTCATTCTCGGTGAACACCCAGAAGATTGACTCTTTGATGTCATTCATCTGGGTCAAGAACGTACCCAACATGCGGCTGCCGACACCGCCGTCACGGTCACCACCTGCGGCTGGCATGACCTTGGACACCTCGTCGATGATCACGACGCACGGGGACATAGCTTTGCACACCTGAAAGAACTTACGAGTGTTCTTCTCGGTCTCGCCCACCAAACCACCCATCAAGTTGCCGGGATTAGCCAGCAACGTAGGAATGCCAAACTCGTTGCCCGTTGTCTGGGCGATCAGAGACTTACCAGTACCGGGAGGACCAACCAGCACAATACCCTTAGCTCGGGCATCTTTATCAATTGCGTCCATGGGGTTAGGCGCCAGCAACTTGCGCAGGAAACCCTTGACGCCTTCATTACCACCGACATCGGCATACTTGAGACGCGTGTCCAGCAACTCGACCAGACCGTCCTGATTGAGAATCTTGGCTTTGTACTGCCAGACACTTTCAGGCGGCACTTCCTTGTGCTCTACATAAGCCGCAGCGAATACTCCTTCGGCCTGTAGCCGCGTCATGCCCAACGCAGCCTTGATGGCCTTGGTGACCCGTTCTGGATCAACTGTAGTCAACACCCCTACAGTGTTGTCGTAGATCTCCTTCAATTCGGCTTCGTCGGGCAACTGGTGATTAACGGCGTGGAATAAAGGAGCCACCTCCTCAGGGAGTTTGGTCCCCGGAGGACTAACAACCACAATGGCTTTTTGGAACTCCTTGCCGATTGGGCAGAAGTTCTGAATGGCGGCAGACAAGCGATGGCGCTCGGCAGTCAGAGACAGGTGACCATTCTTCAATACCAGAATCGAAGGCAAGAGAGGTTGCTCTGCGCCTTCCTCTGTGCTGGTGTTGAACTTATCGTAAAGTGGCCCGTCCTTGACCATGCCATTGATCAAGTCCACGGGTGATTCTTGTCCACCGCGATTGAGCATCACCGCAGCGTCATCGCCTTCAGTCTTTTTGCCGTGGAGGCCCTTGTGGGCGTCCCAGATCATAAGATTCCATTGTCGCTTACGGCAGACATTGGTAATCGCAGCGATTGCGTCCTCGATCTCGTCCGTATGGACGAAGATTGCGGGCTGACAGGCGTAAATGGCGGTCTTGAATTCGTTGGTCAGGCTCATGCTTCTCTCCAAAAGAAAGGGTCCCTGCAAAAACAGGGACCCGTGACGTGTAACTAATTCCTACTAATCGAACTTATATCTGCTGCTGATTCTCTACTCTTTTCTCGAGGAAGCTTGGCTCGACGGCCTCTGCCGTGTCGTGGCCGTCAAGTGCACCTTGACGCCGCAGATACGGAGCCATGGCCTTGCGGCAAAGATTGCCGCCAAAGCCTTGCGCTTCTTTACTGATTGAACCGTCGATACCGTACTTTGTTACAATTACCGGTTCCATTGTCTCTCCTTAGCTGAGTCTTGCTTCCGCAGGTTTGGTATGCGACACATAGCTGCCGTCCGGTTGGCGAATAAACTCAATTTCATCGCCCAGTTGTTGTGCCGCAATAGCATCGGACGCCATGCGGTAGTGCATCTGCAATAGCGGCGCAATTGTTTTCTCATCGCGCCCGTCTTTGCTCTGACTAAACACCGGGTGGCCGATTACATCGTGCAAGCCAAACCCGTTTTTCCACTCATCGTACTTAATCAAGTACGACCCTGCGTTTTCCGGGTCGGGCACGATGCCGACCTCGTACGGATCAAGCCCGTGTTTTTCTTTGATAAGCCGGGCTTGTTCTGCTGAACAAGACAATACCATGACCGCATCATTGCAATCGTGGTGTGCTCGATACGTTGCACGGTCATGAACGGTCATTCCCATTAATCGCGCGGCCATTCTTACCGCATTCAAATCCGTAATGAGTGGCCGCCCTTTGATACTCTTACCAGTTACCATGAACGACATACAATCCTCCAGCCTTGATTAGGCAATGTTTATTCGTTGTGCCGGGGTTAAAATTCAGTCAGTTTCGTTAAAGAAATTTGCGACATCATCATCAGTGTCAGGATCAATGTCGGGACGGGTGTTACTAATAATCTCTTGTTCAAACTCTTCTATAAGCTCTGCAACTGTATCGTGGCGTACTGATAATTTTTCAACTAAGAAACTCATGACCTTACGCGTATCCCAACCCATAGCGACCATTGCGGCGGATAAGACTTCGCTTAGCGTATTGTCAGTGATAGTCACGAGGTTACTCCCTTATGTAGAAGCTGTTGTAATTTTTTAACAATCTCGTCTGTCGAACCTTGCTTTAGTTGAAGCGCGGATAATTGTTCCATCAGTTCTTGCAGACAAAGACGCAGTGTTGCTTCTACTGCGTCTTTTTTTCCTGTCTGCACGTCGTTAACAGCTGCAAACATTTCCGGGTCATCTGTGAAATCGTATGACACGGTTTTGGCGTAATCTTTGACGGCAAGTCGCAATACATCTGGGGCCTGCACAAAACCTTGTTCGTCCAGTATGAATGCGATGTATCTGCGAATCTCAAGACAAAACAATTCATCGTCTTCGTCGGGTGGACTTAACAACAAAGCTTCTGTAATCGCCCACGCACACTCCATGGCATCCGCAGGATCAAATTCATCGGGCTGGAAATCATCAAAGGCTAATACGTTGGCTAACTGCACAAACCTTGAAGCATTCTTAAAAAACAAATCTGTCGTTACAACCGTAATTGCCGCAAGCAATCTGTCGTAATTTGCTTTTGGCAATTTAAGCGCAAAGTCGCTTTCAATTTCTAACCGAATCGTTTCTGGATGCCATGTAAGCAATTCTGGACCGTAATGATCAAGCCCCATGACAAGCAAAGTTGTGGCAAACGTTTCAGGATCTGTCCAAAGTTTTTTCCACGTACTAAGTGTTTGTTGTGGGACGGTCAGGGTCGATCCCATGAGTATGCTGTCGTTCATTCTCTTGCTCCATCGCCAGAATGTATTCTTTCTTGCGATTGAATAGTTCTGTCACATTGCAAACGACAAGCGTCACAGGCGTTCGCGGTAATTCTTCTAATTTATCACCACTGGAAACTTCTAAGAACTTTTCTTCACCTGTCCAGCCAACGTATTTACCATCACAAACCGTCAAACCAAATGTTGTCATTGCGGCTTTAGTTTCGTCTTTCCAAACATTTAAACATTTTACCAGTTGCTCTCTGTAAGTGCTTATAATTATTTCCTGATCTGCATCTGAAAACAGACCAAGATGAATAAGCCACTCCAGCAAATAAATTAAAATTTGCGTTTTGTCGTCAAGCCCTTGTTTTAACTGGTCTTGCGTCAAATGCAAAAAACGGCGGCAAAATTGCTCAAACCTTGGATGGGTTAGAGTTTTTGCCGCCGTTAATACAGTTTTAGTTGGTGTCATCAGAATTTACGTGTTACCGGTACGTCGATGCGATAACGACTTGGCTGCCTGTCAGGATGAGTTGGTGGCAGTTCTGTATTGTTCATGTCAAGCACTATGCCCTGTGCGTTGACAGGATATGGCCCAATAACGTTGCCGTTAATATGTGTAAGCCCCATATGCGCTACGGAGGCAAGCGCAAAGTGCTTGGCCTCATTACCCGACAGCTCTTCCATCGCCTCTGCAAACTTTCCAATGCCATGATCACTCTCGACGACTACCGTACCACGCGACATGTCTGGGGTGTAGGACGTAGCGTTTTCAATAATCTTAAACACAATTACTCCAATACATAAGAAAAAGGTTGGACTTGTCGCACCGAAAATATGATAAGTTCCCCAAATAAATTGTCAAGCACGGTACTGCGTTTGAGCGCAATACCGTGCTTGGAATCAATTTATTTGGGGAAACTCATTTTATTGTCTTCGGCGATATAGGGCGCCACGCAAGTGTAGCGTGGTGCCCAGAGCGATGATCTCAAGCAAGTGGACTAATTGTCCACAGCCTTGTTGCACTAGGCCATAGCCTAGTGCATAGATGATTAGCATCGTAAACCAAATCCCAAATCCGCTGACTGGGACTTGTTCTACATCCGGTCCAAAATTTACGTTTATCGGGGCCGGGGTGTAGTTATACACCACCGACGGAGTTGTCGGTGGTGTTGCGATGATAATATCGTCATGAACTGGTGGCTTCTGTGCCACCGCTTTTGTCGGCTCCTCGATTAGATCGAGGAAGTTGAAACTCCTGCGAGGCACAATGGCCATAGGTCCTCCTTGCTCATCTCGTTATAAATAAACGGGATGCAAAGAATATGACGCGTTTTTGCCTTGGATTTAGGCTGTTAAAATACCAGCGTAAGGATTTTACCGTCGCCAGAACGGTATGTAATTCTTAACTCTTTCGTGTTAAGCATTTCCTTAAGTTTACGTTTACGCTCACTGTCCAATCCTGCCACAGATTTTTTAGCTGCTGCAAAAACATTCGCTGTTTTATTTCGGTTGCATCCACCGCAACCACCACGAGGAACGGTTCTTAATTGCTGCAAGAATGGAAACTCTTGTACAAACGCGTCATTAGCAGCCATAGAGGCTAAAGTGCTGTCTTCTATAACAACCATTTTTTTGCGGTTATCTGTAGACATACCACACCTCACGAGTTAGAGAATGAATCTGATAGGGACTGTGACGGATTTGGCGCCGACGCATCACCTACAGTAACTTCTTCCACCAAAGACAATACATCTAATTTTTTACTGGACGTGATTAGCGCTTGAGTCATTGCTACGATTCGTGTCCATGCGTCATCTGCCAACGTGATGGACGGAAAATCAAGTTCAAGCATATTACTACGGAAAAACGGATATGTTGTGGTTTCGTCCGGTTCATCGACAGGATAAACTTCCATGTCGTAAGGGCTGGCAATGGTTTGAAACATATCTGACGTTTCACCAGTATGCGGATTAAGCGGTGACCTTAAAAAGACAAAGATGTTGGCGTCAATGTTGGTTGCGTCGGTTACAACAATTCTTAGACGCACAGCAGCATTTTGCTTGTACTGCACTTCTTGTGATTGATACCGTTGCAGTTTCAGGCTTTTGTCGGACATGAGCTACTCCTAGAAACGCAACACGCGCGAATTGTTTTCGGCATCTTTATAATACAACACCACCTCACGAATTTCCTGTTTGAGTCTTGCGCAGAAATATTGCTTTAACGGTTGAAGCACATCGGGATCTACGCGGTAAACGGCATGTAACTGTTTACCTAAAGCGTTAACAGATTTATCCAATGCTTGTCGAATTGTTGTGCAACCGCTACAAGGATCTTCTTCCTGTCCCATGGCAATACGCAAAGCTCGGGCGTGACTTTCTTTACAAGGCTCCACTAAAGGCTCAAAACCGGGTGGCAGAGTTTTATAAAAATTGTCGTCACCAAACATTTGATAAAAGTGTGTTGTGTTTAATACAAGTTGCATTATTTACGCCCCCACGGAAAAGTTTCAGAAAAACCGCGACGTCCGCCTTTATCTTTGGGCGGGCACCAGACGTATTTCTTTCCTGCATTGAAGTCTTTGATTTTACCACCAAGCTGATGTACTTGCGCACCTATGGTAATATCTCCGCCGTTGTGATTAAGCCTAACGTCGGGAATGTTAGCTTGCTTCATAGTTTCAGTTGCCAGTGCCCAAAAATAACCCACGGCAAAATCTACACAAGAACCGTTAGATGCCAGCATTTGTTTATTCGACAGCCTCAAGTGTACGTTTCTAAACCAGTCGCTTTGGCGGAACCATAAGTCAGGTCTGTGTCCGCCGATAGCCATGGCGCTTAGATCGTGATACATCTTGGTACCGTACAACCGACAACCTTCTCGATGATTCAAGTTAATTGTTTCGGCTAGACGCGCTGCCCACATGGAATCAATAATTTTCGTGTCGTCATCAAACCAAACAAGATATGGCGTAGTGACAGGACAACTTGGATCGTGGAACATTTCACGCATGACTGGATACTTTTTGGCATTGTCTTCGTGATGGTAGATTTTTGTAACGACGGGTCCAAGCGACGCCACAAAATCGTACGTAGCTCGAGATACGGCATTTAAACCGACACGTAGATCTATGCGTCTGCGGGGCAACGTTTTGAGAATGCCTTCAATGCAAGTTTTAGCTAACTCAGTGTGATCGCCGTAGCAGAGAACAAAGATTGTAAACTTGCCACCGATGTAAGGATTGTCCATAACTCCAAACAGATCAAATTCGGTTTCCTGTGATAGGTCATGTTTTTCAGGAGGAGGGGGCGCAGTCTTAACAGTCACCACGGTTGTCACGGGTTTTAGGATATCCAACGTAGTGGCTGTTTGACTGACATTTTTAACAGGAAGAACATTTTCTAGTGAATATTTACGGGATGGCTGCGAAATAGGAGGTAGAGTCCCGTCTTCGTAATATTCCATGACTTTCTCCACCACATGATCTACAGTGATACGGTTTAAGCATTCAGGCACCGGTTGTTCGTCGGTACGTACAGGATGCAGACATAACTGTAATTTTGCTTTGCTGTTTGTTAAATCCATTTGATCAATAGGCACGGTTCGTTTTTTCCAGCACCCCGACGTTTTACAACAATCCATTTGACCTATCGTGTGCAAAAACTTATGCGGCACTTTAACGGGAGCGCATGTGTCGGGGAATTGACCGTGATTGGAGTAACCTTCCCACCACCACTCTTCGCGTCCTCCCGCCAACACAACGCATGGCTTGTCGAACACGGCGGCGATATGCATAAACGATGTGATGCCGCAGATGACACCTTCAGCGTGGTAGATCAATCTAAACAAGTCGGCAATGTCATCCGTAGATCCAACCATGTATTTCACGTTGTTAAGCACAGGATGGACGTTGCGCGTAAAGGCTGCTCCTGCTTGTACGCAATTAATGCCATACTTGAGTAACGTATCTACAACGCCTTGAAATCTGGAAGGCAACCACCATTTGGCTGTCATATCTACTTTGCCACCACCAACGACAACCCAGTATCTACCCGCAACTAATTTTTCTTCTTTGTTGGGACCGAGAAAAATTTCGCCTTTAGGATGCAGCACAGGAACGTCAATACCTGTGCGTTGTTTCCATTTCTTATGGAAGAATGATACGAAATGCTGTTTGACGCCTGATACCGATTCACGAATGCCGTCGTCGTATTCCATTTGAATGACAGGAGCATTTAGCTTGGGATCTAAAGGGTAGACGTAAGGAAAGTACCGCCAGTAAGACGAATAACTTCCTGCCATAGAAATGCGGTATTTACCGGGATACGTCAGATTCAAATCTCTAACAACCGCTGACAAGGCCACGGTGTCACCCAAGGCCCAACGATTATGAATGACGTAAGGTTGCATGGGGAACTCTGTAAGTACTTATGCTTAGTCATGTAAGTTTAGGGTAAATTTTTTCTAATGCAATTTCAACGGCTAATTAATCATTTGACGGGTGTCGCTGCAACACGGTTAAGCCGTTATTGACATTGGTGTGGTAACAGACAGACCATTCTGTGTGTTGACGACAAAAATCCGATATTGCTTGCTGTAAACCTTGAGGACCATTGCTAAAGCCCGATTCGTCGGTCTTTCCAAACGTATGCGTATCGTGCATGATTATGCACCCACCTTGGTTTACGTTTGTGTGGTGTCGCATTAATTCGGCGTACAGTTGCGCGTAATTGTGCAAAGTGTCGATAAACAACAAGTCTGTGTCAGCAATGGTGATAGAAAGCGTGTTACCGACACAGCCAGAAAAATCAACGTTTAGTTCTTTTGCAATTCGTGCGTGTTCAGAAAAATAACACGGGAAAATGTCGTAAGACACTAATGTTTTAGGTATTGTTGCAAGTAACGCCCACGTCGATACGCCGGTACGAAAACCAAACTCTGTGACGTGTTTGCACTTCTTCGCAAAACTGTAAAGCGTTTGAATGTGTTCAGACACGTCAGACGGCGTGTTTATTGCATCAAAAAAATAATCAGTTATATTTTTCATACTGGAATGTAATCCGCGTAATTGTATTTCCAGTGCGGGTTTAATTTAATGTCGCCTACGGGCATACTTCCTGATTTTATGTTGTCACTTACGACACTTGCAGCTAACTGCGATACGTCACCAGTGCCCCATCCCGATGCATGATAGTTGTTTGCCGTACCCCAGCGATAAATGTAAAATCGATCTTTTTCCGGTATGTCTTTACTAAAAGCACCAAACACATGCACAAGCCTACCAATAAGCTGCGCATCAATTGTTCCAGTGTCTTTGTGTTCTTCGTACTGACCTATTTCTTCAAAAATACAACGCCGAATTAGTAAATTACATTGAAATAAATTTCTAGTTTTAGTTATATGCTGATGTGCTTCTTCAATATAGGCCATTGCGGTGTGAAACAAACCTGCGGGATTCAAATTTTGCTGCTGCACTGTTAGTTTGTTTTTTAGGTAAATATCGTCGTCTTCCCACGGCGTAATGTACTCGCCAGAACACAACGCAACGGTAGTATTAAACTTTTTGCCTAGCGGTATAATTCTTTCCTTAGTATTAACGATTACTACCTCAGGATGCTCAAATATTAGTGTTTGTTCTGCGCAATCGTTGACAATTACAAGTTCTTTTTCTCCAGCGTAATCTTGCTGAAGAAACGAATGGATTGCCTCTTCCAACAAAAAAGGTCGGCCGTACGTAGCGCAAAAACAAGATATTTTTGGTAACACGAGTTTTTCCTTAAATTAGTCGTGGGCTTTAATAGTTACAGCGTTATCGTAATTACGGGTAAATATATCTGGATAAATTTCTGTTAAACCTTGCTCTGCTATAGTTCTTTGTTCCAACGGTAATTTTCGGCCAAAATATTCACGTAATTGCGGAACATTCCAACCCATCTCATAGCCAGCAATTAAATAATTATGGAATTTATCGTTAAGTGTTAAATTGTACGGGACGGCGCCAAATCTTGGAAAACGATGACACCACCCAAGCCACGGCTGATACATGACACGTCCGCCTTGTTTGCGCACCTTATCGTGAATATAAATTTCTTCCCCGGCAAATCCTTTAAAATGTTGCGAAAAAGCTGGCCATTTATCTTTTTGCATAAACATAAGGGCGCTGCCGTGTGCTAAAACTTCACGCGGCGTATCACCGGTATGCTGATTGTTTACAAACCACGTACCATAAAAATCACCACGTAATTCTGGGGCAAGCTCTGTTGCAATGATCGCATTTGCTTCGGAACGCAATGGTCCTACCCACATGTCGTGTCCTACTTCGCCTGAACGTGCAGCCGCAACAAGTCGTGCGATAGCGTTCGGCGCAAGTAAAACGTGACAATCTACGAGAAGAACGTGCGTACCCGTAGCGTGTTCCCAAACACTATTTTTTGCGTGTGCCGGTCCTCTATTTTTAGGCGCATGCACGTAACGAGCTTGAGCGTTAGCGCAAACATTTTTTATTTCACCGCGTCCTGCTATTGGATGATCGTCAACGACCAGCAATTCCACGCCAGTAAGATCGTGATGCATGCGGAGCGAAGATAATGTCCACCACACGCCTTGTGGATCGTCGAATGTAGCCATGCCCACTGTCAAGTTATACATTTTCTACTCTCGGGGTGTAGTCGTCGCACGCAATGCAATTGCGTACTGCGGTATCCCGAGATGATATACGGCACTGGCTATGAAGGCTACATGAGTGTAAAATTGCCAAAGATCCGCCGCATCCACACGACGGTTTTTCTTCAAGTGCCGCGCCTAAATGCTGACACGGAGAAGCCATGTGCAGTTTTATTTTGCGCAACATCGCCATTTGTTCGTCAGTGGGTTGCGCGCCGCGATTCGGTGGCGGCGTTGCACCCGTTGTAACAATTTCAGTTGTAGTTGTGTCAGGATCACCGCCCCAAAACGTGCGATACCGCGCATCATGCTCGTACAGCCAGCAAACTCGGCATCCATCGCGAGAAGGAAAGTGTTTACAGGGTTTCATTCTGTCACCGTCCAATACACTCTTCCAGTACCTGTGGCTCCGTATTTCCAACGAAAGCCTGAGTCGTTGTAAGACGCATAATAAGTACCTAAAAGGTCATCACGTGGATTTTCAAAATTTGGCGTTACTGGACTACTACCGGTAATAATAAAAGGATTACACGAATCTAGCGGGCATGTTGGGCCAAGATTCAGGGTGCCGCTTTGGCCTGAGTCGGGCAGTACACCGTCACCCCACCCGGGATACGGCCAACACGGAGTTCCTACTCCTCCATTTGCAACGGAAAGCCAGTGCGGATTACCAAAACTTTTTAAACTTTGAGGTTCACAACAAAAGTACCCGGTGCCCAGCATGCCGCCAAGCGTCATAGCTACCTCATATGTGGGTAACGAATAATACATATATGAAGGATCAGTTTCGAGACCAAGGCCTCTTAACCCAGTATATTTACCGGCATTACGTCCTTTACACATGCAATCCGTCGCATGATCGTAATAACCCGACCCTGTCCCCTCAGGCCCTCTGTGTGGGTATAGCCTCGACACTGAAACTCTAGCGCTGAAATACAAATCAGGATCAATATCTGCACTTGTAGTAGTACTTGATCCGTACAATAAACCATGTTTATGTTTGGGACAACGTGTGTGAAAGTAATCGTAATACACTCCCGGAATATAAGAAACTGTACCGTCACACGGAGGAATTCTTACGCTACCAGTGCCTATAATGTAATCTACTAATCCAGTTGTTACATTACCGTAATCAACACGTCTAGTGCGTTCTATTCTGGTGTCAAGCACAACAGAAAATCCATCAATACAGGGCATAACATTTTCAGGATCGCTAAACGTAATGGTTAATGTACGTGGAAAATAAGTCAATCCTTGTTCACACCAAAGCGGAATAGCTCGTTTTTTACAATCGGAGCATGCGGTTGTAATTATGCACGGAGCCGTTGTAATTTGTCCGTCGTAAGTACCATCGTGGTCAGGATATCCGCAAAAACATCCATTTTGATCTACATACTGATAATAAGGATAAGGATCTGCTTGTACTAAGTCATATTTGCCATAATCACAGCGATCCAGTCCGTATTTTAACCATTTTGCACTTGTAGCGTTCCATTGCCAAGAACATGACTCTCTGCATACCTTTGGACCTCGTGTTGTTGTTGTTGTTGTTGTTGGCAATACTATAGAATTAGATACACAATAAAGATAACAACGTCTTATCATGTAGTCAGCACTATCGTATATACGGTATTCACCGTTGTCTGGGTCGTATGCTTCATAACTATAATTAAGGACGCCTTGGCTGCCATCACTTGTTACTGAAGAAGCGCGACAACCCGTAGGACAAAACGACTGAACAACTATATTATTTGGTGATTGCCCGTAATCCCAAATAGAATAACCAGCACACGGTGCCGTCGTGGTCGTAGTAGCCGTTGTGCTAGTTGTAGTTACGCCGGGAGCTCCAGTTGTTGTTGTGGAGGTTGTTGTTGTAGGTACGCAAGCGACGCGTATTTCTTGTCCGGCAAATGCTCCGGGATTAGGTGGACGTTCTGGGCAACCGCACGGACCAGAACAAGTTGTATAGCCTTGTGACCACGTATTGGATATTGTCCACACCCACGTGCAGAATCCGGCACACGGTCCCGCCGTAGTAGTAGTTGTTGTAGTGGTCGTTGGTGGCGTGTTGCTACAAGATAAAATTGCTGCTCCGCCTATAATTGTACCGGAATACGCAGGCGGTCCCGGGCAATAACAACCTGCGAAACAATCAGATGCTAGTAAACGCCATCCGTCTGACTCCCACAAATATAGGCAAGAACTAGCACAGGCCGCAGGTGTCGTTGTTGTACTTGTTGTTGATGAGCTTGATGTTGTCGTACTTGTTGACGCTGGTGTGTTTACACGGCAAAACGTATAATACGTATCACCCTTTTCAAATTCTGATAGTGGAGGCGCATCGCCACATACACAATCTTCGCCTTCGCACGCGTTATCAATTAATACCCATCCAGAACTTTCATACGACCACGAGTAAATGCAACTACCAGCACACGGTGTAGTAGTTGTAGTTGTCGTTGATGTCGTACTAGAAGTTGTTGACGTTGAACTGGTGGTACTTGAAGTTGTTGTCGGTGCTGTTGTTGATGATGAACTGGTGGTACTTGAAGTTGTTGTCGGTGCTGTTGTTGATGATGAACTGGTGGTACTTGAAGTTGTTGGTGCCGTGGTCGAGCTGGTGGAGCTGCTCGTGCTCGAGGTCGTCGATGACGAGCTACTAGACGAGCTACTACTCGACGTGCTCGAGGTCGTTGGCGGCATCGTGCTCATTATACACCACCCGTCGAGGTCGTGCTGGTTGTTGTCGGACCAGCCGTGCTAGTTGTTGTAGTAGTAACACACAGGTACCCGTACGGTATACACACGGTAAGAAATTCCGGCGTAAAAATACCATTAAAACAAGATATACCTGATACAAAATCAAAAGTTAATATGGCAGGCGGTGGTGTTGTTGTAGTACGCGTATATTGAATTAAATATATAGGCACACTGTTATTATACAAGGTTCCGCTATAATAACCTAAATAACGCCCGGGTATAACAGTGTTAGTAATCACATTTAAAATTTTAATAGGACGCCAGTCTATGAACCCGCCGTTAAATCTTTGTACGTATCCGTCGTACAGACCGGCACTACCGCCTTCGTTAAAAGGGGAAAGCGTAGTTACCCGCACGGCTTGTGTAAAAGATTTACTTTCGACGGTGTACAAATAATCATTTATAGGTTGTCCGCTGCCGTACAAACTAAGACTACCAGAACCGACAGAGCCACTAAAACGACCAAAATATATTTTTTGGTCTTCTAGCGGCAAATTATTACTGTCTTTTATTTTAATATCGTAAGTTTCTTCAAAAGAATCTGTATCGTTGTTGTAATTTAAAAGATATCCGGGGTAATTATTATTTTCGTCAACGTCATAGTAGCTAACTTTTACGCAAGCTACGTCATCACGGGTGCGTACTAGATATACAGATTTTCCTGAACTTTCTTTTCCGCCAAAACTACCGATATATATTTTTTTTAACAATGGCGCGTAGTCAACATCGTAAACCGTTACTTCAGTTGGACTTGCAACGGTAAAACCATTAGTTGTCGGATTAAATGTTAAAAGGTTTGCACGATAATGTCCAAACGCGTTAGGCGTCGTACTTATAACCTGCACTAAAACACCACCACTACCACTACCACTACCACCACCGCCACCGCCGGGACTAGCACCGTAAATAGGAGTACCGCCACCGCCGGGACCGCCGCCGCCAACAAAACCGACTAATACACCAACATACGTTTGAACGGAAAGCTCCGTACCTCCAAATGTTGGCTGTATTTCTATGTAATTCAAATCGACGTAAGTATTAGACGCGGGATCGTATGCAATAATGTAACCCGGATAATTGCCGTTAATCGTAAGCGTAGTACTAGAAACTCTTATCATGTAGACAACAGAACTGGGTTCGGGCAAAGACAATTCTAAGCGGGCTTCAAATTGAAAAATGCAGTTTGTTGTATTGTTTACGGTTAAATAAATTTTTCCTGTGGGTGTTGCGGTTGCTTCAGCCGCAGTAAATTCAACGTCAGTACCGTCTTCTGACAATGACGTCAGCGCAGGACAACAAGTCACAATGTCCAAATCAGCCTTAAATTCATATGAACAGTCTTCAGTGTTTTCAACTGTTAGATAAATGGTGCCTGTGGTTAGTTCACCGTCAATGCCACGCTCTACATAAACGTCTATACCATCGTCGTTAAGTGACGTCATTTCGGCGCAGGGTAAATCTAGTTCAAGATCCGCCGCAAATTCAAACGTACAGTCTTCGGTATTTTCAACAGTTAGATAAATAGTACCGGTAGGCGCCGTATCCCCAACTGCGGGCGATCCATTGCGCGTAAGAGCAACGCTTGTACCGGCGTCGGACAACGACAAGCATGCAGGACAACTAAACGTAAAATCTAAGGCCACATCAAAGTCGTAACTACAGTTATCTGAAGGCTCTGCTGTCAGATAAATAGTGCCCGTCGGTAATTTACCTGCAATACCCTGTGAAATTTCAATTGCAGCGCCCGCAGACGTTACAGCTGTCATAATTGGACAGGGTAAGGCTAAGTCCACGTTTACGTCGAAATCAAAGCTGCAATCTTCTGCGGTATTGACTGTAAGTGTTATTTTTCCAGACGGTTCTGTACCGTCACGCGAGATTACAATCGGTACGCCGTCAGTAGCCAATGACTTAATAGCAGGACAACTAAATGTAAGGTCACCTTCGATAGTAAATTCAAAGCTACAATTTTCGGTATTTTCTACGGTTAAATACAATGTTGCTTCGGGCAGAGCTCCCGGTGTTCCTTGCGTTACAGTTACAGGTGTACCTGATTCAGATAAAGATGTTAATGCTGGGCAACTAAACGTTAAATCGAAATCTACGTTAAACTCAAAACTACAATTTTCAGTGTTGCTTATATTTAGATAAATGGAACCTTCAGGTAATGCACCGACATCGCCTTGTGTCACGACGATGCTATTGCCTTCTTCTGCTTTAGACTCAAGTGCCGGGCAACTAAAAGTTAAGTCAAAATCAACGTCAAATTCAAACGCGCAATTTTCGGTGTTGTTAATTGTCAGCGTTATGGTGGCTTCTGGTAAATCACCCGCCGTACCTTGCGTGATTACAGCGGCAGTACCTTCTGCTGAGTTAGACGTGAGCGCAGGGCAACTAAAAGTAAAGTCAAAATCAACGTCAAATTCAAACGCGCAATCGATTGTATTGTTGACGGTTAAGTAAATCTTGCCTTCAGGAGGAGCGCCATTAATGCCTTGATATACAGAAATATCTTTGCCTAATTCAGCATTTGATGTCAGGTTAGGGCAACTAAACGTAAACTCAACATCGACGTCAAATTCAAATGCGCAGTTTTCGGTATTGGTAACTGCTAGGTAAATTTTACCTTCAGGTGGGGATCCGTCAGGACCTTGTAAAAAGGCAATATCTTTGCCTAATTCAGCATTTGATGTCAGAGCAGGACAACTGAATGTGAAGTCAAAATCTACGTCAAAATCAAACGCACAAGACGAATCATCTTTAACAACAGTTAAATAAATTTTGCCGTCAGGTAATGCGCCGGGTGTTCCGCCTGTGACGGTAATTGCATGACCATCTGTAGCCAAAGACGTCATATCAGGGCATACAACATCAGGAATTTCAATGGTAACTTGAAAATCAAATTCGCAACATGTTCCTTTTGTGACAGTAAACAACAACGCAGGTTCGGTTATCTTACTATCGTCTGCGCGATACCCTATGAAAATGCTAGATTCGGTTACAAGCAAATCGGGGCACGGAAATTCTCTAGGTAACTCAACAATAGGAACAAGTTGGCATTCGGTAATGGCATCAGGCGGTGGTGGTACAGTGGCGTCGGTTAAAAGGCCACCGGGCGAGATACGCGTAACGGCATCGATGTCGCATTTAGTTGGGTCAAAGATTAGTTCGTCATCCGCCATGGTGTCACCTATATCATGCCGGCGAAAGTGATGCAGGGACAACAACAGCGACACCCGCAAGATTAATGTCAATAATTAACTTATTTTCTTCAGGCACGGATTCAATTTGAACACCGTTACTGCCCTGTATTGTAAAGTTACTTTTACTGACGCCGTTGATTGTTTGAATGGTTTCGCCGCAAGCTGGGCCACCCGAAAGCAAACCACTAATTCCCACCAACGGTACTTCTGTTTCAAACAAAGGAATTTCTTCACAAGGTTGTCCTTCCCCCGCACCTACTTTTGCCGCAAACGTAATAGACCCATCTCGACTATTTTGCTTAATATCTGCGTTATATCCGGGTTGAAACAGCACAAGGTCACGTAAAAATACTGAATCAATAAAAATAATGTTTGTCGGAAAAGGCCACACTAATTCTGAACAATCGGCTGGATTTTCGTAACGAGTCCTGTCGTTGTTCGCTACATTAATAGACGTTATAGCGGACTTGTACGAACTGCGCGTAAGTGCTGGTTCTAAAACACAATCTGCAAGCGTACCAGTTAAAGTTGTATTACTGGCTACAAACGCAGTCAATTCATCTAAAGGACCTGTAACAAGAAATCCTGTCCAAAGCGATTGAAATGTAGACTCGATAAGCGCATCAACTTCTGACCCCGACAAACTTAAACCATCAAGTCCGCTGTCGGTAAATTCTGTCAAATATGCATCAGATGTTGTTGTTCGCGTGAATGTCAGTGTGGCATACGCCAAAGCAGGGCAAGTTGAAGCAAACTCAAAGAAAAATGCATTTCCCACGCGGCGTAATTGTTTTAAATACACCACGTGAAACCTGTGATCAAAATCTACATTAGGCCCAAATGTAAAACCGCAATCAACAATTGCTGAGTTTGGTAAATTGATAAGCGTAGTCACCCCTGATATTGGTCTACCAGCAGTACCCGTAATAAACGGGTACGCTCTGTTGCGATTATCGTCAAAAAATCCAGCTCTGGCCACGGTGAATCCTATAAGTGTTTACGCGCTGTTACGACCCCGCCACGCTAATTTTAAGCCCGGTTTCCGTATTAGTTATTCTTAGTATTGTATCAGTTGCCGCTGCATTGTTGACGCCAATCGTGATGTTACCGTCAAGAGAAGCACAGTCAAATGTCATGTTGTCAGAAATGAAACGCATTGTTTTTATAGGATTGACTGTAGTAAACAACGATTGTGGATTACAAAGCCTGCGGCGGTATAAAGGATCACCTACGATATCTACACGAATCACTGTGCACGGAATTCCGCCTCCACAAATATTATTCTGAGTTATAAGTTGTTTGCGCAGTACAACGCCGTCATCGCCGACAAGCCATACGTCGCCCGTAAGAAATGTACCGTCATCTAGTAAAATTCCTCTAACGCCCTGTTCGGGTACTGGTACACATACGGTAGCAGCAAACTCTGTACTGCTGCGTTCAAATATGTGGGTACCAACGCCTAAAGCTTGAAACACACCTAGCCGATATTCTGCGGAAACAAGGACACCTGCGGGACGGTCATAAACATCACGTAAAATAAGTGTGACCGGCGGGCTTAAAATAGAAAAAGTTGTGGAACAAAGCTCAGACGTACCTTCATTACCAACGTAAATTGTTACTGTGGCGTGTGTGACAATTACTTTAGACAAGTACAATCCAGCGGTACCGCCAATTGGATACAAGTTGGCGTCAAGGAATGTCCCTTCAAGTAAGATTTTACCTGCACGACTGGTCAACGTAGCCTTTTCGGAAAAAGGGTACTTCGTTGTTTCATTTTGTTTACGCCATTCGGGAAATAGAATGCGCTCAGGCATTTACTTCCTCCAGATAGAAGTAGCCGAACTCAGAAACCGATTTATCTGCGTAGAAACCGATACGGCCAACGCTAGGACGGTAATTAGTAACGACAATAGGACCAAATTCTGCAAAAACAGTTGGAATTGTTAAACCAGTAACCTGTACTGAAATTTTAGTTTCTGTCGTTGCGGTTCCGGGCAAAACCGTGGCCGAAATGCGATACCAATCGTCTAAACGAATACCCGGAACAAACACAGAAGCAACGGCGCTCAATAGCTGCACTCCATCAAAATAATGTAGCCGCAACGTTTGAGTATCGTAATTTAAAATAGCGACGTAATATTCGTAGCGCCCGGCTATTGTTGTGTGCGGGCGGTAATTCAATACTAAACCCGCGTTATGTTTACTTCCGACAGTACCCGGACGCATGCGTGTATGTATTGATATGCGGCGGAATACGGTTTGTACGTCAAAGCCTTGCCACAATGTGATATTACGTAATGCCTGTGATTCAGACGTCAGTGCGTACTGAGGTACAAAATTGTCGCTGAAAGATTCAGACAGCGATTGACTCATCCATGTTGGCCGAGTGTTGTCACCGGTAGTCAAAGTAATGAGCCAACGACCCGACGTTGGAATTGGTACAAACATGTCTCCAGACATGTCGCCAAAACCTTCGGAATACGGTAAAGATCCAACGATAACCACACTTTCAGACGGTGGTGGTGTAACGGGAGGTTCCACGGGAGGTTCGGGCGGAATGACGTTGGTTTCTGCATACTGGCTGGGTAGCAACCCTGCACTGGATGGTAATTGCGGGGGCAAGCACGCGTCAAACAAACCAACCGGCGTATCAATAAGAACGCCGCATTCGCTGTCAATTTTGGCGGTAAGTGCAAAACCTTTAATTTGAACAGTAAGCAAACCGTCGCAATCGGGGCCAACCGCATTTATAAACTCGATAGGCGGTTTTGTGCACGTATTGCTGTCCGGACGCTTGCCGCACGGTCCCGTAAATTGTTGAAAAACGCTTTGCAATGCTGCCGTTGTCGTATCTTGGCGCGCTGTCTCTATTGCGGTGTCGATTAAACGTACAACTGCTACTTTACGCAATATACCGTCGATTTCACGATCTTCTCCTACAATCTCAAGCGGTTCTGTTGCGCGTAAACGCACAATGTCTTCTAGCGGCGTTGCGGCATCTAGTGTTCGCATTCCTGTAACGGCAAGAGGCGCGTAACTGCGTGCTGCGCGTGCCGTTAAAAAACTTTGTTGTGGTGTGGAAAACCTTGCACGATAATTAGTTTTAGACGAAACACCGCTTCCAAATGTAATCCAGCCACTTACACCGTCTGCTTGAGGATCTAGAGAATATTGCCGCCCTTCTACGACAGGACGTGCTTCCGAAATAACCGCCAAAGGTTTTAATGTTGCTGCGCCTAGTGTGGTGCTTACCAGAAAAGTAATAGATACAAATGTATCCGTAATTGTGATTGAGCTTATAAATGCATAGCGCCCTAATTGATTAGACCATCGTAAATGTAAATCCGTAATAACATTATTTTGTAACCGTAGCCCCGCGTCATCTACACTTGTGGCAGTTTCATCAACGGGATAAGCAATACCCTCGTTTAACGAATACCAGTGTTGGTTGCGAATCGCCATTAATTACACCCACATCCAAATGGTTCTTTAGCGGGATTAGCCGGTACCAGTTTAAATTCCAACGCACGTGTTGTTGGGGTGGATATTCCTTCGGCAGCCCACAAAGCCGACAATGCCGCAGGGACTTCAATTACTTCACCCACACACGTATCGGGCGAGTATGCAGTATCCTCAAAATGTACACTAACGTACACACCATAACTGTCGGAATCGGAACAGGTTGCGCACAAACGTAATCGCGCTAAAATCGTATCTTGAGCTTTTACTAATTCCGGTTGGTATGAAAATACAGGCCATGCTTCTGTAGGTAAAAGTTCTTCTTCATTTGCAGTGCCAAATTGCGCAAACGACCGTAAAATTGTTGCGGTAGCTGGTACGGCAGTAGGTACTCCGCCGACGTACCTAAAAAAAGTAAAACGCATTTCAGGTTGTATGACACAACATTCTGAATAATTGCAATAAGTTGCACCGACAAAAAAACGACATTCTGTTTCAGCTGTAAATATTACTTGGAGTGACCGTTTTCCTCGACAATCAGCGGCGGCATCCCAGCGCGCAACATTACTTACAAATTGATCTCGGACCGTTTCGGCAGTTGTTGCTATCGTTGCGTAACGATCCCACAACACTTTCAAACCTCGATACGTTCTCACAAAATAATTACAAGCCTGACAAGGCTGACAATCGTTAAAAACTCTAAAACTGTGCCGTGTAGTATCAGAGGCAAACATGCCCACGGGTTCTGCTTCACCGTAATCTACAGTGGCCCGGCGTTGACCACGATAACACGCATCCCATTGCATGTTGAAATTACCAAACGCATCCGGACCGATTTGATTAATGGTACGTATCGGTTGTGCATCAGGATCGCAGCCTGTAAGTCTTCCTAAACCGGCACCGGGTACGCCATCGATAAGAAAACGTGTTTTAAATCGGCCACCGTCGTCGTTGGTTACATCTTGTGGTTCCAGTACAACGTTATATCCTGCATATAATGCAAGAGCTCCGCCTTGGGCATCTAACCCTACGCGAACAGTCTCAAGTCGTTTTGGTACTTTGCTGTACGTACGTGGATCTAATGGTTCTGTTGCAATTGTCCATGTGTTTAGCGGTAAAGTTTGAAAGCATGGTTTATGTAAAACTAGACGCAACACCCCAGTATCATTTAACATTTCGCAGATAAGACGATCTGTACCCCATGCTTGTCCGGCTCCAAGTGTTCCGGAAAATACAATTGCATTGTCTTTGTCTCTAATATTTACAGTGCCTGCGGGAACAGGAGATACGGCTGTCGGATAAATGCTGATGTAAAACGGCGCATTTATGTAGCACGTGTCGTCTGCGTACGACAGATAAACATCAAGTAACGCCCAACCTAATTCAGATTGCTGTACAAAAGGATAATCTGATCCGTTACCGGGAGCTTGGTTAATACCAATACGCGTAAGTGTTGCGCAGGCGGGAACAGACACAGGCAATCTCCTTAGGTAGCGCAACTCCTGTCATTCAAACGCGAACCCAATACCACCATGTCCATGGTTTGAACAGAGATTTGCAAACGCGACAGAAAACCTTCAATATTAGTGGCTTGCTGCGCCAAGCGTTCTAAATCTTGCGTGATTCGTTCGAGTTCCGTTGCCCCACAACACGGGCTTGCACACGTATCGACAAACTTAACACCATTAGTAATTGGCTCAATTTGCAAACAATCTGTACCTGCAAAACTAAAACCACCTGCCGTCGTTGCAGGCACACCGTTAATCGTTTTAATAGGTGTAGTCAACGCAGCGTCGCCATAACACGTGCAATCTTCTACAGAACCTTCGCCCTGAATAAAATTAATGCGAATTCTTGCCAGATCCCCATCAACTACTACAGGCACAAGCTGGCAATTATTTCCAGCAACTAATTCAACGTCACCGTAAAATTTACCGGATGCTTGCGCACCATTAATTAACGTAATAGAACTGACGCCTGTAATAATTGGTCTAATTGCATCTGGATCTAACTGGCTTGCGACAAACTCAAAAAACCAGCTACCCGAAGGTTGCAAATCTATTCCCGTCAATTTGCCGATAACAATCTTTCCCGCAGTGTCAGAAAAACTACCGACACCGCCCAAAGAAAACACGACGTTTTTAGCGCCAGTTGCAAATGATTGCCGTGGAATTAATGCCGTGGCTGCATCAACAGGATCGCCAGAAACTGGCGCATAGCCGACGATCACAGCATACCCGATGGAATAAGCATCTATACGTTTAATAAAGAACCGACCGCTAGCTACGTTTAATCCAGCGTGAATGGGTAAGTCTAATTCGACAATAAAATCTTCTGGAATTGTAAAACTGCTAGACGTATCTGTACCAGTAGCGGTATCTGCCAACGGATAATTCCGTTGACTGTTGTGATTTAGAAACTCTAAATTCCAATTGCCGACAGGCATGAGTATTCTCCTGTCTTGTTACGACGCAGATAAAATTCCAGTCATTTGCAAAATACCAACTTCTCCAGCGTAAGCATCTTCGCTGCGCTGAACTGTAAATAACAGGGTATCGCCGTCTGCAACAGCAAAACTTGTGCTTGTAACGTCAATATATTTATTACTTGCGCCTAATGTGGCTGTTGTAACAATAGTGACAGGAAATTCACTAGCGGCCAAAGGAAGTGCTACCGACGCCCCTGTTGCCGGCTTTGGCAATCGTCGCGCCGTGACTGTAAGACTCGGTAAATTTCCAACGGCACGACCAAGAATACGCAACTTAAGAGAAATAACAGGTGAAACAAAACCAGTTGAGCTCGGAACATGTAACTTACACCTAATAGACGTTTCACTTGCGGCAGGGAAACCAAGATAAGTTACGTCTTCGTAAAATTGTTCTTCCACGCCGTCTAAACGTATTAACTGGACTTCAATTTCTCGCGATTCAGTCGGAACCACGGAGATTTCCACAGGACCTTGATAAAGCCAAGGACTGCTGGCACTGCCAACTACTAAACGGCGACGAGACGGACTGGATAACGATACCGAAGAGCTCAGCGTGTACAGACCTTCACAAACAGGTCCTTGCGTAAATGAATTACCTGTAATTTCTTTAAGGACTTGATAACCTGTAGCACCTGTTGTCGCTAAAAAATTAAGATCCAAGTCAATATTTAACGCGCCTAAAGACCCTGCGGTTCCGTCTGTGCAGGTGATGACAAGGCGCGGATCTAAAGACTTAAGGCTAGTAACTACAGTAGCATCGGTAGCAAATGACGGTTTAGTAAACCAAATACGCATAGACATTTGCTGTCGGCGTGGGCACTCGGCATCGGGTGGATCTGACAAGCTTGTAGAAAAACCCGGAGAATTATATGCAGTTGGCCACGGTACGTCATCGTAACAGTCTGACATCCACCAAATACCGTTACGATCAACAACACACGCTTCGTTTATGCCTAAATTGATTCCTGCGGCACCTAAGAATGTAATATATCCGCGATCCCATTCTACATATGCTTCAGTTACAGGAATAGGCGGCCATACATTTTGCAATTCCGAATGCGCCGACAGGTTGTAGCCAAACATGGCGCCTGCGGGAGCTTTGCCGTTAAAAATTGGATCCCCAGCAGGTAACCATCCCGGTAAGGTTGAATCCGCAAGCGTAATGACGTGCCGATCGCCTGAAGCCGGTTCTGCGTATGCTCCGGCAGGAGCGCATACCAAATCAAACTTATAGTGCACGTGCCTGTCGATGAAATCTGCAAACTGCGGCAACACCAGCACGTTACCGTTGCCATCCGCACGCAATACGGGAACGGTTACAGGTGTCCGCGTATTAACAAGCTTGCCGGGAGTTGACCCCGATAAGTAATACAATCCCGCAGTTACGGTACCCGTGACGGCTTCATTCAAGTTCAACGCTGAATAGCCTGATACAAGAATGTCAGCAGAAGTGGCTGACAGTTTTTGAAGAACGACACCCCACACCTGCGCTGATTCTGCCGCAACGACATGCCCGTTGACGGTACCGCTTGCAACAGCCGATAAAGCTTGCTCAAAGACTTGACTTGACGATGAGAAGTAAACAGGCTGTCCAACTTTAACAGCAGAGGCTACTGCGGTCTTACGGATAACAATTGTTGAACCAACGCCAGACGCACCTAAAACTTCCCATATGTAATTAATATTTTGCTGAAGCTGTGCGGTGGGCCGGTTGGTTACACCAGCTGAAACGGGTTCACCGTCGCGCACGAAATTGATGTATTCGTTTAACACGCTGGTGTTCTCCTTAGCGCAACTGGAGCTTCCATTCCAAACCAATTTGGCTGGAAACAAGCTTTAGTTGTTGCAAGCTGGTTGACAGATAGAACCGGCTAAATACCAAATCTCTCGTAGCATCGGCTTCGTCCACGATGGCAACGAGTGCAGCCCCAAAAACTTTACTGTTGCTGGCATCCGAGAATGGCCGGCCGTGTACGCCGACAACGCCTGTGGTTTGTGCAAAAAATACAGGCTGATTTCCCTTGGGATATGCAACCTCGTCGGTGCTGATGACTTGCGCCGACACCAACGGTATGCGCAGGTAATCTCTGTTAGGCGTACCAATCAGCCCAGTGTAGTAATCGATACCGGCTGAAGATTCTCTGCCGTAACTGGGCACAACTACCGTATCTTCTGCGGAAGCCACATTCTCGTATTCGATGTACATACCCGAAATGCGATACTGCTTTTCACCGGTCGTCAGCAATTGGGCAGCAATTGCTGCCCATTCGTATAGAACGGTATTAGGTTGCCACGACGTAATAGGCGTGATTTTATTTGGCTCTACGTTGTGGAGCCGTACCATGCCAGTAGGAGGTTGGATCTTGTCAGTGGTCATTCGCAGCGTCCTTGAATTAGTCGAATCGTGACATCCTGATCATCCACCAAAGTATCGGCATCTATTATTTCTTCAACACTATTCCCAAAATAAACCAGCACGTCTTCTTCAACGAGCCCGGCATCTGTTGAACTGATACCGTCCATCGTAATCTGGTCAGTTTCAGCATCCAACGCAATAAGCACCATTACGCCGATATGCGGTGGTACGATACGTCGCAACGCGTAAGTAAGGTTTAATCTTAACGCATTTGAGCCAAATTTCGACGGTCTAAGTACAAGCAGTATAAAGTTGTTGCGCAAAATGTTTCTAGTCAGGAACAACAGTGGATTAATTGTTGCCGGAAGTGCCAAAGGTCCGGGCTGTCCTGTTTTAACGGTGCGACTATCTAACAGCATTGCCAAGGTTGCCCCTGCGGCTACACCTCGGTCATGCGTGTCTTGCCAGAACTTTTCAACGTCGCCGGGATTACCTTGCACAGGGAATTCAAACGCTGTGTATCCGTCGTCTTTGGTGTACACATTAGTTGCGTATGTGTTATTTTCACACACGATGTCTTGATAAATACCAGACACCATGAAGTTTTTCCCGATAGCTAATGCTTTGACGCTATCAGGCAATTCCCCACGATTAAAACCGTAAATTTGCAACGTATCCGTTAAAGGCTGTCCTTGTTTTAACTGATCGCCTACTGTGACAAGTAACGTGGCTCCAAGCGCATACCCATACACGTTTTTATCCGTTACCACCCAACTTTTATTTTGAAAATCAAAAATCTGAGTCACGATTTCATCATTTGTTTTGGTTAACGGTACGTCAGCAAAAGCTTCCAACAGATGGTCCAAGGCACGAGCAGATGTACCCTCAATCATGGAATCGTAATTAGCATTTATAAAATCGCGGTACGTGTGCGACGATTTTTGTTCTTGTGAAATGACGTATCCAAACTGATAGAAAAGATCACGCTCATCCCATTCGCTACCAAAGACCCACAACGTAAATTTGCCGTCTTCTGTAATGATGTTTGGATTGGATGCGGGATCTTCCAAGAAAAGAATTACACCATCCTGTACTACGTAATCTGATCCGTTAATTGCCGTATAACTGGCCGCTGACAATCTGTTACTCAGCGCGGGCACTACGCTTAATTTGGCGGGCAGTGGATACGTTGTGTATTGCAGCGCCTGTGTTTGTCCATACGTTACGCCTTGTCCGTAAGTATCCATACCGACGCCGTAACGTGTGCGGTTAAGAATTGTTTGATTGCGTTGTGCAGTGTCAAACGTCAAAAGATGCCATTCTAATTTGCGTAAAGGCTTAAGTTTTAGCCGACTGACTGACGCCAACAATTCATCAAAATTCTGTGTGATTTGTTTATCGCGGGCAGCGCGAGCAACAAATAATGATTTGACTTGCTCCGATTGTGCAAACAAGTCTGCCCAGAAATTACCAACGGTATTTAGCAATACGGATGAGTCGTCTAAGTCATCTTTTGGATAAATTGGCAGTGACATGATGACTTCCTGAAAAGAAACGGGCGGCTTTGGGCCGCCCGTCAGAACAGCGTTATTTCATCTTATCATTCAATCGACAAGGAGCGAGCAAACACGTCAGCTTCCGCCTTAATGTTGGTTGGATCAAGCGCACCAATCACATCAGCTTGTGTTGGAACCAAACGTTCCCAGATCAAATCAAGCAACGCACCGGTGATAAAGGTGCTCAATGAATCTACCAACGCAAGCAACGTTGTGTCGCTGAGCTGATCGCGCAGCAGATTGATAATTTGCTGTACAACAAACCTGAGCTGATCAGGTGCTGCGTATGCTAACCCGCCAAGGACATCAACGTCCGAATCCGCTACACGAAACTTTGCTGCCAACTGTGGGACTACTTTGTTGTCCACAATGGTTTTCAGCAACTTGAGTACTAAACGTGCAGGAAAGGGCAAGAACTCACCCGCTGCTGAAAAAATGACATCAACAATGCTTTGAAGCTTAGCAGTATCCACAAGAAACTCCTTACTTGGTGTTATTCCACAATTTAAACAAAGAAGCATCAACATCCTGTGACTTAGGTTGATAGTATTGGCAGAAGGCAAAAACTTCGCCGGATGAAATCATTCCTTCCAGTGCCTTGCGGGTAATACGTAGGCAACCGGCAGGCAATTGGGTTTTATCGTAAAAGTCGTAAAGCTTTCCGTGCACATCACCCCACGAATTACGAATAATTGCGTAAGGTTCTTTCCATTCGTCATCGATGTCCAGAATGCACATCTGATGTCCCCATTTACCTGACTGTTGGTGGAAACCACTAGAGTCAGGCAGCATGGAGAAACCGTAGTTACTGGCGACTGTCATGCCGTAACCATTAACACTGTAAGTCACGGCGTCTTCCCATGATTTGATCTCAACGGCAGATCTAATCAGGAAGTTCTTGCCAACGTCCAGCATCCCAGCAGGTGGACCGGACTTACCCCACGCCCGAGCGATAGATCCCGAGTACGGCGGCACTTTGTCTTCACCGAAATAGATGGTCCCGTATGCCATTACGGCTGCGGCCATCCAGCTCCCGTAAGAACCGTCACCGTTACCAGCTTTGCCTTTACCAACCTGCACGCGGGATGTGCCGTAGTAATAAGGCGGGAACGGGTCTTTCCAAATCTCGCTCTCATTGCGGACGACGATATCTACGCAACCCGTAACTGCGGCGGCATTGCGAGCTCCCCAAGAAACGCAATCGCCCACTTCTTGGGGAATATTCTTAATGTCCTTGCCGTCTAAAGCTTTACGCACAGCTTTATAATTGGATGATTTACGCGCGCGACCGGGCTCAAGTATTAATCGATTTTGTATAAAATTATAGGTACTTCTAATTCCAGCAAATTCTTCTGCTGCGCCCTCTTCCGACCATCCCCTCGTTGTACCGTCGATATATTCGTCGATGATTGACATCATACTCTCCTTATTTAGCCGCCATTGCCGCAAAGCCGCTGCTAAGTTCTAAGAATGCTACACGAAAATCTTCAGGCTTTACCAGTTTCTTGTCCCGGTTTAGTTTAAGCAATTCGTCCTGCAAAGCTACCGCACTTTTCTCCCATTTAGCTTTGTCCGCTGTCAGATTGGACAGTGTTGCGTCGTTTTGCTCGGTTACTGTTTGCAGAATCTTTGCGACTTGCGTCAAAGTACCTGCGCCGATTTGCGATGCTGTCACTCTAAAATTTTCAGCAAAAGCCGCAGCAACTTCTTTACGCCCCGCAGAAGCTGCAACACTACCGTCCACACTTTTGTAAATAAATGTACCGAGACCGTACGTCTCGTCATCGATCTTTGGTGTTGGAATTGGCATTGGTGGTACAGGGATGGGGGTGGGTGGAACTGGCTCAGGATTACCGTCGCCAACAACAACAGTGACAATGACCGGCAAACTTGGCTTGTCGGCAAGTGCGGTATACGCCAGCAATCGGTATTTTCCGGGTTTTACCGCAGTGACAACAGTTGCGGTAGTGTCATTAAGCAATGCAGCAGGAAACACGGACAGCCCATTGTCGAGCGGAAAGTATTGCACAATCTTGCCATCAGTCTTAGTGGGCCGCACAGCAATAAATTGCCCGGGAGCCCCTGTAAACGTAGCGGGCATTTCAATGTTTTGGCCACAAAGAGCCAGTATGAGCGCAAGCATCGAATACTCCCTGTACAAAAGAGTCTAACTTGTTGTGCAACATTATTACATGAAAAACAAGGCCTTTTGTCGATTCCTCACTTAACCTTCAGGAATCGCCGTTTCAATTGTGACAAATACGTCTTCCGCCCGACAGAAAAATTGTGTTGTGCGGTATGTTACTAAACTTTCTGGAGCATCGGGAATTTGAATAAACTCTGAATTACGCAAGTACTTATTGGATCCGTCGGGGTAGCGGATGCGTCCAAAAATATCAATTGCGCCGACGCTGCTGTTCGTAGGCAAGAAACCGTGTACAACGTCTTGAATTTTGGAAGCGTACACGCGCCCAACAAAACCTACGGCATTAATTGCGCTTGAAACGGCTAACTGGATGGCAGCTACATCGGGTGCTGTTTCGTTGGATTGCTTGTAAACCGTGAAACTTATTTGTACGAAACACGGCACAGGAGCTTTAATCAAACAGTCAGCCCCGTGATGCCTAATATCTCGGGAATTAACTGTGTTTTGTACTTCCATAATTAACGGCATGTATTGAATGTCGGCATCGTATTCCAACGTAGCCCCTGCGCTGTATGTCGCAGAGTCTTGAGTCGTGTCGGCAAATTTAATAACGGCTGTTTGATACCGAGAATACGCAGCTTCGGTTGCAGAAATAATGTCAGGCACAAAATCGTCTGTGCCAAGATCGTATCCACGTGTGTCGGATACCAACAACAATTTACCCAAAGCTACAGCCGCATTCTTAGGCCGTATTGCGCGCACCTCGTAAAATCCGGGTGCTGTGTCTCGGGAAATAGAAAATTGCCAAATAGGTTGACCTGCAATTGTATTTTCACTTAAACGAACAGCGGTTATTGTTTTTTGCACTGTAACAGGCAAATACTCGCTACGAACATACCAATCCGCGCGCCCACCTAATGCAACAGGGAAAATAGAATGTTTGTCCCTAAACATTTCGGCGTCACCGCAGCCAATAATTGACGTACCAACAATTCGGCTATACGCATCAATGTTTCGTAAAAAAGCTGCCATAGTTACGCGGTTGGACAATGTTTTAGCCGCAATACCTTCTTGCAATCGTTTTAAAACAGCTGTGTTTGTTTCAGCAGTTGTACCTGACGAAAAATCCGTGATTGCGTAAGAAGTTACATAGGCGGGCGGAGGATTGACCGGAACAACCAGTGTGTTTTTTTCAATGTTGTATTCGGCGCCTGTGGCAAGTGCTTCAACTTCCAACGTAAACATATACCGCCCATCGGCTGTTGGCGTAATCAACCGATCCGTTGCAGTATTAACTTGTGCGGCTTCAGCTTTAGCAGAATAAACTTGCGTGGTGCGGTACCGTAAACCTTGAGCTTGAAAAAATGTATTGCGCCCGAGCGTCACTGTGATGTTGTTGCTCAGGATAATAGCAACACTGCCTGTAGCTGCGGTACCGGCTTTTCGTTCCAGCCGAAAATTGGATAATACGTCGTCAACCAAATCAGTGTCGGCCAGATCAGGATCTTGCTCCAGTGCCAATAAACTACGTGCTCGCCGATAGTCATTAATGAGTGTATCGAGACGAGTCGCCAACAGTGCGTGATAGTAGACAAGTAATTCGTAAAAGACGCCACGACTAACATCAAGCGTAGGATTATCTTCTGCTATTCGTTGGCTAACTTCGTCGATAGACGCCGCAACCAATTCGGCAGACAATGCATCAAGCGCTTGTGGGGTAACTGCCATGGTTCACTCCGTTAACGAACACTGACACCGATGGGCGTGATGAACGTGTAGTTTGACCCCGCTAAAGAAGTCAAAGTCATTGTTAAGTTGACTTTACCATCACCCAAAGTCACAGCATCTAATGTAACATCATCAAGAATTTCGTCGTTAGGATCTGTTGTTTTAACTTCTGATGTCATTTGTCTGCGCGCAAGATCCTTAGATGTTGTGAAGGATGAACGCACGTCTGCAACCGTACGCCAGTACCCTCTTTCGGCGTCAACCATAAATGTGGTGCCGCGATTTGGATCGTACCGCAAGCTTCCTGACTTTAACAAAAAGATTAAAAGAAAACGTTGCATCAGTTTATGAACGCCTGTGCAAATCTGCCCGGCGTCTTTTGCCGTAAATAAAGCTTGTTCTAATTCTTGCGAAGATCCTACAGCTTTTGTTTGCCGTAACACACAATAATCGTTTAAACGGCCTACGTAATCGGCAACAGTACTCATGATTAAGCACCTTTAACTTGACGACTTTGTTTTAGAAGCCCGCGCAGATATTCAACGTTGTTTTGCGTGAATGGACCCGTGTCAGAGCTGTGTGCTTTTTTACGTCCAATTACATGACACGTGGCGCGTATTCTGCGCATCGTATGCCGCATACGTAACGCACGTTCCATTACGCTTAATGTTTCTGCCATAGTTGTGGCAGCAATAATATCGCCAACAGTTCCCGGCGGTGCTTGCTTTGTTGCCGGAGAAAGTACTTCGGAAAACTCGTCAAATATGTCTTGCCGTGAAAACGGTCCTGACATATTTTCTAATTCCGCAACACCAAGTGCGCCATCCCAATCTCCCGGACGAAACCATACGTGTCCCCGTCCTTGGGATAAATTTGATACTGCGTCTTCTGCATGCGTTATAAAATCACGAAAACGACCTTCGTAATTTGCGTCCATGTTGACTTTGCTGCGTGGACGAAATTCTTGCGAAGATTGCGCTGCCATCACCCGCCTCCAAACGGCGACAATTCGCCACCTTGATCCAAAAATGCTTGAATGCGCGCCTTACCTTGACTAATAGCTCCGGGGGAACGCTTTAATTTATTAGCAAGCTCCATGTTGCTTAAAAGACGTTTTCCGTTTAAACCCAACGTATGTTCCATAATCTGTTGATGGTATGGATCAAGATCGTCGTATACAAATCGAGTCCAAGCAGAATGCTGTTGTTTTTGCCAAGGATTGCTTGCTGCGCCTTCGTAACCAGACGTGCCGGTTTCAGGGTCTACAATTTGTCCTTCAGATACTGGCGCATAGAACTTACGAACGCTATGCATGCGTTTTGACGACAAACCCGTTTTATCGGATAATTCATTATCTGTGGGTGATCGTCCAAGTTCGTGTTCTAAATCTTTCTCGGCCTGCGAGAGAAAATAACTATCTTGCATTACACGTTCAGGCGTTTTTAATACGCTGGTCTGTTGGCGATTAATTCGTTTAAGGCCTTGCAATTGTCCGTACACATACGCACTGAGGCGCCCACGATTTGGAGCATAGCCGTGCATAGTATCCAACACGAGTTTACGAGCACGACTTTCAATCAATGGGTTGCTTTCGCCAACGTGTGTTTTAATTGCGCCAGCAATGGTAGGTTTTAACGCTTTAAGTAAACCAGCGTTGCTTTCTTGTCCGGGCGTAGTTTTCCACGCCCGATATGGCTCAGCAAATTCAGGTTCAATGTCCTGTGCCATAAATGATTACCTGTAAAACATGAAATTTAATGGCGCACCGTGTAATCCGCCGCCGTGAATACTTGAAGCTGAAAACAGCGTCGGTCCTTCTATATTATAGTCGGCGAGTGCAGGTCGCCCTAATCGCGCTTGCGTTGCGGGGCTGGCGTATTCCCAGCCAGTACGTATGTTTGACAATACAAAAGACGTACCTGCCGCAGGTGATTCCGCATTGATGTAAAAAGAAACCCGCGAAACTTGACCAATCGTATCAAAGGCTAATGAGTCACGAGTGTCGCGGATTTGTACGCCGCCAAAGCGTTCTGAGCCGCTGCTAATGCGCACGATTGATCCCGGAGCGATATCGAACCGCAACCGACCTGATATGTGTTGCTGCCTGCCCCGTAACGCATTTTTACTAAAAATTTCTTTGGCCCAACGATCAAAAATAGTCACGGTAGCACTAACACCCGTTTCCTGACCCAACAGCAGTGGATTTTCAGCCGTAGTGATCAGTTCTAGCCACGGCGGACCACTTACAGTTAAGATAACACCCTCTGGATCAGCTGCTAGCGATCCGTAACAACCAGAAACAGTTAGATTGTCTGAACTCATGACATTTGTAACGGATCCCGACGCAGGCATAACAATAACACCGGACAATAAACGCTCCAGTGCTCCGGAAGAAACTTCTGAGTCGTATTCCGTGGAATAAATTGTTTTATACGCCTGACTATTTGCCGCCGTATACAACGGTACGTCAGCAATCACTAATGCACGGTCAATCATAGGTACGACAGCCATACCAAAAGCCGGGCACAACTGCGTTACGAGTTTTGTCCAAAACGATGATTCTGCATAGCTGCGCAACGTTTCATTGTTGAGAAATTGCATGATAGCATCGATTATTTCAACATCAGTACCCGCATCAAATCCTAGAGGACTGCCGAACGTATAGTTAGCGTATGCGGGACCTGCACTAACTTGTCCGATTGTGGCTGGATCTTCGAGTCCAGACCAATCAGGGCCTTCTATACGGCTCAATGCTCGTAATGCACGTGTATTATTTCTTACCATGACATTTTGCAAACAAGTCAAATCAGCCGCTTCAACAGGAAAATGCTGTTGTTGCGCAAAACTACTAAAAATTGTTTTAATAACACCCCACATGTCGTGATAAATTTGAACATCCAGTAATCCGGGCAACATTAAAGTATTAGCGACAGAATCGCTCGTATACGCACCAACGTCTTGAAACGAACCCATTACAGCTGCAACTGTCATGTCCGCAGGATTGTTTACATGCGCATTGCCTGAAAGTGCTGAAGACGCTGCCAAATCATGCAACCAATGAATCAACGTTATTTCTATTTGATACTTATTAAAATGTTTGGTCCGACGCACAGCAGTTATGTAACCATCGAACAAAAGAATAGGTGTTTTCCACGGTTTACCCGTTGTCTCATTCCCGACAGGAGCAAAATAAACTTTTGCTGCTTGCATTTTGCCCCAAACAAAAACGTCGTGAATCGGAGCATACCGTGTGGCATTGCTTGATTGCACGTCGCGCCCAACGCCAACAGTGCACGTAGCTGCGGGAATTTCGTTCATGGCGAAATCAGCACTAAATGCTGTCAATGGAAACACTTTGTTGTTTACTGCCAAATGCAACGAGCGAGGACCTAGTCGAGTAAAATCCGAATACGAATAACTGACACCAGCTTGTGTCGGAATGATCATGTGGACACTCCTACGCGTAATTGCTCTGTCCGATACGCCAATGCCAAAGCTACAGCAGCACACTTTAACGGCAAATCAGGCACATCAAAGAAAATATTCCGAAAAGTTTGAAAAGGTTGTTCGTCTGTAATGCCAAAAAGCGCAAGTAAAGTCGGTTCTCCGGCTACGCTGATGTTAGCTATAATTTGTCCTAATGTGATTTTAGGTTTATTAACAAATTCGACTAGCCACGTTTGTGCGGCATTAGGCGCCGTCAGTGAGAAGTAATAACCACTTTTACCAAGTCGCTGTTGTTCGTTGGCAGCTAATCCCGGTAAGGCTTGAAATTCATTGCGAGATCCTGTCAGATAAATGTCAGCAGCGCCGTTGTCTGTAATCGTGTAACTATAAGCCATGATTCCATTTGCGTCGTCAGATTCTGGGCTACCGTGAATATTCATACCTGCCGTTGTTGGTCCGCTTATTCGTTGCGGGCGAGGATAATACAGCTCTAAGTTAAAAAAATCAGATCCGCTGGCGTCGTAGGTATGTCTTGAATCTAAAGCGGTTGCGAATTCGGCCAATGAGCTATTTAATACGCAGCTAAGAAGTTGGCGTGTTCGGTAATTCAACGTTTCAGGATCTGGCTGTCCTCCAAACAACAGACGTCGGATGTTTTGCAAACTTGATGGTAATGTCACGCTCTTATATCCGGGCGTTTGTGGAAGATCGCCTAAACGGCCAGTAACTGCTGAAGTTACGGTGTTATTAATCAAAAGTGTCCATATATGATTAAGCATGATCATCCCGGCATAGTGGCTAGAGTAAGATTCCATTGCACCAGCTTGGTTGCTGGATCAATGACTTCCATATTGAGGCCCAAAAGAAATGCCTGAAATGTTGTGTTGTAGATCGTGACAAACAAGGGAGTTACTTTAGTACTGGCCTTGTTGGCAATGTACCAGTTAAAAACATTTGCTCCAGAATGCACAGACGGGCCTCGTTCACATGTCTGAGCAAATGCCAATCCTGACAACGTAATTTGGCCAATCCTATCCCCAAAAGAATAAATGTATACACGATTGCCAACAGTGTGCAGAAACTGTGCATTAACTTGATGGCTTACAGTGATGCGCGTTAGTATTACGGCAGAACGTTGATAACTTAAGTCTGTAAGGCTTTGATTGTTAATAGCAATCATGCGAATGTCACAATACGACGTTGGCTGCCGTACCTGCACGACACGGCCCGGACAGTTAGCAAATAATGTCGGCATGACTGGTAACCTCTTTAAGCGTCCATTGCGCCGCGACCATTGTTTATTTGCAGGTTTTTACCTTGCAGTTGATTACCAACAATTTCAAACTTACCGGACAATTCACCTTTAACGACCAATTCTTTTTTAGGATCTGCGGCTTTTGCATCAGGCCTTTGTTTGGCTTGTTCCAAACTCTTCAAGAAGTCTTCTTCTTTTGCACCTTTTTTAACCACGCGATTCATGGTTTTAATGTCATCAATTGCTCGAACACCAAATTCTTTCGTAAAGTCCGCCATGTCGCCTTTTTTCATACCTTCGTCATACGCTTTTTGTATTTCGTCCAAGTTCTTTTTCTTATCTTTTCCAACAGTTTGCAATCGTTCTTTTGCGCCAATAAATCCAATAAGTTCTTGTTTGACGTTGGCACCGTTTTCACCTCCCAGCAACTCATCTAATTTTTTGCGTCCGTCTGCACTTAATTCAGGCATAGCCAAACCTTTAAAGCGATCGGCTACTTCAGAATTTTTTAAACCTTGTAATTTTTCCGCCTCTGCGGCTTTTTCTAATTCAGGTCTGCGTTTGTCGTACAAACGCCGCAGTTCCGCAGGATCCATGCCTAGAACCTTGGCGCGCGCTTCTATGCTTTTGTCTAACTTAATTTTTTGTTCTTTAGACAATTTGTCGTTGCCCGTTTCTTTAATAAGGGCAACGTCTTTTTCGTCAAACTTTTCTAGTTTTTCAGTATCAGCATATTCTGTTTGAAATTTATTCTTAGCCCCCGCATCTAACCCTGCGATTTGTTTGTTGATTTCTTCAAGAGTTGTTCCTTTTACGTCAACACCAGCGGCTTTAAGCGCCGCAGTTTTCATACGGATTTCTTTGGCGTCTTTCCCTACGTTTGCGCCACGCATGCCTTTCAATACGGCGTCACGTTGTTTATTTAAATTGGCCATTTCTTGCTGCGCTTCCACAGCCGCTTGCGATTTCTTGGGATCGCTTATAACGTCTTCGGTAAAAATACCCGCACGGAATTTAGCCATATCGCCGCCGCTAAAGTCTGCGGCAAGATTGGTCATTTTTTGCTGAATTCCTTCAAGTTCAGCTGCGGTATCTAGCGCGCCCTTGCCCATTTTCAAAACAGCCAACGGTTCACGCAATTTATCAATCATGTTTCTAAGGTTGGCCTTATCCTCATCTTCTAATTTTTTCATGTGCGCGCCAGCATCCGTCTTACGGAACTCATCGAATTTTTCACTTTTTTCTTTTTGACGTTGTTTTAGAATGTTTGTACGCGCCTGTTCAGGATCGCGCACATTATTCTTTGTCATTTCTTTGTTAATTTCTGCGTCAGATACGCGGAATTCGTTATACGTCATAAGCGCAATCATTGATTCTTGCTTCGATGCAAGCGTATCTGGAACTACATCAATAGCTCTACGGTGGCCGAGGTGCTCCTCAATGTCTGCTTCAGTAATGCCTAAGGCTGCGGCTCTTTTTTGCATCATAAGAAAATCGCTTGCTTCTTTACGGGTACTGCCTTTTGCTGCGTCAGTTTTCAATAAGGCATCAATTTCAGCTTCTGTAATCGGTTCTTTAACCATGCGGGCGCGTTCGTCACTAATTCCTTTGCGCGCAGCTGCGTCTGAAACTTTAAATTTACCTGCTGCTATATCATCTATTTGTTTAGTTGCTGTTGCTTTTTGCTCTGGTGTTGCTTTAGGATCCATCAGTACCGCACTAGCTTGTTTTTTTACATTTGCAGTAATATCTGTTTTATATTTTTCAATTTCATCCGCAGTAATGTTCTGATTAACGCCAAACATGCCACCCATAGTTACGCTAAGCGTACTGCTACGTTTAGATGCTTCTGTTGCGGCATCCATGTCTGCATTGGTAATTCCTGTTGTTGAAACAGCTCCTACGGCAGCGGCGCCTTTCTGAAGTTTATCTACAGCACCTTTAAGCGCCGTTTGTTTGACGTCAATTTCCTTTTGCAAATCTTTGTATTCTTTTGTGTTGGGTTTGAACTTCATTTGTTTTTTAGCTAAATCTTCAATTTCTTGCTGAACTTTGCCCATTTCTTCTACTGGTGCCCCAAGCTTTTCTCTAATTGTGGCAATGTCTATGCCACCAAGTGCCGCGCCAATAATTTTCATGCCAGCGTCAGGATCACCTTCTTTTGTATTTTTAACTGCGTCCACAATACTGCGTAGCATCGAATCACCCGTTACACCTGACATCGTAGAACGGGCAACATCCTGTATTTTTTCGTATTGTTGTCGTGACCGCGTTTCTGCCAAAACACGTGGATCTGTAGTTGTCAGTACGTTCTGCAACTTGGCGTTCATGCCCTTCATTGTCGTCTTGTCCATGTTGCCAATAACGGACGTGGCCAACATGCGAAGAGCAGCTTGACGTTGTTCTGGATTTTTAGGTAAAGCGTTTCGGACATTAGCGGGTAATTGCTCTTCAATAATACGCGCCATATTCTTTTCAAAGTCAGGCATTTGGTTGTAATCGTCAGGCGTTAACTCACGCATTTTAGCAACGACATTGGTTGCAAGTCCCGACAGCTGCGTTCCGGAAATACCATAAGGGCGCAATCCGGCACCAAGAGAAGCTACAGCTGAACGTGTTAGCGTACGGCCTACTTCTGCTGGTTGTGCTGTCTCACGTACGTAGGCTGCCAACTCAGGGTTACGGTCTAATGCTTCACGTGCTTGTGGTTTCTGCGTAAGCATGTTCGCAATTGTACTTTTGGACAATCCTGCGTTAACACCAATTTGTTCAACCTGCTGATTAGTAAGTTTTGTCAAATCAACTTTTCGGCCGCCGATCGTAGCAAATGTCTCGTTGTTCTGGATTGCTTCCAGTACGCCCCCCAAGTCGGTACCAGCTACCTTACCGTCCATAGCATCACGCATACGCGCCAAAGTACCGAAGCGCGTACCAAGATTAGAAGCGATTCCTTGTGTTGTTAATTTGCGACCGAACTGTGTCATTTGAGCTTCTGTCATACCACCAAACACAGGCGTGGCGAAAGCACCTGAAGAGCGTAATGTTGCGTTGAATGCTAAAGCGTGTTGCGTTGCTGTCATGGCAAACGGCGATTCAATTCCCAACTGACGGCCATGCACTGCGGCGTCTTGCTGAATCAACATAGCGGTATCTGCACTGATGCCTGCGCTTTTAGCAAGATAATATGTTTGTCGCACCGTCTTAGCGAGACGGCCTGCGTCAACTTGTCCCATTGAACCCATAGACATAGCGTCTAACGCCCGCATCAATTCGGGTATAGGTGCATTGGGTTTACCTGCGTCGCCAAAAATATCACGCATCGCTGTAATAGCTTCAAGATGCGATTTCAATGACCGCTTTACTTTGTTTGTATCCAATTTCTCCATGAATCCAGCATCTTGTGTTGCAGCCTGTGTTAATTTGCTTAAATCGTCTGAACCCATACCGCTAAGATCAACCTGACCATTTTTGCCTTTACGTATGTTCTGCACGCCTGCTCTTCTAGCCAAAGCTACGGCATCATCGGCAGACATGTTCTTGGTTAAATCCGCCGCAGAAATTGACGGACGGAATGCTGACCCTGCAATCATGCCACGCGTCGATAATTCACTGTAAAGAGAACCAAGCTGTCCTGCGGAAATGCCTTTCATTTGTCCGATTTTTTCGTCTGAATAAAAATCCTCCATGATATTTTCGTTTAAACGTTTAAGCGATTGATTACTCATGCCCATTTGACCGGTAGTTGGATCCAATCTATAGCGCCCAGCTGACGCCATGCGTTGCTGCATAATCATTGCAGAACCACGCCGACCGTGAAGTTGGTCAATCACATCCCCGAACATAGGGGCGAGGAAGGGCGAAGCAGAAACGGCTAAATCTGAAATATGCCCGGCGGCTGTTTTCATCTCTGGCGTGAATGGTTGTCCTGTCAGCAACGCCATACCGCGCATAGTACCCATGAACGAAGATCTGTCTTGCTTAGCTGCATCTGCCTGCGATTCCTGTAAACGTCTATAGAATTCCTGAGACTGAAGCCTGTCGTACATGTTTTGACCGTGCCCGACACCAATTCCAGCCATTCCAGCTTTTGACATAATCGAATTGAATTGAGAACCCAACGCCATTTCAAACATTAATCGCGTCTCAGGGCCACCGGGAAGAGGTAACCCTGACATGGATGATGAAAACTGTGGCGCTAAATTGGAAGCCAGCGGCGCATAACTTGCTCCCATGCCGAGAATATTAGTTATGCTTTGTGGGTCCATTACGTCTTACCTCGTGGTCTTGGAATTTTCTGAGTAAGTCTTTGTTCCAATTCCTGTACCTGTTGTGCCGCATCAACTCCTGCTTGTTTGGTTTGCATCAACTCCTCTCGTTGCTTATCCGCAGCAGCCTTGTACTTAGCGACAACGGCAGGATCGTTAGGGTCTCCAAACTCTTGCGTAAACGCTTCTACGAGCGTTTGCTTAGTAACAGCTGCACTGTCCTTGGTTTGCCAAGGGCGCATAATACTTATCATATCCTGAAACAGGTCTCTGGCCTGCGTCTGCACCGACTTGAACGAATCCTTTTCCAGACTGCTGTTAGATATAAGTGCGCACTGGTGATTGTGTAACACTTTCAACAAATCAAGTTCGTCCAACGATGCCATGGCTTGCACCAAAGGCATTGTTCTTGCCCACCACGAAGAATCATTAATTTGACAAGTTTCCGGCTTTATAATGCCGCGCAGAAACGCCCGAGTAATCAGGACGGCGTTTCTGTCTGTTTCCAAAAATTTGCGTTGTCTACCATCGCCTCCAACTGCGTAACCATGCGGTTAAAATCACGGCACGTCGAGGCAACTACGCGGTGAAGAGATTCTGTTTGAAAAATCTCAGCCGTCATATATTCTTCGACGATACCTAACCCACGATCGTCAGGTGCAAGGGTTTCTGGTAACTCCCAAAACGTTGTAGCCGTCTTGTTAGTCTTGGGAGTAAAACCTTCAGGAAACTCAAACGAAAAACCATTAGTGTTCTTGGTCTTAATTTCAACGAGCTGTAAGTAAAAACGATACCTGTTAACAACTTCGTACAGATCCCCTTGAAATTTAATCTTGCCTTCGTTGACGTCATACACAATTTGCTCGTAACACGTATCAATTTCTTTGGGGCGCAATGACCGGAACGTAACAAACAATTCCCCGTTAAATAAACTGTACCGTTTAACAAAAGGTTTATTTGCCAACATAGCCGTGATGAACTTGAGCTTGTCGTCATACGTTGGCTCAGGGCCATTTCTTAGGGTCAAATCCCACGCACAACGCGGGCAAACAGTAATTGGTGTATCAATCCCTGTTTCATTGCTGTCTGGTCCTAAGACATTAAGCGGCGTAGGTTCAGGTATTGGAGATGCAGGTGCAGGTTCGGGCGTATCGTTTTCAATGGTTATATTTGTACTTCCGCCTAAGTTACTAAGTGATTTTCTAATTTCAGCCATTTTTTCGGGAGACAAATCTGCAACGGCAATCGGTTCAGGCGGTATAAATTTACCAGCGTTAGGCGTAGGTGTTTGTGCCATACGCGTTTTTTCTTCTGCCATAATCTCGGCAATATTTCCAGTTATCTCGTCGGTTTTCGTAGATACAATTGTTTCAGTTGGAACAGCCGCAGGTGGCAAATTCTTACCACCTGTGACGCGTGCCAGCAATTCTTGCTGACGATTCAGGTTAATCGACTTACCCATGTAAACCTCACCCTATTTGGAGAAAACCTTCTTCCATCGTTACGTTCTGTATATTACCCAATTCAGGCTCGTCGTAAACCCCCGACGCCCGAGACGCTGCATTTCCTGTTGCTGTATCTAACAAGCCTCCACCTATGGCTATCATAAAATTTTCTTCCTCTTTCCACGCTTTACGCCCGGGCCACGGATACAAGTCTACACCTTGATATGACACGGGATTTTCAATCCAGCTTTCACCGCCAGTACCAAGACCCAACGATACAAATTTTTCCCAACGACGCTGATCCCACAACATATTTGCGGTTTTATACTGGTTTTGATCTTCGGTATCTCGATAACTAAATTGCATATTTTTAATTGTGGTGTCGTTGCCAAGTTGTCTGTCTTGGTAATACGACTGCACAAAATACGTGTCGTGCATTTCTTTACCTGCATCTTTAAATGCGGCTACGGCATCTGCTTGAGGCTTGGTAATGTCATCCAAAGCACCAGATAACGTGTCTGGAACTTTTCCAACCATACCCGCCTTAGACTGGGCAAAAGTTTTAAGCGTTGCAATGCTGCCTTTAGCGTATACGCCGCCAGTTGTAAAAATGCTTTTGTTGTCGCCGTAATTAGTAATGTTGCCCCCAACTAATAGGTTTACTGGAAGGATTGCGCTGGTTGCGTTAAAACTATACGCAAAATTAACGGTACTGTCTTCGTTGGACGGACCTATAAGGAAATCAACGCTTTTATTGCAGAATACAGCTACACGACTACCGTAGAAATTAATTTGACTGCGTCCTTTGTCAGCGTCCAAATTGATTTGTTTATCCGCTGCCGAACGCAAATACACGTCTCCGCCATATGCAGCAACTACGCTGTCGGGAGCTTTAAATACAATTCCATTTGAAACAACGTCTTGGCCAATGTTGTTTTCGTATTCTTGCAACGAGCCCATTCCCTTGCACTCAACAAGTACACCGCCTTGGCCGCCATTACCTGCCAACATGTGCAAATTGCGTTGTGCTTTAATACGCACGTCGTTATCAGATGCAGAAATGTCTACAGAAGTTTTAGCTCTCAACACAATCTGATTACCCATAACAACTATGTTTCTTCCGGGTACCAGTTCAATATCCCCAGCACATTCCAATCGAATTTTACCGCCAACCATTTTGATTGCAGAACCAAAACCGTCGGCTAAAACAACACCGCCATCTTCGAGGAAACACAAGAAAGACGTTGTTTGATAGTACAAGACCTCGGCGTAACGATGATCGATACGCATAGAGCGAGGAGACACCGGTGACATGGTGTTAGCCCCGCCCAATTCTGCAAAATTCAAATTGTCCTGCACTTGTGTAAACGTAGTGCCTTCCGATTCTTCCCGTACCCGGTAATCGTTCTTGTGGTAATGGAAGGGATGCACGCGTTTCCAATTAACTGCATAAGCGATTAATTCATCTACGCCCATAACCCGACGAATGCTTGGATTGTCGTCAGGTACGCGTACATCGCCGACACGATGTTGTGTTGCGTTACCGAAGTAACCTGAATACCGATAATTATCCGCTTTAGCGTCGTCGCCAGTACCGTCAGCTGCATCTTTGCGCTGCTCCGCAATTGGCATGTTAACACGCCGACCTATCATGACGGATTTGGCGCTAAATAAATGGTACGATCCGTCTAATCCAATCCATTCCTCAAACACGCCCTCAGGTGAACGTGCAGAAAGTGTATTTTTTCCGTCAAAAAGTGGTACGGCAACTTCACGCACATGTCCCTGTCCTAGATATCCGCCGTATTCGCGGTAACGGTAGAATGGGCGGGAATCGGCCGTGTCTTCTGTGGCACGTGACTCCGTCGTCTCGGGTTTACCGCTTACGTCATATGGCGCATACGGCCACGCCCCTTTGTCAGGATCATCTTGCCGTTTAAACGCATCAGCATTATTTAAACCGTCAGTGTAGTCACTACCAATTTGCGTATCAGGACGTGACAATCCCAGCGCTTCCCACGGATACGTGGCTACGCCCGCAACAAAAGTAGATTCGCCTTCATCGTTACCTGTATCAAGTTCGTAGGTTGCGGATTCTACCAATAACTGCTGTCCTGCGATACGTAAGTGGCTATCGATCAACGAGCCCCAAATACCGCACATTTCGTTAACACGTAATTGGAACATGTAGTCATCAAGCGAAAATAACAAACCTGTAGCGGTACTAAACACCTTTTCTTGCGACGTTAGGTCTCGAGGACGGCCTGCTGAAAAATCAAGCGCACTGGCGGCGTTTAAAAGACGTTGCACGGGATACGAATGCACTTGCTCTTGAAACATGCCCGACATTCCGCCTTGACTGATAAAGTCGGAATAATTTTTACCTTGAGTTAAATCTTCTAACTTTTTGACGGGATACACCGAAGGAATAGAACCAATAATATAACCAAATGGTGAATTTCGAGGCGTATATACCAAAACCGTTGAGCCAGCAGGATACACCGTTGCATCACGTACACCAAACGGCATAAAACTAGCCGTACTGAGCGAACAACAACGCATCACACCGCGACTATCGTTTAATTGAACGCGATGCCACCCCAGATAAGGAATAGTGTGCGCAACAACACCGATAATGAGAGATTGACTGCCAAGTACATTGTGTTGTGTCTGCAAAACTCGATTAACGTCTCGCGCGTTAGCGTGAGGACTAATAAACATAGCCTCTAAGTTACGAAGCGCAGAGTCTAGTTGAGGTACGCTGGAATTGTTGTTATTACCGAAAATATTGTCAGTCGCACCAAGATGCGAGTCATTCATGCAACACCATATAGATCAGGATAAAGGAAAACCCCGTGGTAATAATACCACGGGGCGCATAATAAGTAACAAACTTTTAAACTTAGTCGCCGGTGTAAGACAGGTCGGCAAACTCAAGTACTGAGTTTTCGTTGATAATCAAGTTCTGCGCCTGCACGCTCATACCGATTGAACTGATGACGCATGAATTGAGAAGTACCGAAAACACGCCGCTTGAAACTGCGCCTGCGGCAGGACATTGCGCCGAACCAACATTAAGTGCCAGTTGTTTTGGCGAGCAAGCATCGCCGTACGCAGCGTAAAAATTGCGTACGGAAAAGTTAAAACCAACGATGTGTGCAACGTTGACGTTGCCCTGTGGCTTGCCTTCAACGTAATAAACGTTTGCAGCATTACCGGCAACGCCCAATTCGTACACCTTCGTAATTGGACGCTGATATTGCAGAGTCAAGCTCTGCATCATCAGTCCGCTAAGTCCACCTGCTGCGGTGATAATGCCCTTGTCGGCACGAAAACCGCCCGCATACTGTTGAACTTCACGATTAAAAATATTGGCCATGTCAAACCTCCTGCCGCGGTAATTCGGATCAAACGATCAGACGTACGGCAATGTTGTTGAGGGCATACGGAACCGAAATATTGACCGTGACGTTCAACTTGTCCTTAAGCAAACTGTCTTGTACAACGGCAAGATCCGCGTACGCAATCAGCACAGGACCCGTAGTTGTGGTATTTACAGTAAATGTATCCAGCGATTCACGCAGCGCCAAAGATACACGGTTGATGATGTTTTGGTTGATATTGTAGATGCCGATGAATGGATCAAGCACATCGCGTACAGCGTAACTGACATAGTCCACATTACGTGTAACCGATTCTTCACGCTGATTGATGTCGGTATATGCACCGGTCGTGAGTGCGTGCCGTGCAAAAATCTGGCCGTTGTTACCGTTCTGCGTCACAATGAATACGCCGGAAGCTGCCAACGTATCCAATTGCGCACGGTTGAACTTTACCGTGGTGCGCGCAGCCCGAGAGTAACCAACGATTTCAACGCGAGTCATTGGTTGCTGTGGAAGCAAGCCGGCAGACAAACCAGCCAAAGACGCTGCAAGGAAATAACCTTCCATGACAGTGCCGCTGGATTCGATCGTGTCAGGCCATACTGCGCGAATGCGACGAGAGCCCCAGCTACCAGCATCCAACGCAATTTCAGCCGCTTCAGCTGTTGCACTGAGTGAACGCCAGATTTCAATCTTAGCCGCGGAATTAACTGGAGCAGCAGGCCCCGAAACAAGTCGCAACTGATCTTCTGACACAACTTCAGCAATTGTGTATTCTGAGTAAGTGACGCCACCAAAACCATCGCCTACGTAAACGGCGCGTACAATGTCACCTACACGCACATCGTTGGTGACAAAATTACCATTAGCGTTAGTGTTGCTGACGATAGTGAATTGAGAACCTGAAGTGTCAGGATCGTCAACAATCGTAGCCAAGCATTCTTCGCCGTCAGAAGTAGTGGCTGCAATGTGGTTGACTACGGTCGAACCAGCGGACACTACAGGAATCTCTGGAATACCTGCGAGGTTTACCCACAGTACGCGCCACAGTCCGCGCTCAGGCGACGACAAAGCCGTTACGTGTGCAGCGTAAAGATCCAATACCGTACGGTTGCGGGTCAGCGGCACAAGGTTGTAAACATCGTCGCGACCAAGCAATGCTTCCAGCACATCGGCCCACGTTGTAGCATCGTCTGGATTACTAACAGCCGTATACCCTACAGCGGTACCATTGCTGTTTTCAAGCGCCTTGAACACCCCCCACTTAAGTGGATTGTCTGGGTCAAGTGGTCCAGAAATCGCATCATCAATTTCACCAACGTTGTTAATAAAATTCACTTCGTTAGTAAGAGTTTGCACCCACGCGCGGTATTCTACATACACAGCGCCGTAATCCTTAGATGCTTCGGAAACAACATCCAAAGGCAATTCAACACCGGAATCGGTCCAAGTTGAATCGTAAGCAACCATGCCAGAGTACACACTGAGTTCTGTTTCGCTGGTTTCCCAGTTAATCAGAGGTGCGAATCCAATGCGGTTCTTCGTGACGTTCAACACCGGTTTGCGAATGTACAAAGTGACTTCGACGGGATCACCAGCAGCAATACCTGAGTCAAGACTGTGACCAAGTTCGATGGTTTTATAGGCACCCGCAGATTCACCTGTGCACGAAATGTAATAACGGTCGCCCTTAACAAGGCCGCGAGATTGACCGAAAGTCAGGGTTACGCCTTTGGTACCAATATTAACAGTGGTGTTGCTCACCCAGTTTACAAGCACTGTCGTAGGCCCTGAGACATCGCTGCCGTCGTTTGTGGTGACGGAGATTTGTGGGGGCAGTGTATCGATAGCCTTACCGCCACGGGTCACCGTAATAATGTAAGTCGTGTCTTTACTTGCGGCATAAGTACCGCCAGCTGTGACACTAACAGCGGCAATGAAGTCAGAAACACTTGCACGCCAACGCTGACCGATGATTAAATCATCCGCAGATACGGCGTCAGCCGTAGCCGACGCTGAGCATCCGCCAGCCGCCGAATTGTAAAATTCAACGCGAAATCCGCGTGTACCGATTGCGGTGCTTTGACCGACTGCTGCGGGCGTAACTTCGGCTACGTCGTCACGGCCAGAGCCTGAGATCACGCGCAATTTAGCGGTGGTCAAGTCTCCGTTAACAGATCCGCCGGTTACAAGGATGTCATATGTTTCGTTGACATCACCGCTGGCGCGACCTTCGTAGTCGTGAGCAGCGACAACGGGGTATACGCAATTGTCAGGGCCAGAAAGTTTAACGATAGATGCGGCATCACTCTGCCACGGTGCGTTGCTTGCGTCAACTTCTACAGTGCCGACAGAAGAAGCAACAACGTTAGGAACTAATTTCTTGACGTAGGTCCACAATGTCACGGACTGACCGCCGCTGATACCACGAACTTTAACTACGTCGCCGGTTTTAACGTCGCGATCGTAGAAATCGGCTGAACGTGGGTAGGCCGTGCCGTTGCTGGCGAACGACTTGGTGTCAGAGATGATGCGGTTGCTAAAACCGTCAACTTTGGTAATGACTGAACCAGACGACAATCCGTCTTCGTAATATTTAAGAAGAGCGTCTTTGATGTAGACCTTAACGTAACCTTCGTCTACTATGGCGCCAGCAGGGAGAGTAGGCCACGCATAATTGTTGTCAAGAACGGTATCGTAGTAGCCCAGAAGGCCCTTAGACCGTTCACTTTCTTCCGCATAACGCAATAGATATGCGTGCGGGCCGGAGATATGGGCGTTCAATGGATTACCATTGGCAACCACAGCTGCTTGAAAATCTTGAAAAACCTGAACTTGCGGAAGAACGTACGTAGCCATTTTCTGTACCTCCAAGCCTGTATTCGTTATACAACCAAGGCAAAACCTAAGTCAAATTTACGCCGTCCAACAAAGTACTAAGTTTAATACCTTGCAGACGCAACGCTTCCTGCCGAATCTTCCATGCTTCCTGATACGCCCAGCCGATAGTCACAGGAATCACAAATGATTCTTTAGCTTCCTCGATTTCGGCAATCGGTCCAACATCTGTGACAACTAATCTAAATAAATTCAATGTATCCATCAGAACGGGTGCAAACTGTGTAATCTCGCGCTGCACCTCTGTAGCTAAAATTTCAGCACTTGCACCGGATGCATGAATGCAAAATAACGTATGTGACCCCGCCCACCAAGTTGCGTAACAACTATTACCGTAATCGTCTACACCTGCTTGATCACCAACCAACATACGTGTATTTGAATACTGGTTGCGCTTAATCAAAATAGCGGGACGCTTCTCGGCAAGATCACCACGCCAACGGTGAATGCTCTCTATCAATATACCCGTTGTTAAATCTTCCTTCCAAATGTAACGACGCAAATCGTGCTGTTCTATATTTTCTGCCTGAAAATGCCGCGTTAATAAATCTCTAAAAAATCCTGTCAACATGATGGGCTGCAAACCCATCTGACACAGCGAATTAATTTGCAAACCATCTGTCGCACGAGAGCTACGACCTTTGGCCTGTTCGTTATTACCGAAGCCCGTACCCTGACTGAGGGAATCCGGCGGGCACCAATTGTCCGGTGTCTGGGTCACGTGTCGTTCCCTTTCCTAGAAGACGCTCCATCAAACGTTCGTTATCAGGTTCAAACTCTTTCATTCGCATTGTCTCTAGACCAAATTTTAACGCATCACCAGTTTTTTGGGATGCGTTTGCTGCGTTAGTATTATTTGCGGAACTTGCCATATAGCCTCACACACAATGAATGCTTTGAAAATCACGTGGAATTTCAATCGTATAAACCGGACTGGTGTACGCAATTGGACGCATTTCTACTTGCGCCAACAACGGTACTCCACGAATCTCAGCAATGTTTTGCACCGAGTGAATGTAATATCTGTCGTCAGTCTTATCTGAAACCCAAATATCATCTTCCGACATTAAATCTATTGCGATCATACGCGCCTGTACAATCACGTCGTTAATCGTACCTCTAGCTTGCCCCGCATCTAGTTCGATGTGCCGACGTGCCGGACTAAGTTCAGCCCAAATACAACTCATCGGATAATAATAGCCACAACGAAAACCAGTACCGTAACAGGTTGGACAATATGCGTCTCGTGGTTCATTAGTTTGTAAATCTGTGCACACAGGACATCGTTGCCCCGTCCAACGGCGTTTAAGCAGATAACCTTCTTGACCGCCCGGACCCACACGGAAAGCCAAACGATTTTGTCGGATAATCTCTCGTGCGTGTCGCCATCCACGTCTATCCAGTACACCCAATCCAAAAACAGGCGCAGAGTAATACGTACCCAATGGCGTTGTTAATTTTACCCTGTAGTGCGTGTATTGAGTTTTACCCCACACACGTTGTTCTGGATCGATGGCGCAATACTGGTTTTCAACAGGAAGACCTACATTTTCCCAAGCATCAGTATCGGCGCCAGAAATTGAAGCTACCTGCAATTGAAATACTAACGGACCCGGATCAATAAACGTTTGTAGCAATTCCCACATGATCTTGGAACCGCCACGGATAACATGACTGACGATAACGCGATCAAATACCGCAGGACATGTCGTACTGCACGGTTGACACGAATTACGATCATCACTTTGTGCGGCATCCCAGTACATGGTGACCTCCATTCAATAAGTGTTTTTACCAACCGTATCGAATGGTGTACGAAGATTCCTGAATTCCATAAATTAGTTTAGTGTTAATTTCAATTTTCTTGGTCTGACACCATACAGCATATTCTTGCAATAAACGTTGACCTTCTGCCATGTATTCGCGTTCTTTGTTTTTATCGTCAATAGCAACACCACCCGCCTGATGCGCTAATCGATTTCGGCGATAATGGTTGGCAGACATTACGTGTAAATGCCCTGCAATAGCTCTGAGCCAAGGTTCACGGTAAGGAAAACTGCGTGTCGTGTGATAGGCAGAACTGATAGGGGGAGACATTAAATTCCAGTCTTCTACAGGCTTAGTCATGGCGTGCAGAATTTGATCGTCGGAAAACTCTACGTCATCTAGAAGGATGTTTTCACTGGCAGACGAATCCATGATCTGTTGTCTAATTTCTTTGATGGTGGGAGGGCCAAAATCCGCAAAAAGGGTTTCGTTATCTGACGGAAACAAAGACCTTTCTACCAATACGAAAGAATCATCGACGCCAAGAAGTTTGTCTTTACTAGAAAAAACACCCCACGAAATACGATACAAGCCCGAGTTCTCAACAAGAGCAGCAGGAAGAACGGCCTGCAAAACACCATTAACGGGATCAGGCGAAGTTACAGTCAATTCCCAGTTTGGATTAACGGTATCAGACGGACCACTTGCCATAGCTTCTTTGGCTCTGAGTTTGCCGTAGCCTGTAGGACTAGCACTAAGACTTGCCGAATCAGCAATTACAACAATCTCAGGAAAAATTGAACTTAAATTCATAGGGTTGCCTTTACGGTCCCTGAATATGTGTTCGAGTGTTGCTGTCATACCTTGGGGCACGATGAATGCCTTGGATCTGGTGGCTATCTTGCAGTCATCAAGTTCAGGAATACCTGCCGTGATGATGGTGCTAAGTTCGCTGACGTCAAACGTGCCTTCGGAAATAATCTGAGTAGCAGCATTACCCTTCCACTGATAATAGTGCGTGCCGGGTTGAGTTGTCACGAAATCGTACTGGTATTCACCAAAAGCCTTACGCGTAATGGTGCCGGGATAATTGGCGTTCTCAAAAGATGTATCAGGCTGCTTAATCGCCAAGATCACTGTGGTGGGGTCTACAGCAATGCCAAGAGCATCCCTGAAAACCACAAGCAGCCTGACTGTATTTCCAACCATGTAATTCATAGGACGCTCCCTTTGTAGTTACCTAATCCTACCACGGTTGAATTCTTTAAGTACTTACACAAAAGCCGACTCTGCGACTTTGAACGAACCCTCTACGGCACCTTGCGCCGTTCCAGTTCCTTCCCAGCGATATTTGTGTGTACCCGCTGCCGTGGAAAGAAAATCGTAGTGAAATTTACCCGTAGCTGTTTGAGTAATATCCCCGGGATACGTCCATTCAATTACAGTACTGTCAGGCAATTTAATCCTCAGTGTTAAACCCGTAGGATCAATAAATGCGCCCGCAGTATTTTGAAACGTCACAAGTAACCGAATTAAATCACCAATCGTGTAATTCATGACGCACCTGTTTGTTGTCGGCTGCTGCCTTTTGTCATGATAATCGCTAAACGGGAATTACACACCAGTAACTGTTGATTGTGACGGTATCGTAGAAACCACGCGCGTAGTAGATGACGTGGATGCCACCCGTGTCGCCTGTGTTGTTTGGACTAGAGATGTTTTGGAAACAACACTTCTTACAGACGAGACAGCTTGAGTTTTATTCTTTACAGCAATACTTGTGGATGTCTGACTTTTAGTTGAAACAACAGGCCGAGTTGCCGATGTAACAATTGTAGGAGGCACAACGTCTATTCTGACTGTAGACGCATGTACCCGCGTAACGTTAGTGTCTGCAATGTTAACGTCTAAAACAGTGTTGGTTGTCGCCGCAAGTTTGATCAATAATTCTGTGTAAGCGGCGGCACTGGCGGCAGATAAATAACCGTTACCAAACCCAAGCCCATCTAAAGGTACAACGTCAACATTAAACAAAGGTACGCTGACGTTTGCCGTACCCGTTGCTGTGCCTTGTGCCGCATAGATCGTAATAGTAGGTAGTGTTACACCAACAGATCCATAAGCAGAACCATCAAGAGGCTCAACCGTGATTTCGTTGCTTGGACCTTCAGCCGCAGCACTAATGGTTATTTCACAAGCAAAACCTGTCAGCGCAAAGGTAGCAGGTGCCGCCGAAACTAAACGATCAACAAGAAGAAACGCACCAATACGATTTTCATTAAACGTTGCGGTTTGTACACGTAATGGATGATCGTGCGTAAATAGTACAGAGACACCGGTTAAGTTTAAGGTCCCCGTGGCGCCATAAAGTCTTCTACCGACGTATCCTTGAGCGTCGTATTCAGTTTTAAAGAACACGCCCGTTTCAGCAATAAATGCTCTGCCGTAAAGTAGATTGGCGTCTTGTGTTGTGTATGTGAAAGCTTGAGTTACAGGTGAAAGTAAATGGCTGTGACTTAAGTTGGCAGCATTACTTGTAAACGCATATGTTCGTAAAACAGCAAGTAATTTACGTGCAGTACGTGAACCCGCAGATGTGCCTGTAAGTGTGTACGTTTGAACCGCAGCCGTGACTTTATACCCAAAAGCAAGCCCGGTAATTGTTCCTGTCAGCGTGTAAGTTTGAACTGCGGCTGTAAGTTTACGCGTAGTACTTGAACCTGCGGCTATTCCTGTCAGTGCGTACGTTCTAATCGCCGCAGTAAGTTTACGAGTTACAGTTAAACCCGCAGATGCGCCCGTTAGTGTGTAAGTTTGTGTCGCACCGGTAAATTTGTGCGCGCCGACAAAATTAGTTGTCGTTCCGCTCAGTGTGTAAGTCCGAACCGCACCAGTAAGTTTTCGTGCCGCAGTTAAACTTGTGTTGTTTCCAAGCGCCTCAAAACCGCGGTATTCTGCTGTAAGCCGTGCATTTAAACGCAAACCGGCAGAAATACCATTCAACGCAAAAGACTGAACCGTTGGCGTTATGTTGTGATCAGATCTAAGAAAAACATCAATACCCGTTAGTGCAAACGTAACAGTTGTTGTGGGTAACTGCGCCGTACGCCGAAGATTTGCAGAAATACCTGTAAACGTAAGATCATCTGTGGTAATTGAAAGCGTATATGCAGATGCGCGCGTTATTAAAAACCCAACATCGTGATGCCCGACTGTGAACGCAGATACCGTTGCAGTTAACGTGTAACCGCGTAAAAGATTGCTGTCGTTTCCTGTTAATGTTCCGGTATTTGTTGTTGCTGTAAGTTTTCGAGTAACAAGCGTGTTTGCGGCTATGGTTGTGTATGTGCAAGTTTGAGTGGTGCCACTGATTGCGCGCCCGACAAAGAAAGCCGTAAGGTTAGATCCAATGTGGTAGTAAGTTTGCGGTTCTACCGTAATTTTTCGAGTTAAAGAAAAATTTGTATCGTTTGTGGTAATTGCATAAGTACTTATAGAAGCGGTGAGTGTGTGCGCTGGCGTTAGGGTTGCGGGATTAAGTGTCAGTGCATACGTTTGAGTCGTAGCCGAAATTTTGCGTGCACTGGTAATTGCAGCAGCGGTGGTTGAAATGACATAAGTTTGAAAAGTAGCAGTAAGTTTACGTGCTGATGTTAAACCAATTTCTGTTCCTGTTAAGGCATAGGTCTGAAGAGTAGCTGTAAGTTTACGTGCAGCAGTTAGTCCAGTCGTTGTTCCTGTAATTGAATAAGATTGAACAACGGCTGCAAGTTTATGGCCAAAGGCTAAACCAGTTGCTGTTCCTGTTAAGGCATAAGTTTGAAGCGTAGCCGCAAGCGTACGTGTTGCTTTAGGTGTAGCCGCTATGCCTGTTAATGCATAGGTTTGAAGAGTAGCCGTGAGTTTACGTGCCGGGATTAAACCAGTTGTTGTTCCTGTGAGTGCATAGGTTTGAAGAGTAGCCGTGAGTTTACGTGCTGATGTTAAACCAGTTGCTGTTCCTGTTAAGGCATAGGTTTGAAGCGTAGCCGTGAGTTTACGTGCCGCTTTAGGTGTTGCGGCTATTCCTGTTAAAGCAAATGAGCTTGCTGCGGCTGTCAGTGTGTAGTTGTTTAGCGTGGCAAGTGTTTGAGTTAGTGTGGTGGTTTGACCGGTTTCAGAATAAGCGCCGGCTGTAGTGGTGAGGGTGTAATTTATGCCGGCAACTGCTTGAGTTAAAGTGGCAGCATTTCCTGTCAATGCAAACGACGCTTCGGGCGTGGCGGACATGAAGTATTTTGATACTCTAAACGCAACAGCATTAACGGCCGATGCTTGAAAATCGGGTGGTGCTGCATAACGGCTTCCATAACCGGACGCAGTCGTAAACGGATAGGCTAACGTGTAAGGTGATTGCGTGCCTGAACCAAAAACTACTACGTCTGGTCCAGCAGCAACCGATGTGGCTGTTCCTGAAATTTCATCTACCGGATCGGCATATTTTGTACCAAAACCTGTGCTGTCAGACCATGGATACGCTACCTGTCGAGGTGCGCTATCCACCGCTCCAATAAGCGCATCACCTGTAAGTGAAAACGCAAGACGGCGCGGCATGTTTGCGGGTAATGTTGTCGGATTAGAAAATTTTGTACCAAATCCTGTAGTGTTCGACCACGTATACGCAAATATATACGGCGTGACCAGACAACCAAATGCGACAATATTAGGACGTATGGCCAGACCATAACCACGCGGTGACCCTGACGGCAGTGTCGGATAATTTGTATAGCGCGTGCCAAAGCCAGAAACAGATGACCACGCATATGCGGAAAGATACGGCGTACTATATTCCGCTAAGAAAACGGCTTGACCGTCTTCTGCAAATTTAACATTATTTACGTAAAATGTAGGTGCCGACGCAGGAGTTGTAAAGCGTGTACCGAATCCTGTACCTGTTGTCCACGGGTAAGCGCCTATAGACGGCGCCGTACTAACGTTTCCGCCGACAATGACAGCATCGTTTTGCCGGGTTACCGCAATACCGCCGGTAGTAGTTCCCGTATTTACGCCAAAAGGCCCAGTTACTGGATTAGTGTATTTTGTGCCAGATCCGGAAGCCGCTGTCCAACTGTATGCGTGAATACACGGTGAACTGTCATTCAAAAAGAAAATATCAGTCGCAGAAAAAGTTACGTCGCACGCTTTTGCGGCTAGCAACGTAGCCGGATTGGCATATTTTGCACCAAACCCGCCGGACGTCCACTGGTACGCATTTAAAAACGGTGAAGCTGCTGGACACGAAGCGATTTGATACGCGCCTGTATAATTAAACGCCGTATTTGTGCCTGTTTGCGTAAAACTGCTGCTGTCTGCAACAAGCCGGTACGCCTTGGACTGCACAGTAGCAATGCTACTAACAGCGGAGGTGGGCAGTGTCAAGTATGTAGCGGTTTTAGTACCAAACGAACTGCGACCCGCGTCTAATAACGAATAAATAGAAATGAATGGTGTAGTGCTGTGCCCAACAAGCAAACTTAAATCGTTAAACGTATTAAGTGCGGCCAGCGATTGACCTGCTCCGGCAGGTAAAGAACTAGGATTACTGTATTTAATGCCAAAACCGGAACTGTTATTCCATATGTATCCAGATACGTATGGCGATGCCGTTCCCGCATAAAATAACCGATCACCTGTGCTTAAAAAGAAAGGCGCATTTGCCGATGGGGAAGACACCGGATCTGTGTATGCCGTACCAAAACCGCTGGCAGCTGAAAATGGATAAGCTCTTGTTCCGGAAGAACCACATGCAACTACAAGAGTAGTTCCATCAGGATTAAATGCTGCTCCCCCTGAGTTAGATGGCGGCAATGTTAACGGATTAGCGTATTTTGTGCCAAAACCACTAACTGACCACGGATATGCCGACACAAAAGGCGAAGTATTATGCGCCACGGCAATCGCAGCGCCGGTCGGACTAAAAACAACTTGTGCCGATATTCCGGTAGGCAACGTTACAGGATTAGTGTATTTTGTGCCAAAGCCACTTACAGACCAAGGATAAGCAGCTATAAACGGTGTTGTGCTTGACGAAACCGCTATAGCGGAACCGTCTGGTGTGAAACTAACGCCGCGCCCAGTTGTTGCCGGAACCGTGACTGGGTTTGTAAACCGCGCACCAAAACCCGTACGATACGTCCACGCGTACGCAGATACGAATGGCGTATTACTATGGGCTACAGCTATGACATCGGATTTCATAGCAACGCCACTACCAGCGCCGGTAGGTAACGTGCTTGGATTGGTATATTTTGTTGCTAAGGTATTTGTGTCAGCCCAGTCAAAAACTTCTACGTACGGTGTTAACCCTTGCGCCGTAGCGACTACGGCGGGAGATTTTGCATACAACAACGAAGCTGCAATTCCGGTCTGAGTAAATGCCGCCGTTGTGCACGGCATACTGTAAGCAATTGGCGGTACAAACGAAGTCTGCGCCGGCGGCAGTGTAAATGCCGCAACGGTTGCGGGCATGTAATAGTAACCTGTGGCCAGAACCGCATCATTAATTGTACCGCCTGTGCCAAAATTTGAAGCGGTAGCCGATGACGGTGGCGTACCAAATCCTGAAACCGATGACCACGGATACACAAGAACGTTTGGACCGCCTGAGCTTGAACTTACCGTTAAAGTATCCGCCGTAAACCGCGCGGAGAATGCGCCAGTAAGCAACAATGTTGTGGGGTTAGAATACTTTGTTCCAAACCCTGAACCAGCTGTCCACGCATAAGCAGTTACATACGGCGTTGTCGCCGAAGCAAGGGCAATCGCGTCGCCTGCCGGCGAAAAGTCAACGTGTACGCTTGCACCGGGCAATACCGGACTAGGATTGGCATACCGTGTACCAATTCCCGATACAGTATTAAACGGATAAACTGAAACAAACGGACTTGTCGTTTGTGCAACAGCTACGGCAGTAGCTGTAAAAGCAATGCCATTACCTGCGCCTGCGGGCAGCGTTGCAGGGTTGGCGTATCTTGTACCGAAACCAGTTCCAGTAGTAAACGGATACACACTAAAAAATGATGTGCTGCCTGTTGCAACACCAACCGTTGCGTTATCGGGCGTAAGAGCAACATCATTACCCGTGGCGTTAGGTATTGTTAAAGGATTTGCATATCTAGTACCAAACCCGGATGCCGCCGTAAAAGGATATGCGTACAAATACGCCGAACTGCCGGTAGCTACAAAAATATCAGTTGTCGAAAAAGTAACGTCGTTACCCGTAGCAGCGGGTAATACAGCAGGGTCGGTGTATCTTGTACCAAAACCGTTTACAGACCACGGATACGCACTAAGACGCGGGCTAGTACTGTGCGCAACAGCAATGGCCGTAGGCTTTGTACCGCCAAACCACGCAATGCCGTTCCCTGCGCTAGCTGGAAGTGACGCAGGGTTAGAAAAAAACGTGCCTGTTCCGGTGGATGGATGCCAACCGCAAACACCTATATACGGACTACCTGAATGCGCTAATGCAAGATGTGCCATAGCGCACCCCTAATTAGACGGCTGCCTGTACCCGAGCCGCTTTAATTTCAGCAATCAATTCGCGCATTTTGGCCATATCTGTCACTTGTGCTTCAAACGTAGCCAAAATCATTTTAGCTTTGCGCTGTTCCATTTTTTCCGAACGAATACGCATTTTCAGCTCGTCACGGAAAGCCAACCGCGAAACTGTATCAAGCTCGTCGTCATCAACAATTGACGCAGCAAGTTGATCGCGCCCCATGCCTTTGTATTTTGTTAATTCATTAGGCCATGTAAGTGGCAAGTCAGCAAACGTGGCAATCATCGCTTCAAAGTTATTAATGTTTACCTGATACTGATACACTTCGTTTTCGCGCATTTCAATTGCTTGCGCCACATTACGGTCATGTTCGGTTTGCGTAATGCCTCCGTTGTTTGATGGAAATACATTACCGCTACCCATGTCGATGTCCGGCATAACGCCTCCTAAGTTACAGTCAAAACACCACCAGAGCCGTCAAAATCAATTGTAAACGTGTCACCGTTTGCCAAAGTAACGCTGCTGGCATAATCGTAATAAGCAATTAAATTTTTACTGGCCGCCGTGTCATTATACAACACGACGTATCTAAAAGGCCCAACTGTTCCACTAGCGGTAAGAACCAAGTCAGCGCACACTAATTTGTATGTTCCCGAAGTTTGCGCGCTTGTAGACGTCGTAATGTTGCGTGTCGAACAGTTGGTGTAGGAGATTTCGCTGATGTCCGTCAACACAGCATTAGCCGCAGAAGGTGCCGTATTGGTAAGAGCTACCTTTAACTGATCCGATCCCAAATTGTGAACTTTTTCCATTGCCGCTTCTACAAATGGTTGGAATTTGTAGAAAGCTGACGTGACTGGGGAAGGGCTACCTCCGCCACCGCCACTGTCAGATTGAGTGCCCGTACCTGAGTTGTAGATGCGTGCTATTTCAGTCGCATCAATTGCCGTGTCGTAAATACGGAGATCGTCGATGAGGGTGTTGCTATACGACTGGTTAAAGATTTGAAACGGAGACGAGGAGTCGTAGCCCCCCGCACCCGGCCCAGTAGTTGTTGATCCGCTAATGGTGGCAGACGAGCCGTTGATGTAAATGGACCAGTTGGTGCCATCCCAGCGAATCACCGTGTGCGTCCATACGCTGGCGCTCTGCGCACCGCTGACAGACATGTAGAAATATGGCGAAAACGCTAGCGACTCGATAAAGAGCCCTGTCGGTGTCGAGTAGCCGATGTAAAACCCGGTCATTGAAAAAATCCGTATCGCCGGACCATCAATAGACGCCTTCCACCAATACGCAATCGTGAATGCGCCTGACGTGGGAAGGAGGTTGGTGGACGTGTATGCGTTTACCCCGTCCATCAGGTTGTAAAATGCGGTTTGGTAGCACTGGTTTACTTTCCCACTACTACCGATTGAGCCGTAGACATTCGTAAAATTTGTCGTGCCCGTAGCATCGTTGTACGTGCCTGAGGTGTCAAACAAGTAATGATGCGTTTGCGCCATTGCAAATTCCTAAGTAAAAAGTTCTGAACGCATTGCACGTTCAGAACTTACTAAATTTGCGACATTTATACTGTTACGCCAACGTCAAAACACCACTCACGTTATCAAAGTCAATTGTAAATGTTTCGCCCGATGCCAACGTAATGGAACTACCGTAATCGTAGTACCCAATCAGAGGGTTGGTGGCTAGTGTCGCAGAACTGTTGTAAATGTAAACGTAACGGAAAGGCCCTACAGTTCCGGTTGCAGTCAAAACCAAGTCCGCCAAAACCAGAGCATACGTTCCTGATGACTGCGAACTCGTAGTTGTGGTCAAGTTACGTGAGGAACAGTTGGTGTAAGAGATCTGACTGACGTTAGCCAAAATGCAGTTAGCCGTCAAAAGATCAGGACGCGTACTTTCTGCGGATGGCGCCGTGTTACTCAAAGCGACGACAAGTTGATCTGCACCGAGGTTATGCATCTTTTCGGCAAGATGCTCAACAAAACCGTATACCTTATTGAACGTTGCCATGAATCAAACTCCTTAGTTCTGGAACTTCAGTGGTGTCGTAACCGTAACCGCAAATGTACCGTTTGTTGAGGAAATGTCATTACCAAAATCGACATATCCTACAAGTTCGTCAGCAGATGATGCGCCACCTCTGGACTTGTATATTACCCCACCTTTTGCGGTGATGGTAGCCGACGTCCACGAAGTTACGACAAAAGACAGCTCAATGTCGTTGTTAACATTGTCTACGGCCGCAACGGTAACAACACAAGCATTGCCGCCTGCCGTATAACCGACGCCCGTAACTTCGTTCGTGACATCATTGCGCTTGGAATGAGACTTGGCCGCACCGTAAGCCGATGTCACCAAAGCCAGCTTGAACGTGTCTGTGCTGAAGTTGATGTTTCCTACCAACCCATCACGAATACACGAGTTGTACACAAGACTTGCCATTAAGTTAACTCCCATGCAAGCCAATTTCCGGCAGTAGAATCATAAATTACTTCAAGCGCATGTTTGGACGTTAACGTTTTATCTGTGCCAGTAGTGTCAATCCTGTTGGCAGCATCAGACGACGTAGACATGTGTTTAATTGTAACTGTGTCTGTTCCGACGTTGACAATACGAATCATTCTGCCGTCCGCATGCGCTGATCCGTTGGGTGGAGCTATTCCTGTAAGTTGACTGGCTTTCGTACAATTCAGCCGTTGAAACGCTGAACTGCTAAACGCCAAATTGTTTGTATTAGTACTTATATTAACTGTGCTGGACGGATGCGCAAACGACCCTCCGGCACCAGTACTTCCAATCGTCAATATCGTGGCACCCGAACAACCAGCTTCAACCACAGTCGTCATGGTGCTGAATCCCGCAGGACCGCCAGCCGCTGTAGTTGCCGTCATGTCTGTTTTGACAGGTACCCGAGAACTGAGTTGATCTATTCTTAAACCTGACATAGTTAAATCCACAAAAGATAATCGGTTGCGCCACTATTCCACATAATATGATCTGATACCGTATCCCACAACAATTGTTCAATGGGTCCGTCGTTATTAGACGGACGCCAGTACAAAGGAATTTGTGTGCCGATGTCTGGCATATGTCACCAAATAGCTACGATGTTGGTTGCACTGGTACTTGACGATTTTACGCGCGAAACACGTAAAGGAAGCAACGTACCGGCTTGAATACCTGCGAACAATACAGTCTGTCCGCCAGCCAATACAACGTTAACACTACCTGCACCGCCAACCCACAAACCACGCGTCACGTATGTAAGGTCGGTGTCGTTGTTGGGTGTGACAATTTCAGCGTTGTCGCACGGGCTTGATAATATTTCGGGTTGTCCTGCGCACGTATCAATTGCAGCCATAATAACCTCCTAAAAAAAAAGCACGCCGTTACCGACATGCTTTTAGTAAAATTAAAATATCAGCCGTAGTGGCGGTTGGCGCTGTTAATCTTCACCAGCCACTTAAACATTCGCCCGAGCAGGAAACAGCAAAAACACTCCGCATCGAATGACCGGCTGATTACATGTTAAATCAAACCAACGATTCCCAGCAAGGATCTGACAAGCTGAGGTTGTTGGCGCGGTCAATACGCACCATCTTGGACTGACCCACACCGTTCAGAAGAATCGGGTTGGGAGTCTTGACGATTTCCAATGTGCCGTTAGCTAAGGCATTCTGGAAAGCAGTGATATTACGGCGGCTGGCATTACGATCAAGGCCAGTCTGGATGGCTTCGAGGATATTCCCGAAAACCGAGAACTCTTCGTTAGCTGCCAACTTGCGTCCGTGAGGAGGCAGGAAGCCAAACGTACGGCTACCGCCGCTAATGTTCTTTACTGTGCTGAAGAGGCAGGCCGTACTGTAAGCCATGTCCTAGTCTCCTTTGTATAAGTACTTACTGGTTGCGAAGAGCGGCCTGAAGCTCCATAGCTTCGGCGGCCTTCAGGGAAACGACCGAGTCGTAGATCTCAGGATTCTGCATCAAAGCAGCCGCAAGATCGCTAGGTGCCGAAACAGGCGCACTGGCAGTCTTGTTAAACCCAAGAACATTTTGAAGCGCGTCCTTGGCGTTAGCAATTGGATCATACGCTTCGCTAGCAGTTTTGATCTGGCCCTGCTGATGCATGGCAAACAGCATTTCAGCTGTTTCGAGAAGATCATGCGCTTGCTTTTCGTTTTGCGGTACAAAACCAGTAGCTGCGGCAAATTTCTCAAAAATCAAACCGTTGTGCACGTTGCTAGCAAGTCGGGCAAAAGCGGTTTCGGGATCAGGCATGCTCATGGCAATTCCTTATGCTTGGTTGTTAAAGAAAGTTTGGCCTACGGCGCCACCATTAGCATACAGATCCCGACCAGTCGCCCAATAGTTTGGTGATTTTGGTGGAGATACTGCGCTTGAATTGGCTGCGGCAATTGAAGCCAGAGTCGTCAAACGACCGGCGACATTGTAAACGGTGATTTCACCCAGAGTCGTCGGACCCGAAGGTGCAGGAGTCGGCGTACCAGAAGACTGCGAGTAAGGACCTTGCAGTGTCAGTGATTGATCGACGTATGGACCGGCAGCGGCAGTGCTAGACATAGGAAATCCTCCCGACAAACCCGGAGCCCCTAAGAGCTCCGGGCTTGACCGTTTGATCAGGCAAAGTCAACACGGGCCAGACCGGAAGTGTGTCCGATCGATCCGCCGAGGGTTTCATAAGCGAAGAACTCAATCATGTACGCTTCGCGACGGATGTACATGGTGGTGTCTTCGAGAACGTACGACTTGCCGATGAACTTGGGGTCGGCGAAGTGATAGAAGGTGTTGGTTGGAACCAGACCCTTCTTGATGGTGACGACCCAACGGACACCCATGAATTCTTGAGCGGACCAGCCGTTTTTCATGATGTCTTCGCTGATCTGACCACCCATTTCGTTCCAACCGAACTTGCACACTTCCTTGATGGTAATGTTGTTCAGAAGGACCGAGTGCACTTCGAGGTTGCTCGGAGTGTTTGGCATGATCTTGAGCGAATCCCAAAGGGTATCGCGAGTGATACCGCCGGAGATGGTTTCGTACTGGACGGTGCCCGAGGTGGGAACAGTCAGACCAGCGCCTACGAGGGCGGTGTTCACAGCGCGAAGGAACTTGCTGTCTTCTTCAGCCAGCATGTCCTTGATACTGTTGTCCGACAACACCTGACGGATGTCCATGATCCAAGTTCTTAGTTCATCCACGTCTTTCGTAAAACGTGGGGTAACGATACGGTCAAACATAACGCGGTAACGAGGACCACGGATGTAGAGGTTGGTCGGCAGAGTTGCGAAAGGAATCGAGATAGCTGCTGGGCTATCAGGTTCCTTGTCAACGATCTTTACTGGCTTGTCGGTGTCAACCTGACGATCCAGTTCGTCGTTGGTGATTGGAATCGGCGGCATAATCCGACGATAGAAACCATCTTCTCTCATTTTCGTGCGGGTAAAGTCATTGACAGCGTCAATAGCTTCCTTTTCCAGCATCGGGTCGCGAGAAGACAACTTCTCGAACACCGCGCGAGAAATAAGCTTGCTCTCATCTTGAGTCAAAGCGGCCATGAGAATCCTCCAGTTAGTTGGTTAAGTCTAATTCCTTACGCGTGGAACACAGGGCAAGGCCAGAACGCAAGGCCGGTTGAGCCGTACCCGTTGTCCACGAGGCCGCGAGAAACGATACCCACAATCATGTTGGTACCAATTGTACCGCCAACCAACTTGCCAGCAGTTGTAGAGCCGGAAGTGGACGAAGTCAGCGGAGTATTGGGAGGATAGGAACCGGCAACGTAGGCGGTGCTGACCAACTCGTAAGCGCCGGTGGCGACGAGGGCCAAAGCCTGACCGGTTGGGTTGATGGCAATCCATACACCCTTTTCGGTTGCGGGATCACCGCTTTCGTTCTGAACGTCAGGATCGCTAGATCCGTTGAACACGAACAAAGGCATGCGGTTGGTGTTGCCAACGCCCAGTTCGTATTCGCCGCTGCTGTTCAGGTGAACAACAGATCCGGGAAGAACTTCAGTAACAATGTCAAAAACACTACTAGCAAACGGAGCACTGTAGTCCAGCGCCGTCATGCTAGGCCAGCCCTTAAGGGCATTCAGCGTGTAAGCGGTAATAGAACGCGGAGCAGCCATAGTAAAACCTCCAAAGTAAAAGCAACAGGTGTTTTAGAATCAGCCAGCCAATCCGGCTAACTTCATCAGCGGAAGATCAGACGCTTTAATTTCAGACGTCTTGCCACCTACAACACCGGTAAGTGAGTTGTAAGAACTGCCATTACGTGAAGCAAACCCAGCTTGCTTCTCTTCCCCAACGGCTCTTCCAAGTTCGCCGGAGGTGGATTCACTAGCTTGCTTGCGGTATCCAGCAGTCTTCTGTGCAAGATTTTCAAGCAATTCCAGTGTGTGGGCGTGCGACGAAAGCAATGCAGCCGCTTCCTTTTCGCGTCCTTGGGGCACGAAGCCCAAATTTACAAGCAACTGCAAAGTACCAGAACGCTTTTCAGCGGCCTGTTTCTCGCTGTTCCTGTACGAGGCGAGTACTGCGTTCGCCTTCTTTTCATACGCACCTGCCACTTCAGCAAGTGTAAGTGCGTTATTCAGTACGACAGCCATATTAGGATCAAGCACTGGATCGTCCTCCTTTAAGACAATGTGTACTTAGCGCTTCTTCGAGCGAGAAAAAACTTCAGTCAAATAGCTTTCGGCCATTTTCGCCAGTGCCCGTTGCGTACGAGCCGATGACATTTTTTCGGAAGGAGCGGGAGGAAGTCCAGCACCTGCTTCAGCACCTTCATCGCCACCGTGGCCACCTTGCAGCAATGCCATGATTTCTTCTTCAGGGATGCCCATTTGCTTGAGGGCTTCAATCAATTGTTCGGCTTTGGCCATTTCGTCGCCGCCTTCGCCGCCACCGTGGCCTTCTGCGCCCATACCACCGAGTGACGCAAGCATTTCAGCTTCGTTGCCGCCGGGTGCGCCACCCGCGCCACCCATGCCGCCGGGAGGTGCACCGCCGCCACCCTGAGCAACCGCTTCCTGCAACATGTCAGCTTCGGCCTGCTTACGCAGTTCGGCGCTGTGTGCAAGATGGTATTCAGCAAGCAAGTCAGCCTTCAACGATGCTGCTTTCACAATGTCGGAAAGCACTGAATGCACCATGTTGTCAGTTGCTTGTTTGTCCGAAATAACATTAGCAAGATCGTAACCAACTAATTGCGCAAGTTCGCCGTCAACGGCTTCTTTGTGCTCAAAGCGTTCTTGCTTCTTAGTTTCTTTTTTTTCGTGTGCATAGCCGTGGGTGCTTTCGTCTTCTGCCTTCTTAGCAGTCCACGCCACGTGTGCAATCTGTGCGACAAGCTCGTTGCCAATGTCGTTCATGTACGAAGCCAACTTCTCAAGTGAAGTGTAGTTGTCGTACGAGAACTTGTGGCCGTCGAGGCTTTCGTTATCGGTACGGGCGGGATGCGCTGAATCCGAATCCTTCTTCCCGGCTTTGGCCGAGTTGGTTTCGTTAGCTGGATCTTCGCCGGTGGGTTGTTTGTTGGTACCGATTTGCAATTGGTCATCAGCTGCGCTACCGGGAGTAGAGACAGCGGATTCACTGCGCTTGACGTTGTACGTTGGCATTGCGGCGTAACGCGAAAGACCAGAAAGAATGTCGCGAGCGGACTTGGCAGTCGCAGCGCTATTAACGCCAACGGCACCCTGATCCTCTTTAACATCCTTATCGTTCTCGGCGCTGCGCGCACCTTCCTGAGCGACTTCGGTACGATCATCCACATCCTTCACAGGATGCGTTGTACCGCGTTGATAACCGCCAGCTTCGGTATTAGCTTCCGCACGCTTGACGGAGCCGCCAACGGTTGCCAGAAACTGTTCGATCGTATTGATCGAATTTTGCAATGAGGTGGACATCTCTTAGTGGCTCCTCTCGCCGGTTTGGTGTTCCTAAGAACCGCCATCCTCGGGTGGAATAACGAGCGAAAGCTGTTACACAACCTGATTTTGGCACAGACTCATCCTGCAAGTCAACAAAAAGTCAGCATTAGATTCTGTAGAAGCAATTTTAGTAAGAGCAGCAAGTTTATAAATAGCATACTCTCGCGCCAACGTCTCTCCAGAACCGCCTACCGCCGCAATTCCATAAGTATCTATTACTTCTGGAACAGGATGCTGCCGCAGTGTAGACAACATACATCGACTATCCACTGCGGTTTTTTCTAACGAATAACTTGACACTGCTCTGAGGGCGGCGTCACGTTGTGCTACCGATGATTGTTTTTCCAAAAGGGAATAACGAGAATTGCAAATATGCCGATCCAAAGAACCATCGGCAAGCATTCGACCATATACTCCCGGAAGTCGTCGCTGTGCATCAACAACAACCTCATGTGCCGTTTTGCAAAATTTAGCGTATTCCCGTAATGGTAAAATAATCTTGCGCTCGGCCAAAGCACTTAAGGCCGCAGCTGTCTTTTCTGTGTCATTCACCAGCATCTGCAAATCCGCATAATTCAAACCAGCCTGTACGTTAGCAGCAAATGCTCTGCGTGTTTCTGAAGGTAACAACGCCCCTTGTTCAAGTACGTCAAGACCATACGCCAATTTTACCTGAACATTGACCCAAGGCCTATCGTATCTGTTGTGATCTTGCTGCAATACCAAAGATAGTGGCGCAACAACACCAAGAGCTTCTGCGGCCTCGGCTCCAAACTTGTCAAAGAAACCGCCGTCTGATGCAGCCTTCTGAAGCCAGTCAGCTTTATTGGCATAAGCAATACGGTCTGCGGGACGGAATACAAAAGAAATGTCAAAGTAACCGGGATTAGGATTATCGACGTGCAGGTGATGCACGTCGTTACCCACTTTAATTAAGCGTGTGAGATTATCTTTGCATCCGCCTGCCTTGCACATCGAAGACGTGCAATATTCATCTCGTGTGCGCGCGCTGTGATTGCAGTAACTACAAACATCGTGGGCTACACGACAAGCCATGCTCACAGGGAGGTCTTGGCCCATAGCTAGTTTTTCAAGTTCTTTGTCCGCAACAAAACCTTTATTGCGTTCGGCAGCTTCTTTGGTTTTGTTAAGTCCTACAAGAAGTTCAACACGACGCATGGTGGGATTGTAAGCAGACAGTTTTACAGAACCGTAACTCTGGAGTGGATCTTTGTTCTTGTGGTTGCGGTACCATTTAGCGTGCTTAACAAAAGAATCATGGCACGATTTGCAAGTAGCTTCTTTGAATCCATCCCCGTTGCGATTGGGACCATAAGCTTCTGAGGCACCCAAAGCAATAAGATGCACAGGTTCTTCGTCTGCTGCAAATTTAACTTTGTCTAAGTATGGCAAAAAGATGTTAGCGGCATCTCCAGCCCTTTTAACGAAGTCAGATCTGTCCGCACCAGTAAGGCCACGGGACGCAATCTTAATCGTCGAAGCGATTGGGGCGTCGAAGTCCCAACCGCTTGGACTGATGATTTTGACCATTGCCATGGTATTGTCCTCAGTCTTTACTTAGATTGTCCGTCTCTAAACTTTGCCAGCCTTTCGGCGATCAATTTGCGCGCTATTTCATTAAGCGCAGTGCTTTCTCTTGTTTGTTCAAGGAAAGTACCGGGCTGCTCTGCGGGATTTTTTGGATCGCCGTACAGCAAAGGTTGTACAAGATTTTCATAACCTTTTTCAACAAGATACGGGCCTACGCCTAAAAGAGCTGCCATGCGCGTGCGTGGTGCTAAATGGTGATGCCACGGCAACAAACCTTTTACGGGTCCTTTAGGATTGTTTACTTCCATTTTTACCTGATCGCGCAATTCCTTCGGGTTATAAGAACCTCTAGCAACAGCTTCTGCCTGTGCCTTAGTTTGCTCCGTGTGTGCTGCTTCTAGCCGCTCGCTAGTCATAGCTTCATTTCTTGCCACTTGTGCTTTAACTTCGGCTTCTCGCAATTCAGCTAATGCCTCTAGACGGGCTTTAACTGATGCACTATTAGACGGTGCTGTTTGTTGTAACAAATTTTGCTCTGCGGGCGTAAGAGGTGCTAAACCTACGGTAGATTTATAACTTTCAAGTTTTTTACGCAGCGTTTCAAATGTATCAATGTTCGGTTTAAACGCGTCTCGCGCTGCTTCAATTCTTGCTGCTTCGGTCTTAAACGCTTCTTGTGCCGCAGTCTGACCTTCTCCGACAACAGACGGCATCTTCTTATTACGCCAAGTAAAAGGATTTTTAGTTCTAGGATTAAGATCGTCGGGTAACGTTACGTTCGACGGAGAGAAATCGGTAATACCTCGAAATGCCGACAAACCATCAACAACTCGGTTCATTACATTAGTGCGTCGCGCAGCTCGCTCCGCTGGACTACCGTGTGTACCCACAAGTTCATTAATTTTTGTAGCTACCTTTCCTGTGGGCTCTGTATTTATAACTTTTTCCAATTCGCGCAAATTTACAGTTCTATCTGTAGATTTGGCTCCCATAACAGCACCTGCGCTCTGTAAACCGGCCTGTATTGTCTTAAAAGCATTAGCATCAATGTCAGCCGGTCCTCCAAGTCCCTTTAATCCAGTAGCCATATCTTCGTGCATCGTTGGCAATGGTAACGGTTTACCGTCTGAACCGACCGGCATCGTGGCGGCTACTTGATCTTGCGTAGTGCCCATATTTTTTATGTTGCCGCTATTTTGCTCGGCCAACACTGCTTCTTGTTCCAATTTTGGCACGGTTGCTTGCACAACAGGATCTGGAGACTTGCGTGCAGTATCAAGCTCCTCTCTCTTTTTAGTCGCTGCCGTAGTCGATGCACTGGTGTAATTTGACACATTGTTTTCGTCAGGAGGAAGATACGTGCGATCGCTTGTAACAATGTCTTTGTGCGCTTTTGCTGAATCGGCCGTAGACCGAGGTACATCTTCTTTGGCAGGATCGGGTGCGCGCAACGCAGAATAACCAAGACCGCCGGCAAGACCCAATGCACCGCCGCCACCGATACCCAACAAAGCATTATTAAAGACGGATTTACGGTCTTCCTTTTTGCGGAACAAGTTAGCAGCGGCCGTAGAACCACCACCCAAAACACCGCCCAACAAAGCACCGGCACCTGCGCCAACCGCAGCAGGATTGTTTTTGAAAGCTGTTACCGCTGTGTCCACAATTCCGGGTTCAGCATTCTTTTCCAAATACCTGTCATAGGCCCGCTTCACACGCGCATGCGCTGCAACGTTGGCCAAATGTGCCGCAACTTTTTCTAAGATAGCCCGCTGCATGAGTCAGCTCCGTTCCTTTTCAGGTGGACGTGAAGGACGCTTAGCCAAAGTAGAACCGCCACTACCCAATTCCTTGAGTTTGGTTTCTGTGCCGGTAATTTCTCCCGACTCAAAGGGTTCAACGCGACCAGCTAAACGTCTACGCAATAAAGGCCCCATAATTCCGGGCTGTTCCGCAGACCGAGGAGCCATAGCCGCAATTTCGTTAAAAGCACTTACCACGCGATCAGGATCATAACCGCTGATAGGATCTTCTGCATCTGTCATGAACCGATTGAGCATGGCTTGAGTTTTAATTTTACGCATGTCCGTAAGATGGTCTGCACTATCAAGATCCTTCACCATATCAATCGTCTGGTCTTCTGCGGGACTACCAAATGGCGTCATGGCTGTACGCAACTGGTTGTATGCAAATAATCCCTGTGTGGGAATCACGCCGTTAAACGCTTTTTTTTTAAAAATACCTTCGTCCTCATCTTCGTCGTCATCTGTATTAATACCACCAGCTTCTTTGTTTACATAAGCGCTTATAACGTCAGCTTCAAGACTCTGAGCGCATTGAGCAATTTTCAAATACATTTCTTGAGCTTCATGCATTGCGTGCGCCGCTTTAATGTTGTCCCGAATCAAACTGTATGGTGCAGCATTAATGTCGATAGGCGCAGCTTGAGGTTTAATTGTTACGGCGGCAGCGCGTTTCTCGCCTGATACCTTAAACGTGCCTACAAACTTTTCCTGCAAACCCAAATGGTTGTACACAGAATCCATCAGTGATTTAACGTCAGCTGGATTAAAGAAAGACGATGCGATTTTTTCCACAACCCCAAAAGCTTCTCGATGATCTGCTGGAGTGCGGAAATATGACACCAGCGATGCAAACTTGCTGTTTACGGCATCTGCTTTAGAAGACAGATCACGCCGTTGTTCTTCTGCTGCAAACTTTAATTTAGTGACGTGTCCCATTACAGTTTCAAACGTAGGCACAGGAGCGGCTGTCTTTTGAATTTCAGGCAACTTCATGTGCGCTAATTTTTCACGTTCTTTTTCTTTGTACCAATTAGATGGAGCCTTGGCGTAGTCCGCGTGCACATCTTCAGCTTTCTTTTCCGATTTACCGTAAATGCGATTAATCACGGCATCAGCATCAGCCAAAGGAAATTCAGCAAACTTATCAAGGATGTTTTTATTATCTTCTCGTTGTGCTGTTTGTTTGCCCGTGTTGTAGGCAGCGCACACCAACTTAATCTTGCCGGGTGTGTAGCGTTCGTCTTTAGCAATTTTAGTAATTGCCGCATCAGGTGCCATACCACCGTTAACAAGATCAACGGCTTGTTTAATAGCCGAAAGCAAGTTCTGCTCTTCGCGTGAATCCAAGGTTTGCATGACAAGCTCCGTTATTTGCTGGTGTGGTCAGCGAGTGCCTTGGTTTGGTCGTCCTTCGTAGGGCGCGGCGGCGGTAGTGCTGTGCTCTGTATTTCCCTTTGAATATCGTCGTCATCAAACCCAGCCGTTATTTTCAAAACTTCATCCGCACGCAACTCCGCTGCTTCTTCATCATAACGTCCAAGTTTCGTCTGCGCCAAAGCCTTCTTGCCCTTATCGCCAATCAACCAGTCAATTCCACCAATCATAGAACTAACAGCCGTCGTCAGATCGCTGTCATTCTTACGCAAAGAAGTCGCTGATCTATCCAGAGCCAACAACTGAGAGTGTAACCCAAAGATCTCAGCAACGTTGTATCTGTTCAAATCAAACTTGGTAGCTGCTTGCGCACTTCGTCGCCTGATCGTACCTGTCCAGTACTCGTCCAACCATTCGTTTAGTTTATCAGGTGACTTCAATTTTTTGTCAATTTCGCACGAAGCAAGGAATGGCTCAAGCACGTGCCTACCGCCAAAATACGCAAACAGCTTTAAAGTCCCATCGTAAAACGGATCGCAAATCGAAATACTGCGATCGACAAGATGCTCGTTATGACTATCAGCGTGGCCCGTATTGCGGTTATTAACAAACAGAGACCGCATAATCGAAGGCACGAGGATCATCTTGGTGACCCAGTCTCGCTTGTCGAGCCTATCACTGACATTAAAAAACAAACGTTCGTACCAGTCGATAGTTTCAAATGTTGTCGGCATCACCTCGGCAATTTCTTCCGATGTCATACCCGCCAACAACCGTGCCTGAATAATAAATGGATACGTTGCGTCTTCCGTAGATCGTTCATACAAATCGACTGCGTAATACAGGCCCGGATTCTCGTAAAACAATTGACGGCGACTTGAATCGTCTTCTTTGTTTTTCCACCTGAGCAAAAAATTACGCGCAACCTTGACGTAATTATCATCCCGCGCGCTGCATCTTTTAGGCGCAGGATGATTTTCAAGTAAAGACTTGACGCGATCAAATCTCCATTCCGGTTTACGAAATAGATTAAAGCGTTCAAAATCTGCGTGACCTAGCATTGAATAACCACTTACTTAAAGATTTCCCCAGCAATCGTAACAGCGAAAGTAGCGTTACCTGAAGATCCCGGTACGGTGATCTGGAGGTAAAGCTTGTGGGGATTACCCAAGCGGTTAGCCATGGTGTCTTTATCTTGATTGAAAAAGACAAAACCACGACCGCCACTGGATGTCTCAGAGAAATATAACAACTTACCTGCGGTAGCCGTAAGTGTCGGTGTTACACGGTACAGATCGGGCGGAAGATCGCCTTGGTAATCGCCAACGCTTTCTGACTGATTTGTACCACCAGCAGCAATAGCGTTGTTAAACAAAATCACTGAGAAGTTTGCTGGAGCACCGTCTGTCTGAATAACGATGATCTTGGAAATCACCGAACGGCTAGGAAAATCAATCGTAAAAGTTTCAGTGGCTCCGGCATTTACCACGAAACCACCTTGCGGCGTACATTCATACGGGATAGACATGGCACACTCCATACACAGAATTATTCGCCAGTAGCTGCGTCAATGCTTGGATCAGGACGACCTACGCCGCTATCAAACATCACGCCACTTTGAACCGTCTTTTCCTTAAGGAAGAGTACCAGATCACCCAGCACTTCAAACGCATTACGCAACGTATCTTCCAGTTCAGGCAAATCTTGTTTGCCGTACCTGTCCTCAAATTCTTCTTGATGCCAATAGAATAGGAACAAGATACGACCTAGCTTGTCAAGAGCTTTCATTAAGTCGCCCAAGTACTTATCAACAAGACTGTCTTGGCGCACGGTCTTCAACATGCCACTAATCATGGCTGTGTCAAACACTTCTTTTTGCCCGGCTTGCGACGCCTGCTGTCCGACAAACATGGCTTTGGTATCAGGCATGTAGAACGGATCGTAAATCTTTGGATCCGTCAGATTACTGTCCATGCCGGGAACCAAAGATGTGTACTCTTCAGGATACCGGGCTGGATACATGCCACGACCCACAGGTTCCTGTCCGTAGAAAGGCTCAGGGAAACCGGGAGTGTTAGGTCCGCCTGCAAGCACACTGTTGTTAAATGGCGCGGCATGCTTGACGAAATAACTTGTGGCAGAATTGTGCTTAGCAACAGCGGATGCTTCCTTGAGCATTACGCGCGCCTGCTTCTCGGCCAAACCATGATCAGCTACGAGGTGAATCACTGCGGCCATTTTCTTAAGACGATGATTTCCGTGCGTGGCTGATTGAATGTAGAAATCAGTACCGGTGTCTTGAATCTTAAGTGATGCCATTTTCTCGTACAGCATCAATTGGATATTTACCAAGTTACCCAGTTCGATGGGTGAAGGATCAGACCGTGAGCCTGACTGGAAAGGCTTAGATTCGCAGCAAGGCATGAACGTAAAAGGACTATCGTCTTTGCGGCTAGTATCGTTCTTCTCTCTGACCTTAATCACCTTGTAGTCAGAGGGAATGAACATTTCCCCTGCCACCGTGCGAAGGTTAGTCCCGGGACGATTATTGATTGTGATCTTAGCGTCCCACGATTTGTAACCGTTCAAATTGTCATTCTGAGGGTGCATGCAAGTACGCGCTGCCAGATTACCGGGACGTGACAAATCAGCGTGATCTAACCAACTGACACGATAAGCACCGTTACTCAATACTTCGGTAACTTCAAACGGGCATGTACCCGAGCCAATCTCGTGGATAGCTACATAAGTGTTGCCTACTTTGCAATCACTGATGTCGCTAAGACCGTTGACCCATTCCCTAAACACCGAGGGCAGTGGACAGTCACACGACTTTACAAACACATTGGTGCGGTGAGTGTGCAACCACGACCTTGGATCGTCTTTGCGAACAACCAATACAGTGTTTTCACGGCCACGACCTGACGCGGGATTGCTCAGTACAACCATCTCTGTAAAAGTGCCGGGCTTTTCCAATACCTCGTACACGCCACTCTCATTAGGATTCATCAGTTCCATTTTGACTTGCGTGTTGAACGCCATACTCACGTCTTGGGAATCACGCTTGTCAGTGATCAGAACGCCATCATCCAAAAGCTTCTTGCGATCATCATCTGTAGAGTTCAGCCTCTTGTTGTCGCCGTCCGTAATGGTCACGTCGTTATCAGCTTCGGCTGATCGTTTCATCATGTCAGCAATCTTGTCCTGAATTTCATCAGGCAAAATATTCTTAAGTATGTCACCGTCAAAATCATCAGCGTCTCCCGACATCTGAATGTTTTGCATGGTGATCTTCAAAGCACCCGTTTTAATAGGATGCGTTTCACGCGCAGCAGGCAAAATGTCAAAAGACTTTTTTTCTTCCTTTTGTTTGCTGCCTGTCTTGCGACATGAATCATCAGAATATGGTTTCTTGCCGGGAACAGGTTCATATCCTTCCCAACAACGCGATTCTTTAGTCGAATCTGTAACGTCGTACGCCGTTTTAGGTTTCATCTGCGCCGACACAGGTGTTGTTGGAACCTTGTTCGCTGACGGTAATAATCCAGCAGGTTTATTACCCGCAGCTAGTTGCGGCGCATTAGGCGTTGACCGTCCTGTGTTTTGCGCAAACATGGCTCCTGTTTGTGCCCGAGGGGTGCCCGTGCCCGTCAACGACATAGAATTAAGATTAGAGTTTGGCTGACTCGCAACGTTTTGTCCCGACTGCGGTGTAAGCGATTGCCCGTTAAAATTCATCATTGATAACGGGAACGATCCACCGGACGCACCCGTGTTCATCATCGGCTTATTCATGTCCACAGCGGTAGGCATATTCATCTGCCCACGCGTACGGAAACTAGAAGGATCGGCACTGGTTTTGACAATGCTCTTTGCGTCTTCCAACGCTACGCTCGCCATGTCAGCCCAGAAATTGGGTCCGTAAAACTTATCAAACCCTTCTTTGATCAAAGGATAGGCCTGATACATTTTTTCGTACGCGGCTTTTAACAACGGAAAAGAACGCAACACGTTACGCATATCCAGATTTTCAGCCACCTTGGTATGCCGAGCAAACAATATGTCATTACGATCGGCAACAACTGCGGCTAAGAACGGCAAGAATGGTTGTGCCCATTCCGAACAATTAAAACCAAGATCGGAACTAAACTTGGTAGCTACAGGAGGATTTGCCAAACGATTAAGGTTAGGCAGTAATCCACCTAGCTGGAATGTATTCTTGGCAGACGCTTCACCTAATACGTGAGGCTTGCGACTAATGACGTGATTGACCCAGTTCTCTTTCATGGGAACAAACATATCTTGTTTCTTAAGATAAAGAAGTTCGTGTCCCTTGAGATCCCCGTTCAAAAAGAATACGGGGGCGTAAAGCCATTGTTCGCCTACTTTAAAGCCAAAGATGCCTACGGCTTTAGTGTTGTCGTCGTTACGTTCGACCAACTGAAAGCCGATGATAAAATCTAGAAGACGTGGAGCTTTGTCCTTTAAATAAGCGTAAGCAAGCGACGAAAATGCCTGCTCAAAACCTTCGGACTGCTCTCCACCAATCGTGGCTTGTTTCATCCAATGCTTTAAATGCTTATAGTCTGCTTTTTTATCTCGCCAGTACGTACCAACAACTGTAGCGACTTTCTCAAAGGAAAAAGAGAGTGTGCGTGACATGCGTGTGTTCCTTAGGTAAGTACATTATTCAAAATTATAACGTAGGAGCGAGGCAAACCAAGACAAATGTCAAACGTTGCGTTTATTGCCCCGCAAGGTCTAAACCTGCGGCTGTCAGTGCGCGAATAATGTCAGGGCTGTTTTTAAGTCGCAACATTAACGGTGACGTCGGGCTAATGTCTAATTTATCGGCTGCTATCAATTTACTTAATTCTTTTTTAAGTTGCTGCGGATCTTCTAATACAAATTGATTAAGAGTAGCATCTGTTTCAGGTATCACTTTGGCGGCAATCATTGCTTTGTAAAGCCTATACCGGTCTGTTTGATCGTTTAGATTTGCTGGAGGTAAGAGGTTGGGTTCTGTTTTCTTTAAATCCGCAGGACGCAATTGCGATTCAAGCTCTTTTTTAAGGTATTGCGCTCGTATCGTATCAAGTTGTTGCTCGCTAGCTCCCTGTGCCTGTGCCCGCGCATATTCAGGCGTTCGCTGTACCTCGGCATCTGAATAAGCAGCATTTAGCGCTTCTTGTTGCTTAGGATGTAATTGCATAAAGTGGTCGGGGTTTTTATCTATTAATAATTGTGCATGCGCTTGTATTTTTGCAGGATCATTATTCAACAATACGCCTTGGGTAATTTTTCGTAGCGTCATTTGATTTTGAGCCGCAGGCGTACTCTGATTCGTAATTGTAGGATCTTCTCGCATAAAATAATCTTGCCATGTTCTTGTTACTTTTGGCGGCGCGTATCCCTTTACGCCATCAGGTAAAAATGCTGGATCCGTTTTAGTAATCGGCGCAGTACCGTGCGTTTGCGCTTCTAATGTTTGTCGAATCTTTTCTTTTTGGATTGCATCGGGTGTCAAATTTCTAACAGCCGCTGTATTAGCTAAGTGCCCTATAGGAGAACTTGCCAAATCAAGCGAAGACCAAAATTGTTTGCGCAACTGATTTGGAACTTCACCAAGCGCTTGCAACATTGTCATTTTTCCGCCCGGATACCGTTTATTGAACTCTGGATCCATTTGCGGAAATACACCACGTAATGCTGGAATTGTTCTATTCTCGTAATCATGTTGCATTTGTTGTGTTGTACGCGGGACCGCCGTTTCCGTTGCCGCATCAATTACCATTCCAGTCACCGGGTGCTTAAAAGGAAATGCCAGTACATTACCCGCAAATCCTACTCCTTTGCCTATAAGATTTTTACTTAAACGATCAGGCAATCGTATGCCGGGTAACATATCGGGTTCAATAGTTCCGCCCATTAATGCCCCTGCTACGCCGACACCGTGCGCAAGTCTACCGGCGTCGCGCTGCAATGATGATGCTGGAGATAAAGGCGCCTGAAAAGTTGACTCACTTTTTGGCGTACGCGTTTGATCTGCGAACGTGCGTATATGTTCAGCGTATGCCGGTGATCCTATTTGCGCTTCAGCTCCGTTGTATAACTTACGGTCTGCTTGAGACATTCCCACAGGTGTAGGCGTTGGTTTAGGTGCTTTTGGTGCAGGGGGAACGTACGGCAAGCTTGGTCCCGAAATATACGGCGGAATCTTATTAGACGTAGGATCAGCGGCCATCTTTACCCTAGCCGCTAACTTTCCAAGCTCTGATGCCGTAATCATGGGTGATTCCTTAAATGCTTATATTGTTTAAAACTTATTTTATTTATGGAATGGCTTTTCCGTCCGCATCGTATTTGTTTTGACGCGGGGGTGAAGACGTTGTTGGTTTGTTAATATTGCCCGATGGAATGGCTTTTCCGTCCGCATCGTATTTCCTTTGAGACGGAGGTGAAGACGTTGTTCGTTTTCCAACAACGCCGGAATACGCCGGCGCCGACCTTTTAGTTTCTTCTCCCCACGCTCCGGGCGGAAGTAAATTATTTAACATGTTTAATGGCGCACTTACGGGTGTTCCCGCTGTTGCCAAAGCAGTTCCTAAAAGAGCAACTCGAGGATTTTGCATAATTCCGTTATAAGCATCTGCTAGAGCATCTTGCTGCTCAAATTTGCCGTGTTGCACATCTATCATTTTTTGTATTTGCGCGCGGTATTTGGGGTCATTCATGACAGCACTCATTTGAGTAGATCCGCCAAGATGTCCACGTCGCCGCAAATCTTCAACAAACGCAGAATACGGCATTCCCATTATTTCGCCCTTTGGCCATTGTCCTGTCGCCTTGTGATAAGCATCCGCCACGTGAGCACTTTCACTTAATACAGCTGGTAATTCAGCTCCAAATATTGTGCGCGGAACTTCGTCTCGCCGCATTCGTGTTGGCACACTTTGCGTCGTATGCACGTGTTCGTGCAATCGAGCAGAGTCAGGACCAACCGAAGGATAATTTTTATTTAAAAGTTTAATGGCCGAATTATCTGGCGGATTTTGCCACGCTGAATCTGGCGGCATGTTCATAATTTGTGCGCTTTCTACGTTGGCGCCGATGGGACCCATTCTAACACCGGGATCCGTAAAATATTCATCGTAATAAAACGGTCTTGATGTGCGTTGTTTAAACGCTATGTCTTTCATGTTTTTTAATGTTTTTTCAAATTCTTGTTTTTGCGGTGCTTTTGACGGATCACGGTACAGTGCGTTAGCCGCAGAATACGTTTCGTGTCGTTCATCCCCGGGATGGAAACTAAATGCTTGTTGCGGTAAATATTCCGATAGCGGCCCTAACAACGAAGGCGGCACATTAAACCCAAACGGACGATGATTACTATAATGTTTTGCTAGCAATGTTTGATATGTGCGCATGTCCATCTTAGGACCATCATTTCCTGTCAAATCTTTGCCTGCGTACGGAAAATCTTTCTGGGGCACAAATTTAGCCGCACTACCGCGAAGCGTAGGATCTCCGTAAGCTTTATTTTCGCTAGGATTAAATAAACTTCCAAATATTGGGGCATTTGTGTCAACAGGCTCTCCTATCGGTTTAATGCGTCCTGTCCTTGAACTGGTAGGAAATTTAGGTAAAAGCTCAGATTCAAAATCACTAGAAAATTCCGGTATTGGCTTTGGTGTAGCTGCGCCAATAGACGCACTTGCTCCAGCCATCTTTACCCTAGCTGCTAACCGTCCAAGCTCGGATGCCGTAAGCATAATTACTCTACCTCCTCATCGAGTAACCCCAGATCGGGACTGTACTGGGTTGTCTGCTGCCTTAAAATTTTGTTCGTTTCCAGTAATTCTTTCAAACGCGCTGCTCGTAATTCTTCTTCTGTAGGTAACGCCGTCTGTGCTACAGAAATTGGTAATTCAGCAGGCTCTGGCGGTTCATAACGGCGTGCCGCAGCATTCTCAATGTCACGAATTGTTGTTACAGGCGTTGCCTCTCTGATCAAAGAAGCAATATCTGCGGCACGCTTATTACGAGCTCTGGCAATACCGTCGGCAATACTATAAACGCTTTTCTTTTCTACCTTTTCAAGTTTGGTGTAGTACTTAAGATCTTCCACCAAATGATCTTTGGAAATGTCCGCAGCAATGGCAGGATTAGTGGTGTGCTCGGATTCCGTCTTAACACCCTTAGCCATTTCCTTCTTGGGAAAATCAGAGACGTTGTACTTGTCCCCAATGCCCCCCGGAAGAATGTCATCGGCGTGTTTGTACTGGTTTTTAAAATTGTCTAACAACGAATCAAGATTGTCTGCGCGCGTATTGTGTGTAAGCGTACCGGGCATGTTTCCAAATCTGCTCATATCTGACTTGTTGGAGTCATACAATTTCCGACCTAACTCAGAACGATATGCTTCAACTTCAGGCGTCCACGGGTTTCCTTTGGCTTCTACTCTCTGCTTAGTTCTATCTAGTCTTTGTTGCAAAAGCTCTGTTAATGGTGTCGTGACCAAAACACGATGCGGGTATTGCGCTAATTGTTGTTTACGCAACGCAGCTAATTGCGTGCCTTCCACAATGGCACCGTCTTTTGCCGAATTAATCGTGTCGAGTGCCATACGTCGAGCTGCATCAAGATAACGCCTACGTTCAATCGATCCGGGCGTCATGTGTTTGTTTTCAGGGTCATTCTTAAATATCTGTTTGAGTGCAGGATGATCATCAATACTCGTGACAGGTAAACCCAAAGCATCACTAAGTTGTTTTGCCACCGTGGATTTGCCTGCGCCACTATGTCCGCTAATTAAAATAACTTTGGATGGATCAGTTTCTGCGCATTTAACAAAATACAGGTCGTCACTAGCGTGTTTATCCGTACCAGTACTATTACTTAAAAATCCTCTGTCTGTTCCAAGCATGCTTAAAAGTTTTTGTTTGTGCTCCGGAGCCATGTCTTTCATGGCTTCATCTTCATCCCTAACACGATATTCTGGGGCCATCGCAGAATACATGGGACGTGTGCCTAAAAGTTGTTCTGCTGCACGACTGGGGACTGTGCCTGTTAAACCCTTATCTGTAACTGCAAGCCTAAACCGATCAGCCATGTTTTGTTTAAACGTAGCATCGTCGTGCATCGCTGAATCGGACGGATCGTACATATTGGACATGCGGTACGCCAAGTGATGTATGGCGTTTAACCTAGCAGCATCTGCGTTCGACAAATTAACTGATGTCATTTGCTGGGGTACGGCCAAAGGCGCAAACGTTACAGGTTTGCCTGTTTTTGCTTGGATCCGCGTGGCT